>Ga0233424_10000984_pt1 | contig 29225 bp, 22 predicted proteins | sample Watercolumn_Towu_FD_181011 | JGI IMG/M metagenome (GOLD analysis project Ga0233424, IMG submission 181011) | Freshwater microbial communities from Lake Towuti, South Sulawesi, Indonesia - Watercolumn_Towuti2014_125_MG | ecosystem: Environmental > Aquatic > Freshwater > Lake | place: Indonesia... | reverse complement strand
CGTCGTTGGCCCGATACGGGCGCCCGGCGGCGCGCGCCTTGGCTTCGCTGCGGATCTTGCCGTGCAGCTGCCGCAGGCCTTCGAACACGCCGTAGTCGAGGTAGCGGCGGTAGACGAAGGGCGTCACCAGGTTCCGCAGCGCCAGCGTGCGGGCATCGCCCGGCGCGCCGGGGCCGCTCAGCGGCGCCACCACGCGGCTCTTCAGCCAGGCGAAGCGCTCCCACTCCCGGCCCTGCACGAAGAAATACTCCTCCAGCATCGGCAGGCTCACCACCGGCGGGCCGCTCTTGCCGTTGGGGCGCAGCGCCAGGTCGACGCGGAAGACCTGCCCGTCATCGGTCACGTCGCCGATGAGGGCGTAGAGGCGCTTGGCGACGTTGGCGAAGTACTCGTGCGCGGTGATCGGCCGGGGGCCGTGGGTGGCGCCATCGTCTTCGTAGACGTAGATCAGGTCGATGTCGGACGACACGTTCAGCTCGCGGGCGCCGAGCTTGCCCATGCCCAGCACCCAGAAGGCGATGTCGCCGCCCTCGGGTGTTTGCGGGGCGCCGTGGATCTCGTCCAGTTCGGCGCGCGCGGCGGCCAGGGCGCGGTCCAGCGTGACCTCGGCCAGGTGGGTCATGGCCAGGGTCACGTCGGCCACGCTGGCCTGCTGCTCGATGTCCAGCACCGCCAGCCGCTCCAGCACCAGGTGACGGGCCACGCGCAGGCTGCTGGCCAGGGGCCGGGTGGGGCGCAGCGCGTCGATCAGCGCCCCGATGACCGCCCGGTCGGGCAGCCCCGGCGGCAGCAGGGCCAGCTCGGCCGCATAGCGGCGCCGCACCCGCTGCACATAGCGACTGTGTTCAGCAAGAACGTGAAACGATTCGCTCATGACGCTGTGCTAGATTGCCTCCCGGCCGGTTCTCCACGTGCCTCAAGACACCGTGTCTGACTTCTTCTCGGCCGCCCTCCACCTTTGCAACCGCGCCACGCGCTGGCCCCTGCGCCTGTGCTGGCAGGCTTTGCGCTGGGCGCTGCTGCTGCTGGCGCTGCTCTGGGGCCTGGGCGTGGTCGCGTGGTCGGTGTTGCACTGGGGCATTCTCCCGCACGCCAATGACTGGCGGCCCTGGCTGGAAAAGGAAGCCTCAAAGACTCTGGGGGTGCCCCTGCGCATCGGGCGCATCACCGTCGAGTCCGGCGGCTGGATGCCGCGCATGGAGCTGGGCGATGTGCAGGTGCTCGACACCGCCGGCCGCACCGCCCTTCGCCTGCCGCGGGTGGCGGCCGTGCTGTCGGCCCAGTCCCTGCTGGTGCTGGAGCCGCGCTTCTCCCAGCTGCGGGTGGACGCGCCCGAGCTCGTCATCCGCCGCGACGCCCAGGGGCGCATCTTCATCGCGGGCCTGGACCTGAGCGAGGCTGAGAAAACCGACGCTGGCACCACCGAGGCCGGCATGGACTGGCTGTTCAGCCAGCCCGAGCTGGCCATCGTCAACGGCCGCGTGCGCTGGGTGGACGAAAAGCGCGCCGACGCGCGGCCGCTGGAGCTGTCCGACCTGAACTTCATCCTGCGCAACGGCCTGCGCCGGCATGCGCTGCGGCTGGACGCGACCCCGCCGGCCGACTGGGGCCAGCGCTTCTCGCTGCGCGGCAAGTTCACGCAGAGCCTGCTCAAGCGCCCGGGCGAGTTCCAGCACTGGAGCGGCGAGCTCTACGCCGAGCTGCCACGCGCCGACCTGCGCCAGCTGCGCCGGCATGTGGACCTGCCCTTCCAGCTCAGCGAAGGCGATGGGGCGGTGCGCGCCTGGGGCCAGATCAAGGACGGCCAGCCCGTGGCCGCCACGCTGGACCTGGCCCTGCGGGCCGTGCGCCTGAAGCTGTTGGATTCCGCCCCTGAGCTGGACCTGGACCACATCGAGGGCCGGCTCGACCTCGCCCGTGCCAAGGACCGCCTCAGCCTGCGCGCCCAGCAGCTGGGCTTCGTCAGTGGCGACGGTGTCACCTGGCCGCGCTCCGACTGGGGTGTGGCCCTGCAGCTCGGCCCGGGCGACGCGGTGCTCGGCGGCGAGGTCAACGCCCAGCGGCTGGACTTCGCACTGATGGCCCAGATCGCCCAGCGCCTGCCGCTGGGCGAGCATGCGCACCAGCTGCTGACCGAGCTGCAGCCCCGCGGCGTGCTGACGGCCCTCAGCGGCCAGTGGCAGGGCCCGCTGGATGCGCCCCGCAGCTACCGCGTGCAGGCCCAGCTCGACGGCCTGGCCATCGCGCCGAAGGACAGCGAGCAGCCGGGTCATCTCGGCCGGCCGGGCCTGCAGGGCGCCAGCCTGACGTTGGAAGCCACCGAGCGCGGCGGCACGGCACGGCTGGCCGTGCAGGACGGCGAGGTCGAACTGCCCGGCCTGTTCGAAGACCCGCGCCTGCCCATCACCCGGCTGTCCACGCAGATGCTCTGGCAGCTGCCGCAGCCGGGGGGGCGCAGCCCGGGCAACGTCGAGCTCCGGCTGCGCGACCTGCAGTTGCAGACGCCCGACCTGAGCGGCGAGTTCGACGCCACCTGGCGCCGCACCGCCGGTGCCACGACGCCCGGCTTCCTGGACCTGAACGGCCGCATCGCCCGCGTGGACGCCACCCGCGTGGCGCGCTACATCCCGGTGTGGCTGCCGGCCACGCGCAGCTATGTCTCCCGGGCCATCCTCGGCGGCGAGGCGCGCAGCACGACGGTGCGCATCAAGGGCGAGCTGGCGGAGTTCCCCTTCGACACGCCGCGCTCGGCCGGCGTCTTCCGCGTGGCCACGCAGGCGCGCGGCGTGACCCTGGCCTATGTGCCGCCCAGCGAGGTCGGCACCAACTGGCCGGCCATGGAGACGGTCGACGCCGAGCTCGTCTTCGAGCGGGCCGGCATGGCCATCAAGGACGGCCGCGCCAAGGTGCTGGGCTATGAGCTCAGCGGCGTGAATGGCGGCATCGCCGACCTGCACCGGGCGCGTGTGCTCCAGCTCGACGGCAACGGCCGCGGTACGGGCGCCGACCTGCTGCGCTTCGTGCGCGCATCGCCGCTGGACGAATGGCTGGGCCACGCGCTGAGCACCGCCTCGGCCCAGGGGCCGGTGGCGCTGAAGCTGGGCCTGGGCATCCCGCTGGACGACACCGCGCAGACCACGCTCAAGGGCCAGCTGCAGCTCGGCGGTGTGGACCTGAAGCTGCGCCCCGAGCTGCCGCCGCTGGGCGGGGTGCGCGGCCGCATCGACTTCGACCACCGCGGCCTGCAGCTCACCGCCGTCACGGCCCGGCTGCTCGGCGGTGATGCCGGCATCGAAGGCGGCACGCAGCGCGACGGCAGCCTGCGCTTCTCGGTGCAGGGCCAGGCCACGGCCGAGGGCCTGCGCCGGGCCACCGAGCTGGGCGCCGTGACGCGGCTGGCGCAGGCCGCCAGCGGGCAGGCGGGCTACCGCTTCCAGCTGGCCATCCCGAACGGGGGTCAGCCTGAACTGAGCGTCAGCAGCAATCTGCAGGGCCTGGCCCTTGAGCTGCCCGCCCCCGGCCGCAAGGAGGCCGACGCCGCGCTGCCCCTGCGCCTGCTGATGACGCCCACCGGCGCGGGCCGCGACGAGTTGCGCCTGGAAGTGGGCAGCGGCGCCCAGCCCCTGCTGCAGGCCCAGCTGCAGCGCGACATCTCCGGCGCCAGCTCGCAGGTGCTGCGCGGCGCGCTCGCGGTGCAGGACAAGCTGCCCGCGCTGCCTGCCAGCGGCGTGCTGTTGCAGGTCAATGTCGCGGCGCTGGACCTGGATGCCTGGCAGCAGCGCCTGGGCGGGCTGGCCGGTGGCGGCGGCAGCGCCGAGGCCGACGATGCCGGCCTGATGCCCAGCCAGATCGCGCTGCGCAGCCAGGCCCTCAAGATCGGCGGTCGCCAGCTCGGCCGCGCCTCGGCCCTGGTGGCGCGCGAGGGCCCGAACTGGCGCGTCAACATCGACGCCGAGCAGATCGCCGGCCGCATCGACCTCAAGGGCGTGCGCGGCACGCAGATCGAGGCCGTGCAGGCGCGCCTGAGCAAACTCTCCCTGCCCCGGCAGGAGGTGGACAGCGTCACCGAGCTCATCGACCCCGGCAAGGCCGATGCCGGCAGCGGCTCGCTGCCCTCCCTGGACATCGAGGTGGACGATTTCGAGCTGCGTGGCAAGCGCCTGGGGCGGCTCGAAGTGCTGGCGCAGGCGCCGGCCGCCGCGCGCGACTGGAAGCTGCAGAAGCTGGAGCTGCAGTCGCCCGAGGCGCGCCTGCATGCCACCGGCCGCTGGGGCGGCGACGCGGGGGGCGCGCGCCGCACCCAGCTCGACTGGAAGCTCGACATCTCCGACGGCGGCCATCTGCTGGAGCGCCTGGGCCAGGGCCAGGTCTTGCGCGGTGGCAAGGGTGTGCTGTCCGGGCAGGTCGGCTGGGACGGCTCGCCCCTGGCGCCGCACTACCCCAGCATGGCCGGCCAGCTCAATGTGCAGCTGGACACCGGCACCTTCCTGAAGGCCGAGCCCGGCGTGGGCCGGCTGCTGGGCGTGCTGAGCCTGCAGTCGTTGCCGCGCCGCCTGCTGCTGGATTTCCGCGACGTGTTCGCCGAGGGCTTCACCTTTGACGGCGTGACCGGCGATGTGAAGATCGCCGCCGGCGTGGCCCGCAGCGACAACATCCGCATCCGCGGCCTGCAGGCCGCCGTGCTGGTGGAGGGCAGCACCGACCTGGCGGTGGAGACGCAGAAGCTGCGGGTCGTCGTCGTGCCCGAGGTGTCGGCGGGCGGCGCCTCGCTGGCCTACGCCGCCATCAACCCGGCCATCGCGCTCGGCGCCTTCCTGGCCCAGCTCATCCTGAGCCGCCCGGTGGCGGCCGCCAACACGCGCGAATTCCACATCACCGGCACCTGGGACGACCCCAAGGTGGAGAAGGTCGAGCCGGCGTTGCCAGCCCGGGCGGCGAGCGGGGCGAGCGCGCCGTGACCGGCCTGCGCGGGCCCCGTGGTTAGCATGTGCCCATGAAGATCGCTGCCCTCCAGATGGTGTCCGGCCCCGACGTGGCCACCAATCTCGCCACGGCCCGCCGGCTCCTCGAAGACGCGGCGGCGCAGGGCGCGCGCCTGGCGGCCCTGCCCGAGTACTTCTGCCTGATCGGCCGGCACGACAGCGAAAAGCTGGCGCTGGCCGAAGCCGACGGCGAGGGCCCCATCCAGGCCATGCTCGCCACCGCGGCGCGAGAGTTGGGCCTGTGGGTGCTGGGCGGCACGCTGCCGATCAAGACCGCCATGGCCGACCGGGTGCGCAACACCACGCTCGTCTACAGCCCTGCCGGCGAGCGCGCCGCGCGCTACGACAAGATCCACCTCTTCGCCTTCGACAACGGCCGTGAGAGCTACGACGAGGGCCGCGTGCTGGAGGCCGGCTGCGAGCCCACGCGCTTCGAGGCCGAGGGGCTGCAGGTGGGCCTGTCGGTCTGCTACGACCTGCGCTTCCCGGAGCTCTTCCGCGCCTATGCCGGCTGCGACCTGCTGGCCGTGCCGGCGGCCTTCACCTACACCACGGGCGAGAAGCACTGGCAGCTGCTGCTGCGCGCCCGCGCCGTTGAAAACCAGTGTTATGTCATCGCCCCGGCCCAGGGCGGCACGCACCCCAACGGCCGCCGCACCTGGGGCCACAGCCTGGTGATCGATCCCTGGGGCGAGGTGCTGGCGGTGCTGCCCGAGGGCGAAGGCGTGGTGCTGGCCGAGCTGGACCCGGCGCGCATCGCCCAGGTGCGCCAGCAACTGCCGGCCCTGGCCCACCGCAAGCTCTGAGCCGGGCGGCCCGGGCCTGCAGCTGCCAGGCTCAGCGGTGGCTGCCGTGCGCGTCCACCTGGAAGACACCGACCGTGTGCACCAGCTGGTCGGCGAGTTCAGCCAGGGCGCTGGCCGATGCAGACGACTCCTCCACCAGGGCGGCGTTCTGGGACGTCATCTGATCCAGCTCGCTCACCGTGCGGGTGAGGTTGGAGATGCTCTGGCTCTCCTCGCGCGAGGCGGCCGAGATGGCATTGATCATCTGCGACACGCGCTCGACGCTGCTCACCAGCGTGCCGATGGTGCTGCCTGCGGCATGCACCAGCTGCGCGCCGTTGGCCACTTCGGCCACGTTGCTGCCGATCAGGTCCTTGATCTCGCGGGCCGCCTGGGCGCTGCGCTGGGCCAGGGCCCGCACTTCACCGGCCACCACGGCGAAGCCGCGCCCCTGCTCACCGGCGCGTGCGGCTTCCACCGCGGCGTTCAGGGCCAGGATGTTGGTCTGGAAGGCGATGCCGTCGATCGTGCCGATGATGTCGGCGATCTTCTTGGACGCGCCGTCGATGCGCTGCATGGTCGACACCACCTCGCCCACGGCCTTGCCACCCGAGGTGGCGATGTCGGAGGCTTCCGACGCCAGCGTGCTGGCCGCGGACGCCGTCTGCGCCGTGTTCTGCACGGAGCGCAGCAGGTCCTGCGTGGCCGAGGCGGTGCGCTGCAGGTGGGCTGCGGTGAGTTCGGTGCGGTGGCTCAGGTCCAGGTTGCCGGCGGCGATCTGGGCCGAGGACGAGGCGATGTTGTCCGACGAGGTGCGGATGGTCGTCACGATGGCCCGCAGGGCGTCCTGCATCTTGGCCACTTCGGCCAGCAGGCTCTTCTCGCTGCCGGCCGGCACGGCGATGGGCGCATGCAGGTCACCCTGCACCACGCTGCGCAGGATGCCGACCACTTCGCGCGGATCGGCGCCGAGGCGGCGCTGGAGCTGCCGTGCGAAACGCCAGCCCATCCAGATGACCGTGAACACGAGCAGCGCCACGCCGGCCACGAAGGCCTGTTCCAGGCGGCGTGCCCACAGGCGGCCTTGTGCCGAGGCCTCACTGGCCACGGCCTCCACGGTGTGAAGCAGTTCGCCCGTGCCACCGCTGAGCTTGCCGAAGGCGATGATGGTGGCATCGTCGTCCGGGGCGGGGCGCTTGAGGGCCAGCAGCTCGTTGGCCGTGGCCTTGAGCGGGGCCCACTGCGCCGGCAGTTCCTTCAGCGCGGGCGACGACGAGACCGCCTGCGGCAGCCATGCATCCACGGCACTCAAGGACTGCGTGGTGAGCTGGCGTGCCGATTTGGAGCCCTCGGTCAGCACCAGTTCGCCGGCGCCGCGCAGGGTGCGGTCCAGGGCGGAGCGCAGCTGTTCGGCGTGCTCGGCGCTCTCCATCGCGTTGCGCGTGCGCACCGACATGAGCAGCGCCACGACGAGGAAAGCGCCGCCGATCAGCAGCATCAGGCCGATGCCGAAGCGCGTCTGCCCGGCCAGCGTGCGAGGCAGCCGGCGCTGCAGAGCCGTCAGCATGGATCAGCGCTCCACGGGCAGGTTCTTGGCCGTCCAGTCGGCGAAGCCGCCGCGCATGTACATCACCTGCGTGTAGCCCTTCTGGGTGGCGAGCACGGCGGCCTTGTAGGACTTCCAGCCGGTCGGGCCGTCGCTGTAGAACACGATCTTGGCGGCCTTGTCGGCCGGGATCTTGTCGAAGTCGAAGCTGTCGACCTTGCCGTCGAAGTTCTCGACCTTCTCGCTCTTTTCCTTGTAGGCCGCGGTGACCGCGCCCGGCACATGGCCCTTGGCGAAGTTCAGGGCGCTGCGGGTGTCCACGAAGACGGCGCCCTTGGACTTGGACAGGGCGGCCGCCTCGTCCACCGTGATCACCTTGCCGCCCTTGAGGGTGGTGGGGGTGGGCGGGCTGTCGTCGGCGGCGGAGGCATTGAGGCACAGGAAGGCAGCGGAACAGAGCAGGGCGCGACGCAGCATGAAATCGTTCTCCAAACGGGGGGTGGGATGGCGGCGCTCATGCTATCGACGCTCCGCGCTGCAGGCCCAGGGGCTGGGGCGAGGTGGCTCATAAATGCGTGAAACCATCACAGGCGATCCGTTTTGGTGCATTGCAATCAATTGTTGTGTCGGCAACTTGCGGCCTGCGCGGCGGGGCACGGTTGCATGGGCGTGGAGAATTCCACGCTCCAGTACGGCCTGCTGACGGGCTGATCCAAGAGGTGACTTCATGACCGACCTGAAGATCAGCCGCGTGACGGCCTGGCTCGTCTGCGCGCTGATCGCGCTGGCCCAGTACGGCAACTTCTACGTCTACGACTCCATCGGCCCGGTGGCCGACCTGCTGCAGCAGCAGCGCGGTTTCAGCGACAGCCAGGTGGGCCTGCTCAACGCGATCTACAGCCTGCCCAATGTGGTGCTGATCCTGCTGGGCGGCGTGCTGGTGGACCGCTTCGGGGCGGCGCGCACCACGCTGCTGACGGCCGGCATCTGCCTGGCCGGCGCGCTGCTCACCGCCTTCAGCCCCAGCTTTGCCGGCATGGCGGCCGGGCGCCTGCTCTACGGCATCGGGGCCGAGACCTTCAGCATCGCCACGCTGGCCGGCGTGGCGCAGTACTTCGCGGGCAGCACGGTGGCGCTGGCCATGGGCCTGACGCTGGCCATCGGGCGCCTGGGCTCCTACAGCGCCGACATGTCGCCGACCTGGTTCACGACGGCCTACGCCAGCGGCTGGCAGCCGCCGCTTGTCATCGCCACGGCGGTGGCGGCCACCTCCTTCGTCGCCTCGGCCGTGTACTGGTGGGTGGACCGGGGGCAGCGCGGTCAGGCGGTGGCGGCACCCACGGCCGAGCGCTTCGAGTGGCGCGACCTGCTGCACTTCGGCCGCGCCTACTGGTACCTGCTGGGCCTGTGCGTGCTCTGGTACTCGGTCATCCTGGCCTTTCGCAGCACTTTCTCGATCAAGTACTTCCAGCACACCCACGGGCTCGACCTGGCCGCCGCCGGGGAGATGAACAGCTATGTGTTCCTCGCGGCTGTCTTCGCCACGCCGGCCTTCGGCTGGCTGTGCGACCGGCTGCAGCGTTATGCGCCCTTCCTGGCCTTGGGTGCACTGCTGCTGCCGGTGGCGCTGGCCTTGCTGGCCCTCACGGCCACGGGCCTCATCCTGCCCACCGTGCTGATCGGCATCAGCTACTCGCTCGTGCCGGCCGTCATGTGGCCACTGGCCAGCCGCCTCGTGCCGCCGGCGCGCTTCGGCACGGCCATCGGCCTGATGTGGGTGGCGCAGAACGCCGGCATCAGCGGGGCCAACCTCGTGGCCGGCTGGCTCAATGACCGCGCCGGCGCCAGCGCCGCCAACCCGGCGGGCTACGACGCGATGATGCTGTTCTTCGGCATGGCCAGTGTGGCGGGCTTCGTCTGCGGGCTGCTGCTGTGGCTCACGGCCGGGCGCCGGCAGCACGAAAAGCCGGCTGGCTGAGCGGCCCTTGCGGCCGGTTCGGCTTCAGGGCCGCAGTGTGACGAGGTCGCGCAGCAGCAGGTCGATGTTGGCCCGCAGCGCGCGCTCGTTGGCGATGCGCAGCCGCTCGCTGGGCGACAGCACCGCCTCGCCCAGGCGGGCTTCCTCGGTGTTGGCGATGCGGCGCTGGTAGAGCACGCGGTCGTCGGCCGCCTTGTCGACCAGGGTGTAGCGCACGGCCACGTCCACGGTCACGCCGGCGGCGGGCACGAGAGGCTGGTCCAGCTGCACCAGCTCGGCCTGCAGCTCGAAGCGGGCCGGCGGCTGCGGTGAGAGCGACTTCATGCCCACCGCGTAGAAGGATTCGTCCAACGCCTGCTGCAAGGCCTCGGCACTGACCTTGGAGCCCCACCAGCGGTTGGTGGCCTGGCCACCCTTGACGGTGGCAATGGCCACCTGCGCCTTCATGGCCTCGGGCACCCAGCCACGGATCTGCAGCGCGCCCGCGGCCGTGATGGCCATGGGCAGCGGTTGCGTGGGCGCGCCGCAGCCGGCCAACAGGGCGGCCAGCAGCGAGGCGCAGAGCAGGGCAGGGCGTGACATGGGTGCCCCATGCTAGGCCGGGCGGCGGCCCGCGTGGCGCCGAAAAGCGCCCGCGCAGCCGGCCAGTTCAGCGCACGTCCAGCGTGTAGGTGACGGCCTGGGAGAGCCCGGGCAGGATGCCGCCGAAGTTCAGCGTGTAGCGCCCGGCCTTGAGCGGCCCGAAGGCCACGTAGTAGCCGTTGCCGGCCGCCGGGGCGTCGTCCTCGGGCGACACCAGGAAGCAGCCGCGCGTGGCCTGGCGGTGGGCAGCCAGGCTCCGGAAGCGCCGGCCGTTCACGTCCAGCACCAGGGCGTCGGGGTCGTCGGTCTGTGCTTCGGCGCGCAGCATCAGCGAGGCGCAGGCCTCGCGCTCGTCCTCGGGCGGGAAGGCGATGACATTGACCAGCGGGAAGAACAGGGTCTTGCCCGCCGGCAGTCGGCAGCTGCGCACGGTGCGCTGGCTGCCATAGCCGCCCGCCAGGAACCACACCGGGCCGGACTGGCCGGCGCTGCAGCGGCGGCCGTCGGGGTCGGCCACGGGGCTGTCCTCGTCTTCGAAGGACAGGGCCCAGTGCCACCAGCGCTTGGACCATTCCTCCTGCGACACACCGGCGATCGGCTTGGCCGGCGGGATGAGCTGGGCCTGGGCCGGAGCCGACAAGGCCAGCAGCCAGGCCGCGAGGATGAGCAGGGGGCGCAACAGGATCTCCAGTTTCACGACGCGAGCCGGCTGTCAGCCGAACATCATGCGCCGGGCCAGCGCGCGCTTGAGGGGGGACGCCAGGTCCAGCCCGGCCAGGGCTACGCCGCGCAGCGCCGGCAGCCCCGGTAGGCGCCAGGCGAAGCTGCGGGCGAGGAAGTCGGTGGCGGCGATCATCGGCCAGCGGTCCGGCGCGCGGGCCCATTCCACGCGGGCCAGCGTGCGGTCCAGGGCCTGGCCGGTCTCGGCGCCGTGGCGCAGCGCGTCCACCAGCGCCTGCGCATCCCGCAGGCCGAGGTTCAGGCCCTGGCCGGCCACCGGGTGCAGGGTCTGCGCGGCATTGCCGATGCGCAGCGCCCGGCCTTGCAGCAGCCGCGTCTCGGCGTTCAGGCCGAGGGGGAAGCACTTCAGCGGCGAGATGCCGGTGAGCTGGCCGGCGGCGGCGGGCAGTTGTTGCTGGATGACGGTCAGGCGCTGCGCATCGGTCAGCGAGGCGATGTCGTCCTCGGCCTGCGGCAGGCACCACACCAGCGCGGCGCGCGGGCCCTCGGCGTCGGCGGTCAGGGGCAGCAGCGCCAGCGGCCCGTTGCGGGTGAAGCGCTCGATGGCCAGGCCCTGCAGCCCGGGCGGCGCCAGGCGCACGGTGCCGACCCAGGCGTTCTGGTGGTAGTCGCTGTGGATGCGCTTGCGGTCCTGCTCGGCAAAGACGCCGCCTTCGGCCACGACGGCGAGGTCGAAGTGATCCACCACCGGGCCTTCGCCGCAGTCGAGCTCCACACCGCCAGCCGGCGAGCGGATGGCATGCACGGCGGTGCCGAAGCGCGTGAAGAGGCGCTGCGGCGATGCGGCGGCCAGCGCCAGCCAGCGCTGCTGCAGCGGGGCCACCAGCGCGCCGTAGGGCAGCACGGCGCCGAGCTGCGGCAGGCCCTGCTCGGCCGCGCTGATGCGCACCTCGCCGGCCACCGGGGCGGGCGGGGCCTGGCTGACATGCACCGTCTGGATGGCCTGGGCCTGCGCCGGCACCCAGGCCGACAGGCGCTCCAGCAGGCGGATGCTGCCGAGGTTCAGGGCCAGCGTGCGGGCATCGCCGCTGACGTCACGGTCGAGCGGGCGGGTGTCGAAGAGGTGGATTTCGGCCTCGGCCAGGCGCTCGGCGGCGAGCAGGGCGAGGGCGAGGCCGGCGGGGCCGGCGCCGATGACGGCGAGCTTCATGGGCGGGGGAACTGCGGGGCGCTGCAGGGCGCGAGGCCGCAACGATAGTTCATCGGAAGCGGTCGAAGAGCCGTCTGAGCGTGCCATCGGTCTGCATGGCGGCCAGCGCGGCGTCCAGCTCGGGCAGGCGCACGGTGCTGCGCGGTGCCAGCGCGCAGGCCGTCTTGAAGCGGGTGATGACCAGCGGCGGGTGCAGGTCGACCGGCACATCGCCCCGGCGCACCAGGTACTCGAAGGTGACGCGGCCGACCAGCGCGTGGTCCACCCGGCCGAGGGCCAGCTTGCGCAGGGAGGCGATGGCATTGGGGGCGTCGTCGCGCACGAAGCCCGTGCCGAGCGTGGCCGCCACCTCGGGGTAGAGAAAGCCCGACACCGTGCCGACCGGCTGCCCGGCGATGTCGGTGAGGCGCTGCACCGCCGGCCGTCGGGCCACGGTGACGAGCAGGTCCGCGTCTTCCAGGTAGGCGCGGCTCCACTGCAGCGGGCCGGGCAGCCACTGCGGCAGGTAGTTGCAGATCATGTCGGCGTCCCGGCCGTCGCTGAGCATCTGCGACACGCGTCGCCGTGGCACGACCTGGAACTCGACCTTGCGGCCCAGCCGGCGCCCGATCTCCTGCGCCAGCTGCACCTGCAGGCCGTCCACCGGCTGGCCCTGGTGGAAGAGCGCCTGCGGCATCTCGATGCTGCCGTCCACCAGCACGCGCAGCGGCGCCGGCTGGGCCTGCGCCAGCGCCAGGGTGGGGCCGAGGGCCGCCGGCCCGGCGGCCAGCAGCAGCGAGCGACGCCGGAGACCGCGTCTGAAAACCATGGGGTTCCTTCCCTGAAAGCTCGCCTTGTGGCAGGCGTCGCGTGGGCATTGTCCGCCCGGCTGCAGCGCGTGCAGCCGCCGCGTAAGCTGTGGGGTTTCTCCCGCACGTTCCAGGATCTTGCCCATGCAATACCGCCGTCTCGGCCGCGCCGGCCTCCAGGTGTCCGAACTCTCCCTCGGTTCCTGGGTCACGTACCACAACCAGGTCGACACCAAGGCCGCCACCGAGATGCTGGCCGCCGCCTTCGATGCCGGCGTGAACTTCTTCGACAACGCCGAGGTCTATGCCCAGGGCGAGAGCGAAGTCGTGATGGGCAAGGCCTTCAAGGCCCTGGGCTGGAACCGGCTCGACTACATCGTCTCCAGCAAGTTCTTCTGGGGCCTGCAGCGTGAGGGCGTGACCGTCAACCGCAAGGACACGCTGAACCGCAAATACCTGATGCAGGCCGTGGACGGGTCCTTGAAGCGCCTGCAGCTGGAGCACCTGGACCTGATCTACTGCCACCGCCCCGACCCCCACACGCCCATCGAGGAAACCGTCTGGGCGATGAGCGACATCATCCGCCAGGGCAAGGCGCTGTACTGGGGCACGAGCGAGTGGAGCGCGGCCGATATCCGCGCGGCCTGGGACATCGCCGACCGCCATCACCTGCACAAGCCCGTCATGGAGCAGCCGCAGTACCACCTCTTCCACCGCAAGCGCGTGGAGCAGGAGTACGCGCGCCTCTACGAAGACATCGGCCTGGGCCTGACCACCTGGAGCCCGCTGGCCTCGGGCCTGCTGACCGGCAAGTACCGCAACGGCATCCCTGAGGGCAGCCGTGGTGCGCTGGAGAACATGGCCTGGATGCGCGAGCAGCTGCAAGACAAGGCGCGCAACGACGCCGTCGGCCAGCTCGCCGACATCGCGGCGGAGCTGGGCTGCAACACGGCGCAGCTGGCGATCGCGTGGATCAACCGCAATCCGCGCGTGTCCACGGTCATCCTCGGCGCCAGCCGCCTCGATCAACTGCACGACAACCTGGGCGCGCTGGCCGTCACGCCCAAGCTCACGCCGGAGGTGGTGGCCCGGATCGAGGCCGTCACCGCGCCGCTGGCGCGCTGAGCTTCAGCGCGAGCTGGCCGGGCCGGCGACCGGCACCCAGACGCGAAAGCGCGTGCCTTCGCCGGGGGCCGACTGCACCTCGATGCGCCCGCCGTGCTTCTGCACGATGGAGAAGGACATCGACAGGCCCAGCCCCGTGCCCTGGCCGACCGGCTTGGTCGTGTAGAAGGGCTCGAAGATGCGCCGCTGCACCTCGGGCGACATGCCGCAGCCGTCATCGGCCACCTCGATCCAGGCCCAGTCGCGGCCGTCCTGGGGCTCGATGCCGGTGGCCAGCGTGATGACGCCGCTGCGCTCCGCCGGCATCGCGTGCGCCGCGTTCACGATCAGGTTCATGAACACCTGGTTGAGCTGGCCGGCCAGGCAGCGCACCGGCGGCAGCGGGCCGTAGGCGCGCTTCACGTCGGCGCGGTACTTGACCTCGTTCATGACGACATTGAGCGTGGACTCCAGCCCCTGGTTGAGGTCGGCGTCCTGCCAGTCGGCATGGTCCACGCGGGAGAAGTCCTTCAGGTCCTGCACGATCTTGCGCACGCGCGACAGGCCGTCCTCGCTGTCGGCGAGAAGGGATGGCAGGTCTTCGGCGATGAACTCCAGATCAGCCGCCTGCATCAGCGCCGCCAGCTCCGGGTCGGCCGGGCCGCGTTCGCGCCGGGCGTAGGCCTGGGTGAGTGCCAGCAGCTGCTCCACGTAGCGGCGCAGGGTGCCGAGGTTGGAGTTGACGAAGCCGATGGGGTTGTTGATCTCATGCGCCACGCCGGCGGCGAGCTGGCCGATGGAGGCCATCTTCTCGGACTGCAGCAGCTGGTTCTGTGCTTCTTCCAGGCGGGCATTCGTCTCCTGGATGTTGCGGTAGTTGCTGACGAGCTCCTCCTGCGCGCGCATGACCTCGCTGTGGTCCTGCAGCAGCCACCACATGCCGGGCGTGTTGCCGGCGGGGTTGGAGGCGTAGGCGATGAGCTGCACCCAGATGCGCCGGCCCGTCCAGGTCTGCAGCCACATTTCGTGCACGAGCGAGGTGCCGGCGCGCAGCGCGTTGGTGGCCAGGCGGCCGAGTTCGTGGAAGTCGGCGTCGTCCAGGAAGAAGCGGCGCAGCGGCATGTCGTTGACAGGCAGGTCGGCCGGCAGCTCCAGGATCTCGGCGAACTTCTTGTTGCTGCGGGAGATCTGCAGCTCGCGCGTGGCGATGATGCCGACCGAGGCGTTCTCCAGGAAGGCTTCCAGCTCCTGGTGCGTCAGGCGCAGCTCGGCGGTGCGCTGGGCGACGATGGATTCCAGTTCGGCCTGGTGCCGGCGCAGTTGCTCCTCCGCTTCATGGCGCGTGCTCACGTCCTGCAGCGTCTCGATGGCGCCCATCACCTGGCCGTCGATGCCGCGCAGCGGCGCGGCCGTCACATAGAGCCAGCGCCCGCGCGGCCCGAGCTGCGGGAAGAAGCCCTCGTAGGCATAGCTGTCGTCCAGCAGCGGCGAGCGCTGCAGGCCCAGGCCGTAGTGCAGCGCCCCCTCGGCCTCCACGCGGCCGTCCACGATCAGTTCGGCCAGCGTCGGGCGGGCCTGGTCGTGGAAGGCGCGCCAGGTCTCGTCACCGCCCAGCATCTGGCCGGCGCTGCGGCCGGTGAGCTGGGCGCAGGCCGCGTTCCAGTGCGTGACGCGGTGGCTGCTGTCGATCACATAGCTGGCCACCGGCCCGTTCTCGACGATCTGGTACATGACCCGGCCCACCTCGAGCAGGCTGTTCTGCACATGGCGCATGTCGCTGAGGTCCTGGCAGGTCAGCAGTGCCAACGCCGGCGCGCTCGGCTCGCCTGTGAGACGGCGAGCAGTGATTTCCAGGTGGCGACTGGTGCCGCTCGCGCTGATGGCTTCGATCTCGATGACCGGCAGTGCGCCTTCGCTGTCCAGGCAGCGCTGGCCGTAGTCGCGCAGTTGGGCCTGCTGGGCGGGCGCGGCCCAGGCGTCGGGCGCCAGCGTGCGCAGCTCGTCAGCCGTGCGGCCGAGCAGGCGCAGCATGGCGTCGTTGGCAAAGACGATGTGGTTGCCGTCGTGCACGAGCAGGGCCGCGCTCACCGCCTCCAGGCCCGCGCGCAGGCCCGGCGACAGCAGGGGCACTTCGGGGGGCGCGGGCAGGCGGGCGTTCATGCGCGTCAGCAGGCAGCCAGCCCGGCGGCGTCGATGACGTAGGCGCCGTCGCTGCTCCAGCGCACCTGGGTGATGCCCGGCTCCAGCCGCTCCAGCCGGCGGCGCTCGGCTTCCTGCGGCGTGAGTTCGCCGCGCGCCAGGCGCTGTTGTTCGGCCAGCAGCTGCAACTCCACGGCGCGGCGGTGCTCCTGCAGCTGCTAGTGCACGGCGGCCAGGAGCTCGGGCTCATTCCACGGCTTGGACAGGAAGAGGGCGATGCGCGCGGAGTTGACGGCGTCCGTCAGGCCGTCGAAGTCGGCATGGGCCGACAGCACGACACGCCCGCAGGCGGGCTGGCAGGCGCGCAAGGCCGCGAGGAATTGCGCACCGTTCATGCCCGGCATGCGGAAGTCGCTGATGGCCAGCGCGAAGGCCTGCTCCCGGGCGCGCGCCAGTGCGGCGGCCGGGTCGGTGAAGGACTCGATCTTGAGCGGCTGCCACAGGCCGTCGGCAGCGCCGCGGCGCAGGGTGCGCACCAGGGCGTGGAGGATGGCCGGCTCGTCGTCGACGAGCAGGACGTGCTGGGGAGCGGCGGTGGGGAGCGTGTGCATGGGTGGGTGCGGACAGTTCGGCTCAGGGGGAGGCGGGACGGGCGCCAGCCAGGTCGGTGCGGATGAAGAAGTGCACGTCCAGGCCTTCGCGGCGCAGCAGGTCCTGCACGGTGTGGATGACCACCGCATCGAAGCGGTAGCCCTTGGAGAGCAGCAGCGTGCCCTGCGGGCTGGTGAGGTCGCGGGCCATCACCATGCCCGGGATCAGCTCGCTGGCGGTCAGTTCCACCATGGGAGGTTCCTCGGCGGCGTCATCGGCCATGACCTGCTGGAAGGCCTGGATCAGCTGCGGTGTGTAGTGCGTGCCCGCCGTCTCGACGATGGCAGCCTGGGCTTGCTGTGGGGTGTAGGCCCGCTCGCTCAGGCGACCCGCCACGAGGCTCTCGAAGGTGGCGGCCAGACCGATCAGTTGGGCCTGGATGGGCACATCGCTGCCCGTCAATCCATCCGGGTAGCCGCGGCCGTCCAGGCGCTCCTGGTGAAGGCGCACCAGCCGCGCGACGGTGCGCAGATCGTTCAGCGGCATGAGCGCCGCCTCGGCCAGCAAGGGGTGGCGGCAGTAGCGCTGCCGCTCGTGGTCGCGCATCAGCGTGAAAGGCGTCTTGAGCAGGCTGTCGGGCAGGCCGATCTTGCCGATCTCGCAGAGCAGGCCTGCGGCGTAGCAGTCGCGGCGCTCGATGTCGTTCATGCCGAGCTTGCGGGCCAGGCGTTGCGCCAGCTGCCCCACCTTCTCCGAAAAGCCGGGCTGGCTGCCCTCGCGCAGCTCCAGCAGACCGGCAAACACCTTGATGGACAGCAGGAAGTTGCTCTGCAACTGCTCGTAGGCCTTGCCCAGCATGTCGTTCACCTGCGACAGCTCGGCCGTGCGCGAAGCCACGCGCTTTTCCAGCTGGGCATTGGCCGTCGCCAATTGGTGGTTGAGCGAATCGAGCTGCTGATTGGCGGCCTGCAACTGGGCGTTCTGCTCGGCGGTCAAGGCCTGCAGCGCGCGGTTCTCGCGCTCGAGCCGGCGGCGCTCCAGGCCTTCGCGCACTGCCAGCAGCAGTTCCTGGTCGTCCCAGGGCTTGGCGATGTAGCGCTGGATCTCCCCCTGGTTGATGGCGGCGATCGTGGAGCCGATGTCCGAATAGCCCGTGAGCAACAGCCGCGCCACGTCGGGGCGGCGCTCTCGCACCAGTTGTTGCAACTGGGCCCCGTTCATGCCGGGCATGCGCATGTCCGACAGCACGAGATCCACGGGCTCGCGGTCGAGGATCTCCAGCGCTGCATCGCCACTTTCGGCCATCAGGATGCGGTAGCCCAGCGGCCGGAACAGCCGGCGCAGGGCGCTCAGGATGGCCGGTTCGTCGTCCACGAACAGCAGCGTGGCCTGCGCCCCGGCGGGTTCGGGCATCACGGGCGGCGGCGCGACGGACGGAGCGGGTGGGGCGATAGGGGTGTCCATGGAAACCTCCGAAGCACGCCGGACGGCGAGACGGATGAAAGCTTGTGCGCTAGTTTCTGCTTAAGTGATAGAAGCGTGTCGATGTAATTTGATAAAAGTAATTCGACATGTCGACTAATTCACGGCGAGCCCTTCGCGCCGTGAGCGCGCGGTGAGTTTTCCCGGTGAGGGCTTGTGCCGGCATGCGAGCCCGGCCCCGTCGCTGAGAATTGCCGGCATGAGGGTGTTCATGACAAGAGGGTTCGCCGCCCTGCTGTTTCTGTTGGGGTGGGCGACGGCGCAGGCCGTGGTGCCGCGCTTCGAGCCCATTGGTGAGCCCGGTGCCGTGCGTGACAACGTGGTGTCCGCCCTGGCCCTGGACGCCCGGGGCCTGCTCTGGGCCGGGTCGCCCGAGGGCCTGCTGCGCTTCGACGGCTATGCCTTCCGGCGCTACCCGCTGAGCGGCCCCGACGGGCAGTTGCTGCCCGAGCAGTTCGTGCGCTCCCTGCTGCCCGACCCGCGCGGCTGGATCTGGGTGGCCGCCGGCAACAGCGGCCTGGTGCGCATGGACGTGGCCACCGGCCGCTGGGATCGCTGGGCGCGCGACGGCAAGTCGGCCGACGAGACCGCGCCATCCGCCAACACCGTGCGCACGCTGGCGCTCGAGAAGGACGGCACGCTCTGGATCGGCGGCAGCGGCGGCCTGGACCGCTTCGACGTCAAGACCCAGCGCTTCACCCACCACCGCGGCCGCGAAGACGGCCTGCCCGACACCCGGGTGCAGACCCTGCTGGTCGACCGCCAGGGCACGCTGTGGATCGGCACCTGGCGCGGCCTGGCCCGCAAGCCGGTCGACGGCCCGATCGAGGCGCTGGACGTCGGCCTGGGCGACCAGCTCATCACCCTGCTGTCCGAGGCGCTGGACGGCCGCATCATCGTCGGCACGGCCCAGGGCCGGCTGCGCGCGCTGTCGGCGCAAGGCCAGGCCCTGCCCTTCTCCCAGGGCGCCCAGGCGGGGGCCACCTCGGGCGTCTGGCCCGTCATGGCCATGGCCCAGCCCGATGCCGACGAGCTCTGGTTCGGCGACGCCTCCGGCCTGTCGCGCCGCCGCGCGGTCGACGGCGCCCTCATCGAGCGCCTGCCCGCCACCGGCGCCGGTGCCGGCACCGCGCCGCGCAGCGATGTGCGCGCCCTGCTGCGCGACCCCTCCGGCACCGTCTGGGCCGGCAGTTATGGCGGCGGACTGATGCGGCATGTGCCGCCGCTGCCGGGGCTGTCCATGGTGCGCGAAGCCATCGGCGCGGTGTCCGGCGGGCTGGACGTGCGCAGCATGCTGCAGCTGGACAACGGCGAGATCTGGCTCGGCACCCTGGCCGGCGGCATCGAGCGCCGCGACCGCAACCTGCAGCCCCTGGGCCTCATCGCCCCGGGCACCGCCGGCCTGCCGCCCGGGCGCATCAATGCGCTGGGCCAGAGCAAGGACGGCTCGGTCTGGGTCTCGATCGACACGCAGATGCTGCGCTTCGACACCCAGGGCCGCTGGAAGGAAACCCTGCGCAGCGGCAATGCGGTGCCGCGGCGCTTCCAGGCCACCGAGGACGGCTCGCTCTGGATCGCCACGCTGGACGGCGTCATGCGCTGGACGCCCGAGAAACCCGTCATGCGGCCCATCCCGACCGCCGGCCTGGTGGGCGGCACCGGCGAGGTGAATGCCTTCGCGCCCATGCCCGACGGCAGCCTCTGGGCGGGCGGCGCGGCCGGCCTGCTGCGCATCGCCAAGCCCGGTGCCGAAGACCCGGTCGCCGAATGGGTCGAGTCCGAGGGCCTGACCGGGCAGACCGTGCTCGGCATGGCGGTGGACCTCGCCGGCCGGCTGTGGGTGGACACCGGCACCGGCCTGCACCGGCTCCTGCAAAGCGACGGCAAGCGGGCGCGCTTCGAGTTCGTGCGGGCCTCCGACGTGGGCGGTGCCTTCGGCGCCAACCTGATGTTCGACAAGCAGGGGCGCATCTGGTCGCAGCGCAATGTCTACGACCCGCGCACCGGCGAGCGGCGCGAGCTGGGGGCGGCCGACGGCGCCGACCTCGGCACCGGCTGGTTCCGCAGTTATGCCAAGCTCGACGACGGCCGCATGCTGTTTGGCGGCGCGCGCGGCCTGCTCGTCATCGACCCCGACCGCTTCGCCCCCTGGACCTACAAGCCGCCGCTGGTCGTCTCGGAGCTGCGCGTGGACGGCCAGGAGCGCCCGCTGCCCGACGGTGCCGCCATCGTGCTGGCGCCCGGTGAGCGCGGCATGAGCCTGGCCTTCGCCGCGCTCGACTACAGCCAGCCCGGCCGCAACCGCTACCGCTACCGCCTCGAAGGCCTGGACGCCGGCTGGATCGACGCCGGCGCGCTCGGCCGCTCGGCCGCCTACACCAACCTCTCGCCCGGCAGCTACACGCTGCGGGTGCAGGGCAGCAACCGCGACGGCGCCTGGAGCCCGAACGAGCTCAAGATCCCGGTCGAGGTGCGCGCCGCCTGGTGGCAGACGCGCTGGTCCCTGTCCCTGGCCCTGGGGGCGGTCGTGCTGCTGGTGGTGGGCATCGTGAACGCCCGCACACGGCTGCTGCTGCGCCACCGGCGCGTGCTGGAGGCGCGCGTGCAGGAGCGCACCGAGGCCCTGGAGGCCGCCACCGCCGCGCTCACGGCCAAGTCGCTGGAGCTGGAGGAGGCGAGCCTCACCGACCCGCTCACCGGCCTGCGCAACCGCCGCTTCCTGGACCGCCAGATGCCGGCCGATGTGGCCCTCACCGTGCGCCACTACGAAGGCATGCTCGGCGAGGCCGAGAGCGAGCAGGACCTGCTCTTCTTCCTGATCGACATCGACCACTTCAAGCGCATCAACGACGCCCACGGTCACATGGCCGGCGATGCGGTGCTCAAGCAGATGCGCGGCCGGCTGGAGCAGGTCTTCCGGGCGACCGACTACCTCGTGCGCTGGGGCGGCGAGGAGTTCCTCATCGTCGCGCGCGGCACGCCGCGTTCGCGGGCGGCCGAACTCGCCGAGCGGGCGCGCCTGGCCGTGGCCGCGATGCCTTTCGACCTGGGCGCTGGCCTACGGGTGGCGCAGACCTGCTCGGTGGGCTTCTCGGCCTTCCCGCTGTGCACCCACCTGCCACGCTCGCTGGACTGGCATGCCGCCATCGACCTCGCCGATGCGGCCCTCTACGACGCCAAGGAGAGCGGCCGCAACGCCTGGGTGGGCCTGCTCGATGCGCAGGCCGACAGCGAGAACCAGCTGCGCCAGGACATCCGCAAGCCGCTGGACCTGTGGGCCGCCGGCGGGCGCATGACGCTGCTGCGCTCCGGGCGCAGCTGAAGCGGCGGGAAGTCGCCTGAACCGTTGCCGGGGTGCTGACGCCTCGGTGACGTGCACACAGGTTTGCACGCCCTCAACACTCAGCAAACTTCGGCAGACGGCCCGGCAAAGCGGCGTGCGCAGACTCGCCGGCCATGTCTGCCGACCGTCTGCTCGCTGCCTTGTCGCCCGCCCGCGCGGCCCTGCTCGCCGTGCTCGTGGGCCTGCTCTGGGCCGTCGTGGGCGCCACCTGGTTTCTGCGCACCTACCTGGGCCTGGTCACGCCCGACCAGGTGCTCTTTCACCTGCAGAACGGCGGCCTGGACTACGCCGACCCGCGCATGCTGTGGCGGGCCTGCCGCTGCCTGGCGGCGGTGCTGGCCCTGACCGGGCTGAGCCTCTTCCTGCTGCGCCGCATGAAGCGCTGGCATGGCCGCGCGCTGCTGGCCCTGCTGGGTGCGGGCGCGGTGGTGTCGGTGCAGGCGACCGTCTCCGACCCCTGCCAGCCGGAGCCCCAGGGTGGTGACTACCTGGGCCGCCATTACGTGGACCCGCGCGACGTGGGCGTGCAGGCGCCGGCCCTGAAGCCTGATGTGCTGGTGATCTACATCGAGTCCCTCGACCAGGCCTACACCCGCACCCGCCGGCCGGACGCGCCCCTGCTGCCCCGGCTCACGCGCCTGCAGCAGGACTTCCAGACGCTCGGCGAGCTGCAGCCCCTGAGCGGCGCCAGCTGGACCGTGGGCGGCCTCTTCAGCTCGCTGTGCGGCCTGCCGCTGCAGCCGGTGGGCCTGATGAGCCACAACGCGCTGGAGTACAGCCGCCGCTTCTTCCAGGGCGGCCGCTGCCTGACCGACCTGATGGCCGACGCGGGCTGGGACATCAGCTTCTACGGCGGTGCCTCACTCCAGTTCGCCGGCAAGGGGCGCTTCCTGCAGGAGCACCAGGTGGCGCGCCGCTTCGGCGCGGAGGAATGGCGCCAGCAGGGCGTGGCGGTGCCGGCGGCCGGCTGGGGCGTGCTGGACAGCACGCTCGCCGAGCGGGCCTGGCAGGACATGCAGCGCCCGCGCCGCGGCACCGAGCCGCGCCTGAGCCTGCTGCTCACGGTGAACACCCACGGCCCGGCCGGCGCGCACGACGCGGGCTGTGCCGGGCCGGTGGCGCAAGGCCCGGACGACGAGGACGAGGCCGCAGCGGCGGACGTGATGCGCGAAGCCCTGCGTTGCACGGATCAAGTGGTGGCGGACCTGGTCGCGCGTTTCATCGGCCAGCGCGACGGGCGGCCCAAGGTGGTCTGGATCCAGGGCGACCACCTCAACCCCGAGCCCCTGCTCGACGACGACTTGCAGCCCCAGCCCCACGGCCGCACGGTCTTCCATGCGCTGGCGCGCTTCGATGCGGCCGGGCAGGCGCTGCCCGCCGCCGACCTGCAGCGGGCCTTCACGCATGTCGACGTGATGCCCACCCTGGCCGAGGCCGTGGGCCTGCGCTGGGGCCGCGAGCCGCACCGCCTGGGCCTGGGCGTGTCCCTGCTGGCCGGCCCGCAGGCGCCGACGCTCGTGGAGCAGGAGGGCCTGGCCACGCTCAACGGCCGGCTGTCCTGCCGCTCGCCGCGCTTTCAGCGCCTGTGGTTCCCGGTCACCTGAGCGGCACGGCCGCCGACTCAGCTCAGGCCCAGGCCGGCCTCGGTCGCGGCCTCGTCCACGGCGGGCACCGGGATGGTGGCCAGGGCCAGCTCGGCGCTGTTGAGGGCGCCTTCGATGAAGCCCTGGTAGTCGGAATAGGCCTCGCCGACGATGTGCAGATTGCGCGCGCCGCTGCCGAAGTCGAAGGCCTTGAAGGCCTCCATCACCTTCCATGAGCGCACACCCGGCTGCCAGCCGTGGTTGGCCGCACCATAGGGCGCGCGGGCCCAGTCGCGGATGCCGTAGGTGACGATGGAGTTGCGGATGTACTGCGTCGTCTCTGCCAGGCTCAGGTCGCCGAAGATGCGCCGGGCATGGTCGGTCAGCTTCAGGGCCGATTCCTCGCTCGTGGCCGCGCGCTTCACATCGCGGGCGACGAAGAGCGCGAAGGCATCCACGATGCGGCCGTTCTGGTCGATCTCGGCGCGGTCATGGCCATCGCCGTCGATGACGTAGTGGCGCCAGAACTCGGTGGACGGGCGGTCCATGTAGAGCAGCACCATGCCGTGGCCGTCGGCATCGGCCTCGGGCGGGCGGCGGAAGTAATGGATCTCGCGCGTGGGCATGCAGTTGGCGTACTGCTGCGGCGCCTGGCCGTAGCTCCACCAGGGCGTGCTGCACACGAAGAACACCTTCAGCATCGGGAAGCCGTTGACCGCGTCGAGCTGGCTGCCGATGTGCTCGGGCAGGTGGCGGGTGAGCTTGAGCAGCGGCAGGCGCGGCAGTGCCAGGATCAGGCGCTCGGCGCGCAGGGTCACCGTGCCCTTCTGCGTGGCCACCTGGAGCGCCAGCGTGGGCTTGCCCAGCTCCACCGGCTGCACGCCCATCAGCCGGTGGCCGCCGGCCAGCGTGACATTGGCATGGCGGCGCAGGCGTGCCAGCAGTTGTTCCGTCAGGCGGGACGAGCCGCCCTCGATGCTGGCGAGCTGCTGGCCCACGGTCTTGAGGGCGCGCAGCCACCAGATGATCCACTCCGCCGCGTTCAGGTTCTCGGGGATCATGTGATAGAAGGTCCCGGTGTCGCGCAGCTTCACCAGGGCCCGGTGGCTCAGGATGCCCTGGGCCGACAGCGCGTTCCAGAAGCCCATGGCCCACAGCGGCTGGCCGTGCAGCTGGGCATGCTTGCGCAGGCGCATGTAGTCGGCCTCGGTGAGGGCGTCGATCCAGGCCTGGTCATCCGGCGCGCGGCCCATGATGAGCATGATCCCGCGCTGCAGCAGCTGCAGCGAGTTCAGGCCGCGTTCGGCCTCGGGCAGGTCGGGGTCGTCGCTGCCGACCGGGTCGGCCGAGGGCCCGAAGAAGTCCACCAGGCCCACGCCCAGCTCCGCGCACAGGGCCGCAAAGCGCGGCTGCAGCGTCGGCTCGAAGCGCATCGGCCCGTACTCGGCGATGAAGCCGTCCATCTCCTCGGTCTCGATGCGCCCGCCCCAGCGGTCCGCGGCCGCTTCCAGCACCAGGATGCGGTGGCCGGCCTGCGCCAGGCGCAGCGCGCAGAACAAGCCCGACACGCCGCCGCCGGCGATGACGATGTCGTGGGTGGTCATGGCAAGGCTCCACTTGTATGTACAACTTCGTGGAGCATATCGGACGAGCGCGCAGCCCCCGGTCTTCCCGGGGGGCGAGGCCGGCGCTCAGCGCAGGCGCCGTGCGGCGGTCGCGCCGGCGAGTGCCAGCATCACCAGCGGCAGTGTGGCCGGCGTGGGCAGGGGGTTCTGGCCGTCGGGGGTGATGGTGTAGTCGTTCAGGCTGATGTGGGCGTAGCCGTAGGACGTGAGGGAGCTGCCGTCGGGGAAGACCGTGGCGAAGCCGTAGCCCAGCAGCAGGTAGTCCAGAGTCAGGGCCGGTGTAAACCTTCCGAACAAGGCGAAGAAATCGCCTCCGCCCAAGGTGGGACCGGTCCCCGTGAACATGGGCTGGACGTAGACGACGTTGGAGCTGTTGCCGAGCATTGCGTAAGGTTTGCCGCCCGTGAAGGCGAACGCATAGCTGCCGACCGATGCCGACCCGCTCACCGGGCCTATCGGGTCGCTGAAGCTGTACGTGCCGTCGCTCCAGGTCTCGTTGAACCGCAGAGTGAGGTCGACCGGCAGGCCCACCGTCAGGCCGGCCGCGGTGCCGAGGTCGATGTATTCATAGCCGGTGATCTGGCCGTTCAGCCGCAGCGTGACGGGGTTGGCCATCGCGGTGACTGCGGCCAGGGCCAGCGCGGCGGTGGCCAGCAGGCGGGACAGGACGTGGGCGGTCGGCATGGTGGGGCTCCTTCAGGGCAGCAGCTCGGATCGCTTGAGCAACTCTAGGCAGCTACTGGCCTCGCGGGTAGCGTCGTTTGCAGGGTCACAACCCCCCCGGCCCATGGGGTGTGCGCATGTCCGGTTTTCTGACTATGCCCGTGGCGCGGTGGCAGGCCTGCGCCAGGCGCAGCGCGAAGAACAGGCCCGACACACCGCCGCCGGCGATGACGATGTCGTGGGTGGTCATGGCAAGGCTCCACTTGGATGTACAACTGCGCGCAGCCTATCGGAGCCCTGCCGCGCGGCCAGAATGCGGCCATGACCGTGCTGACTGCCGACCCGCTGGCCGAGCGCTTCTGGCGCGACCTGCTGGCCAACCCGCACAACCGCGCCATCCTCGAGCGCTGGGACGGCCTGGCCCTGCCGGACGGCTGGCTGGTGGCCGGCTGCCTGTTCCAGACCGTGTGGAACCTGCGCAGCGGTGCCGCGCCCACGGCTGCGATCAAGGACTACGACCTCTTCTACTTCGACGCCACCGACCTCAGCCGCGAGGCCGAGCAGCGCGTGCAGGCCCGCGTGCAGGCGGTGCTGGGCGATCTCGGCATCACGGTCGAGTGCGCCAACCAGGCGCGTGTGCACCTCTGGTACGAGGCCGACTTCGGCGAGCCCTACCCGCCCCTGCACAGCGCGCGTGAGGGCATCGACCGCTTCCTCGTGCCGGCCACCTGCGTGGGCGTGCGCCCGGGCGAGGTGTACGCCCCGAACGGCCTCGCGCGGCTCTACGAAGGCCGGCTGGCGATGAACCCGCGCGTGCCGCACCGGGCCCTGTTCGACCGCAAGACCGCGTCCTACCGCGCGCGCTGGCCCTGGTTGACGGTGCAGTGCGACTGAGCCGCGCAGCCCTTGCGGCGGCGGCCCGCCGGGGTGGCAAACCATGATGGCCCCGGGGCGGGCGGGCTGGCAGAGTCGGCGGGTGTTCCTCACTCCCTGCGCGGCTCGGCATCGATGAAACCTCGCACGGCCCTGTTGCTGCTGGCCTCCCACGCCGCCGTTGCGGGCCTGGGCTTTTCGGGCGGCATCTACGTCCTGCCCATCCTCACGGCCCCGGCGGCGCCTGCCGTCGCCGACGTGCGGGCGGCCACGGCGCAGCCCCTCTTCACGGGCCAGTTCCAGCGGGGGCTCAAGGGCAGCGATGCCCTGCACTGGGGCGAAGGTCAGGTGGCCATCGCGGCCGAGGCCATCGGCTTCACCGGCCGGCTGGCACCCGGCCCCGACTACAAGCTCTACCTGTCGCCCGAGTTCGTCGAGACCGAGGCCGACTTCCTGCGGCTCAAGAGTCGCATGGTGAGGGTGGGCGACATCAAGACCTTCGAGAACTTCGTCGTGCCCCTGCCGCCGGGCATCCAGCCCGCGCAGTACACCGCGGTCATCGTCTGGTGCGAGACCTTCGGCCAGTTCATCACCGCCGCCCGCTACCGCTAGGCGCGCTCCGGGTGCGGCCGGCCGCTGTCAGGTCGTGGCCCGCATCAACAGCCAGGCCGGCAGGCCAACGTAGAGGGCCAGCAGCCGGCAGCGCTCCAGCAGCGGGCGCAGCGCCTCGGCCGCGTCGGGCCGGGCGAGGGCGGCGATCAGCGCGGCCGCCTCGATGAGGCTGCGCAGCACCGCCGCCGTCAGCACCACGCCGGCGATCCAGGCGGCCCACCACAGGCCCAGTGCGCTCAGGTAGGCGCCGATCCCGAAGCTGTAGAGCTCACCCCAGGGGCTGCCGTAGGCGATGTTCTGGTGCAGCGTGAAGGCGGGCAGGGCGAGCAGCAGGGGCAGCAGGCCGAACTGCAGGGCCGGGTGGGCCAGGCGGCTGGGCCGGTGCCGCGCGCGGCTGCGCATCAGCGCGGCCAGGCCCGCCGGTGCCGCGTCCAGCGGCCGGCCGAGGGCGGCGGCGAGGGCCTCCGGGTCGCGCACGCCGAGCTGGCGCCGGGCGGCCTCGCCTTGCAATTGCAGGCTCATGCCGGCCGTGGGCAGCGGCAGGCGCCACGGTCGGATCTCGGCGATGTCCTGTGCTTGGAGCGTCAGCGTCTGGCCACCCCGGGAGAGCTGCAGGCCGCTGCCCTGCCGGCTCAGGCCCGCGCGGCAGCTGCGCAGGAGCAGCCAGGCCAGGGTCTCGGGCAGCAGGCAGAGCACGCCGAAGGCGCGCAGCAGGGCCAAGGTGTTGCCGGTCAGTGCGCCGCCGCCCCAGAGCCAGTCGGCCGCCAGCGCCAGCGCGCCGGCGCGCGACATCAGGCGCAGGCCGGCCGTGACGAGGCGCGTGGCCGGGGTCAGTACAAAGGCGTGGTCAGGCAGGCTCGCCGCCGCGGCAGGCGCCACGCGGCCCCGCGCCAGCAGCGCGAGCAGGGCCCAGGCCGCCAGCAGCGCGGCCGACGCGCGGCCGACCCAGTCGCCCCAGCGCACCATCAGCTTCGGCGCCGGGTCGCGCGCCGGCAGCTCGCCGATGACCAGGGTGCGCTCGCCCATGCCGGCCGTGGCCAGCAACTCGCCCTGCGCGCTGATGACGGCGCTGATGCCATTGGTCGTCACGCGGAACTGCGGCAGGCCGGTCTCGATGCTGCGAAAGGCCGCCACCGCCTGGTGCAGCGCCGCGCCCTGCGGGTGGCGGCTGAACCATTCGTCGTTGGACATCGTCAGGATGAGCTGGGCGCCGAGCCGCGCACCGTCAATCGCCAGGCGCGGGTCGGTGTCGTCCAGGCAGATGAGGGGCAGCACCGGCACCTCGCGGCCGTTCCTGAGGCGCAGCGGGAAGACGCGGGCCCCGTCGCCCGGGCGCCAGCTGCCCGCGCCCGGCAGCAGCGCGCGCAGGGCCGGCGTGTCGGCCCAGGCGGGCAGGGCTTCGGTGTAGGGGAAGAGCCGGGTCTTGCGGTACAGGCCGATGAGCCCGCGGCCCGGCTGCACGAAGGCGGCCGCGTTGTACTCGCCGGCGGCGTCGCGGTCGTAGGTGCCGAAGACGAAGGGCACGCCGGCGGCGTCCATGGTCGCCAGGATCTCGGCGTCCAGCTCGGCACCGGCCTCGCTCTTGGGTTGGCCGAAGGTGGTGGGGTAGACGGTCTCGGTCCAGAGCACGGCGTCGACGCGCTGGTGCTCGATGGCGTCGTAGCTCATCGCGAAGTGGGTGTCGAGCACCTCGCGCACCACGGCCTGGGCGCCCTGCTCGCGGCGGCGTTGCTCGTAGCCGGTGATGTTGGCCTGCACGAGCCCGAGGCGCACGGTCGTGGCGGCTTCCGGCACGACGCCCGACCGGCTCACCAGCCCGTAGCCTGCCAGCAGCAGCGGGCCCGCGAGGGCCAGCGCGAGGCCAGGCGCGGCCCTGCGCCAGCCGCCCGCGCGCTGCGCGATCGCGGTGGACAGGGCCTGGTTGCTGAGCAGCAGCACCGCCGTCAGTCCGGCAGCGCCGACAGACTCGGCCGACTGGCGCAGCAGCGGCGACGGGTGCAGCCCGTGGCCGAGCGTGCCGCCCAGCATGTGGGGCCAGGCCCATTCGGTGGCGACCCAGGCCGCCGTGGCCGCGACAGCCGTCCAGGCCGCGCCATGACGGCGCTGCACGAGATGGCGCACCAGCGCGAAGGCGAGGAGCTGCGGCTGCAGCAGCGGCGCGGCAAGCAGCAGCAGCGCCAGGCCCGCCGCCTCGCCGATCTGCGTGTAGGCGCCGAGCGCGCTGCCGAACCAGGCGAACACGGCGGCCACGAAAGCCACGGTCATGGCCCAGGCGCCGAGCAGGGCCTGGCCCAGGCTTGCATCGCGCGGCAGCGTGGCCAGCCAGGGCACGAGGGCGACGAAGCCCAGCGGCCAGGCCAGGCCGCCGCGCGCATACAACGCACACAGCAGGGCGGCCCCGGCGATGCCGCTCCACCGGCTGCCCAGCAGCCGGGCGATGCCGACCGGCGCGCTCAACGCGGGCCGTCCACCGGGGCGGGCACGACGATGCGACGGATGGGCAGGCCCGGCGGCGCCAGCTCGGGCGGCACGACGCGGTCGGCCGGCACGCTCACCGTGCGGCCCTGGATGACGAGGGTGGGCGTGTCGGGCGCGAACATCAGGATGGGTTCGATGCGCTGCCCGTCGTCGGTGGCCTGGTGGTGGCGGACATAGCCG
>Ga0233424_10000983_pt1 | contig 29272 bp, 29 predicted proteins | sample Watercolumn_Towu_FD_181011 | JGI IMG/M metagenome (GOLD analysis project Ga0233424, IMG submission 181011) | Freshwater microbial communities from Lake Towuti, South Sulawesi, Indonesia - Watercolumn_Towuti2014_125_MG | ecosystem: Environmental > Aquatic > Freshwater > Lake | place: Indonesia... | reverse complement strand
CTCTCTTAGTATGTATATAATATCTTCAACACAGCACGAGATCGTCCGGGCTAGCGGACAGCGCATGCAGTCAGATAGTCCTCGCACCACGCACTGTGAGGTCATGCCGGATTGGCCGCACTATCGAGCGCGGGGGTGAGCGTCAGGCTGGGCAGTGCGGACCGCTGGAGTTGCCGGGGGATTCACGAAACGCCGACCGGCTATGAACGGCTTTTTTCCCCGCCTAACGAGAAAACGCCGCGACCACGGTAGGAGCTGAGACCTGCTATGCTCCCGCCATGTGCGGTCGCTTCACCCAGCATCTCTCTTGGGAAGAGCTTCACCGGCTCGGTGGAATCACGCAAAAATAGGGAACTACGTACGAGCTAATTCGTTTACGAGCGGGAGGGCTTTCAAATGCTCGCGACCACTCCACTCCACGACGACGATCAAGCCTCGATCGTCATGCAGCGGGAAGTGGGCGTGGCGCTGCGTCAGTCCTTGAAGGCTATGACGCATGCGCCACTCCCCGAGCAAATGGCGATATTGCTGCTGCGTCTCGCTCTAGCTGAATCGCTGGAGAGAGCTACGCCCGAAGTCCAGCTAAAAGGAGCTGACGGCTGGAGCTGAGAGCGGCCAGGAAAGGTAACGCCCCGCCGATGCATCCACGGTCAGGGGTGCCCGAAGATGCGTTGCAGAATGGGTCCGCGCGTCAACAGGTCTGGCGTCGGCGATGATCCAAGCTCGGCGAGACCTTGAGACCTTTTATTGACACTAGTTGCAGGGTCTGATGTAACCTCACCACATGGGGAAGCGATCTCCCCACGAGGCGACATGCCCAAGAATCGCGTCAGGCTTTTTGAGCCCAGGGCGCCGCATGTCTCAACGACCTCCAGCTTTTCCCGACGCGCCGGTCTGGCGACGACGCTTCTTTGCGAAGCGAATTCATGTTGCTCTCGCGCCGATCCGAGCTTTGAGACCGGCGTGTGCTGGCCCGCGCCATGCCGGACGGCCTCATCGCCCCGTAAGCCAAGCCATGCGCTTCGCGCGGCCTTCCGTGGAGGATTGCCAATGACTCTCGCCCTCTCGCGCACATGCGCAGTATCCACATGGCTTCTGCTCGCCTTATGCCTCGGCGTTTCGCCCACTCTCGCCCAAGCTCCCGCCATTTTGAAGGGAACCGCCTATATCACCTCCTGGTTCGGAGGCGTTGTCACTGCAATCGACCTCGCCCCGGGCTCGACAGCAAAAACGATCTCCGTCGGAGTCCACAATCACAATGTGGCGCTGCGGCCCGATCAGAAGCAAGCCTGGGTGACGAACAATAACGCGGGAACCATCTCGATCATCGACACTGAATCAAACAGCGTCGCCAAAACGATCCAAACCGGAAAGGGGCCTCGACACACTTATTTCAGCCCCGACGGGAAAGAGGCGTTTGTGACGAACGAATTTGACGATCGGGTTGAGATTTTCGATGCAGAGACAGCGAAGTCCCTCGGCGTCGTCAAGGTTGGCTCTATGCCGCATTTCGCCCTCGTTTCGGGCGACAAGGTTTTCGTTTCGAATTACGGCTCCGGAGATGCGACTATATTCTCGCGATCAAAACGAAAGTCGATCGCCAGGATCGCCATCGGCACAGGCCCGCTCGGCGCAGGCGCCACCAAGGACGGCAAACGCATCTATTTCGCGTGCCATTCCGCAAACCACGTCGCCGTGATCGACGGCGAGACCTTAAAGCGCATCGCCGACATCCCCACCGACGCGGGACCAGTGCAGGTGACGGTAGCGCCGAACCAATCCTTCGCCTACGTCGCCAACGACGGCGCCGGCACGGTGCAGAAAATCGATCTCGCGACGAACCGGATCGTCAAGACGATTTCCATCGCCCCGGACGCTGGCAGTCACGGCGTCGGTTTCGCCGGCGAAGGGCGTTGGCTGCTCATCACCAACACGGGAGCCAATACTCTTTCGGTCATCGACACGGCGACGGACGAAGTGGCCAAGACAATTTCCGTTCCCAAGGCGCCCGAGGGAGTCGCCGTGAAGCGTTGAGCGGATTTTCACGCGAGTTGCTTCGGGGGTAAAGCAATGACGACCACGCCCTACGCATTGTCTCTGCACAGCAAAAAGCATGGCGAGGCCGGCCTTGCGGCAGGACATAGGCCAACTGTCCGATCATTCCGTCGTGGAAAATACGCCATCCCGTGCGATCTAAAGGCGGGGAGGCCGCAAATCCCAAAGAGGGCGCGATGGTAAAATTTGGCATCTTGGCGACGCTGGAAGCGAAGATCGGGAAGGAGCACGAGGTCGCAGCATTCTTGAAGTCGGCGCTGCCGCTCGTTGAAGCTGAACCGGGTACGGATTTCGCACACCACTTTCGGCATTTTCGATGTCTTCCATGACGAAGCCGGTAGAGACGCCCATCTTGCCGGGGAGGTCGCGAAGGCGCTCTTGGCAAAGGCGCCGGAGCTTTTCTCAGAGTCGCCGAAAATCGAGAAGGTTGATGTGCTGGCGGCAAAGCTAGGCTGAGGAAAGCAAGACGCCCCAGCTTATGCGCGTCGTGAGGCTCGGAAGGAGGGCAGCGCTAGCGGCGCCGCCGCGCCCAAACGAGAAGCCCGGCCATCGCTGACCGGGCGATAATTCGCACAACCCCTGGGAGGGTTGTGTCGGCGCGGGCTGCGCCGACTGCGTTCAAATGGCCCCGCCGCGAGCGGCTTCAACCCCCAAAACGCTAAACGCCACGCGCTTGCATCCGGCGTTCATGCCACGGCGAGGCCGCGTCAATTGCGACAATCGACTCCTCCAAATCGTGGATTATGGTTCTGCCCGCATTCCCTTAAGAGGAATGGTCAGGGAGGGCTTTGAAATGAACCGCAGAATTTTTGCACTCGCGCTGGGTCTTGGCGTCGCAGCGCTGTTCGCGCCTCGCGTCGCGCTCGCCGAGGATCATTTGGCCGAGGCGATCAGCCACACCAAGGAAGCGATCGACCACGGCAAACAAGGCCATGCGGATGTGTTGGTGACGCACGCCGAAGCCGCGCTCAAACATGCCGAGGCGGCGGAGAAAGCTAAGAAGAACGAACACACCAAGGAGGGAATTACGCATCTGAAGGCGTCGATCGCGGAAGGCAAGAAAAAGGACGCCGCAGCAGCAACGGGACACGCCGAAGAGGCGTTGACGCATCTGGAAGCGGCGCAGAAGTAGCGCGGCGATCGATAAATCGCGGCGAGCGGCCCGCTAACAATCCCGCTCGCCGTCATGCCACCCCAGCGCTAAAACTAATCTTGCCAGCCCGCCGCCCGAAGATGCGCTGCAGGAATGGATCGTTTCGCCGCGGGTGAACAGATCCGACGTCGGTAACGATGATCCTGCGCTTATCGAGGCGCAAGGACGGACATAGACGTTGGCTTAGAGCCATTTCCCGACCTTCCTGCGAGGTTCCATATGAGCGCGGGCCAGCGAAGCCCCGTCATCCATGGAAGATTGGAAGCGCCCGAGGCTGGATAATGACCAAGAGGCCGTAGGAGAAAATGATGACGCCCATAGCCTCTGCCACAACGGCGCCCCATGGCAGGGTCTTCTCGGCGAAAACTATAGCGGTCACTGTCGCAAGTACCGCGACGTTCATCATGCCGAGAGGAAACATGATGGCGCAAAGAAGCCAGCAGCAGCCAAGGCACCAGGCACCGTGAAGCGCGCCCATCTGCAAGGCGCCGAGCGTTCCCTCGCGCCAGGAGGTCATGATGAAACTCATCGGCGTGCGGCACTTGGTCAGGCAGAGATCCTTCAACGGAGTGAGCTGGTAGAGCCCTGCAGCGACCAGGGTCAAACCGCCGATGCGCGCCGACGTCTGCATCGAAAGACTCAGACGCGTCGCGATTGCCTCTGCGGCAACCGCACCCAAATAGGCGAGGAGGCCGGACGCCATCCAGACTAGCAGATAGCCAGCGAGGAAGACCCATGTTCCCACGAAGGCTTGTCTTCGTTTGCGCCGGGCGCTCTGCGCCTTGTGGAAGGTGAGCGCCATCGGCGCGGCCGCCGGAAACATCATCGCAATTGTCATCGCCAGCCAGACGGCTAGGAAGAGCGGTGCGCCGAGACCCATGGATGGGGAAGCCATGCGGATGTCGGTCTCATGTGCTGCGCCCTGCCAGATCAGAAGGATCCAGGCCGCGATCGACAATGCAATCAGCGAGGCGAGGATCGCATAGCGGTGAACGGCGATCGGGTCCGGACGGGTCTGTTCCATGCCGTCAGCGCCGCCCCTTAGTTCGACCATTCGATCGGCGCGTAATGCCCGTTACGACCGGAGTTGTTCCAGTTCCAGCCGTGGTCGTTGAAATCGTTGCCCTCGCGCCCAACTCCGAAGGCGATTTTCTCCGGGGCGAGCGGATGCCCGGTCATGCCCCAGATTTCGCCGCTCGGATGCATGCTCGCGAGCGGGTCGACGGCGACGGTAAGCACGCCGGGGATTTCGACCAAGCGCGATTTACCCTCGATCGCATAGTGGATCGGAGCCTTTTTGACGCCAAGATGCGTCCCGACGAGCGCCGCGAAGACCGCCATCGGTCCGCCTTCGCCGCCGCCGAAAATTGCTTCGAGAGCGTCCGTCTGTTGGTCGGTTGCGCGCTCGTCGATATAGGCGGCGAGCGTCCAGTCGCCCTCCGCCATTGGACCCGGCGCATGCGCCGCAAGCACGACATTCAGCCCATCCAGCGCAACGTCGCCATAATTTCCCTCGTCGATGTGAAACGCTAAAACGTTGTCGCAGCACCCTTGCGTCGGCGTCGCCATCATGGCCTTGGTCGAGACCAGGCAGGGACAGACGATGTCGCAATTGCAGTTCTCGAGATAGTCGCCGACAAAGCGCCACTTTGTTTGCGTCGCCATTTTCTGGTGTCTCCGTCGCCGTAATGGACCCTTAGAAAGGTTCTTTGAAAGGCCTGATGTCCATTTCGTGAGTCCAGGCGCTGCGCTTCTGACAGTGCAGCGCCCAGTAGGCGTCGGCGATTTCGTCCACGGCAAGGACGCCGTCTGCGCCCTTAGAGCGAGCGTATTCGGCGAAAGTCGTCGCCGCATATTCGCCAGCAATGACGCCGTCGACGACGATATGGGCGACATGAACGCCCTTTGAACCAAACTCGCGGGCGAGGCCTTGGGCGACGGCGCGCAGGGCGGCTTTGGCGGCGGCGAAGGCGAGGAAGGGGGGACGCGCCCGCAAGGACGCCGTCGCGCCGGTGAAAAGGATCGTGCCGCGCCCGCGCTCAGAAAAGCGCCGGGCGGCCTCGCGCCCGACGATGAAGCCGCCGAAGGCGTTTTGTCGCCAAAGGCGCTCGAAGAGTTCGGGCGTCGTGTCCTGAGCGGAAGCAGCGACGTTGTTTCCCACATTGTAGGCGACAAGCTTGAGATCGCCGTCGCGATCCGCTTCGTCGAAGAGGGCGACGACATCGGCTTCCTTTGTCGCGTCGGCGGCCTTGATCGCGACCACGCAGCCCGTCGCGGCGATTTGCTCGGCAATGATCCGCAGCCGCTCCAGTGTGCGGCCCGCGATCGTGACGCGGAGCCCTTCTCGCGCGAAACGCCGCGCCAGCGCGGCGCCGAGACCTGACTCGGCGCCGACGCCAACCACGATTGCGACGCCCTTATTCACCGTCGCCCCTTGTGTCATAGCGCATCAACTCTCTTGGTCGCTTTCATGCGCGCCCAAAGAGAAGAATGAAGTTGTTCGCCGGCATGTCCACGATTCTTTTAAGCGCGATATTGTGTGCGTTGGCGGCGCGCTCGAGGTCGCGCACGTCCTTGAGACCCCATTCGGCAATTTTGGGGGCGAGAATCTCCTGATCGAAGGCGGCGTTTGACTCAGTCGTATAATCGCCATCAACCTTGAAAGGCCCGTAGATCGCAACGAAACCATCCTCGGTCAACACGCGGTCAGCGACTTGCGCGATGCCGTCGCAGATCGACACTGGCGCGACCTGAAAGAGGTTCACGACGAAAATGGCGTCGTAGAGCCGGTCGCTGGCGCTGGGCCAGGTCTCGGGGGCAGTCAAATCGATCTTGACGGGATCGAGGATATTCTTGCTGCCCGCTTCGGCGCGCTTCTTTTTGATGGAGTCGAATACGTCGACGTTATAGTCGGAGGGCTGGAACGACAGACTCGGGAAATGCGGCGCGAAATAGTTTATGTGGTTGCCAGCGCCGCTCGCAAGTTCGAGCACATTGCCGCTTTTCGGAAGAATATCCTTGAACACTATAAGGATGGGATCCCGGTTTCGATTCCCAGCCCATGCAACATAAGGGCTCAGTGGATGCGGATCGATCTGGGGACGGTCTGCAGGCACATTGACGGACATGGCGGCCCTCCCTGGCTTTCCTCGAAGCTTGTGCCGCTCGCTGGACGGAGCGAAAACGCCCCTGGACGCTTTGCGCGCGTTTATAATGGCTGTTTTTCCATGGCGAGCTAGGCTCTGAGAAACTTTATCGAATGCGGCTGACACGGTAAAATTCGAAAAATTCATGAGCCTATTCGGGAAATTAAAATCCTGGAAAAGCTGTAATGCGAGTGCTCGACCGCGGACGCCGCTCGCAAAAAAAGGCGGCTGGATATGGTCAACCTCAGGTCTTTCGACCTCAATCTGTTGCTGGCGCTAAAAGCTCTTCTCGAAGAGAGGAACGTGTCACGCGCCGCCGAAAAGCTGTGCCTGAGCCAGCCCGCCATGAGTCATGTTTTGAGCAGGCTGCGCAGCCAACTCGACGATCCGATACTCGTGAAGTCGGCGTCGGGCATGGTTCCTACGGCGCGGGCGCTTGCGCTGCTGGAGCCAACGGTCGCGGTGCTTCGGGAGATCGAAAGGATCGTCGAATCGTCGCCGAAGTTCGATGCGGCGACGAGCCGTCGGCGTTTTGTGATCGCCACAAGCGATTACGTCGTGTTCGCCGTGCTGCCGAAGCTTGCCGAATCCATCGGCCGCATCGCCCCAAACATTGAAGTGCATATTCGGCAGCCAATCATCGGGCCGCCCCACATCGCGCTCGAAAAAGAGAATATCGATTTGGCGATCGGCTTCGACGCAATCTTTGGCAGCACGCCGAATATCTGCTCGGATGCGTTGATGGGCGAGAGCATTGTTTGCCTAACAAGGCAATGCAACGTCGCGGTCCCGGGCAATGAGATTACCCTGGCGCAATTTCTAGAATGCAAGCATATGCTGATAACGTGGCGGGAAGCGGGGACCGGCCTCATCGACGACTGTCTTGCGAAGCTGGGGCTACGTAGAGACATATCCTTCACCCTACCGAATTTTTTGACGACGCCTTGGATTCTCGAGAAGACGGACTTGCTGCTCTGTCTGCCTCGGAGGATGGCCGATAAATTCGTACAGCTGGCTCCGCTCAAAATCCTGCCGATCCCGATCGATCTGCCTGGCTACGAGTTGAGGATGCTCTGGCATCCGCGCTACGAGAAGGATCACGCGCATATGTGGCTGCGAGAACGCCTGCGCACAATCTGCCGCCAGGACAGCGACAACAATGCGGACGCCGACGGTGGGGCCACGGGACTGATTCACTAAAGCCGAATTTCTACGGGGGTCAGTCAGTCGGTACTGTCCACGTTGCCTCGCGCTTTGCTTCAGAGAGGCCGAGTCGACACGCCGCCAGGTCGCGGACCGACGAATGTCCGAGTTGGGTCAGTAGCTTCCCTTGTCAGAGCGCGTCAGCAATGTCCGCTATCGGTCGCACCGCCTTCAATCAGATGTGCGGACAAAACATGTAGGTTAGGGAACAGAATTACTCCCCTCTCTGAAGGAGGCGGCAATCGTCATCGAAAGCTGGCAGCGTCACTACAACGAGATCAGGCCGCATTCCTCATTGGGATACAAGCCTCCAGCCTCTAGAGTTCTGTTCCCCACGCCCGGCTGCGCTACCCGACCAGCTGCGCCGGGCGCGGCGCCGCTGCTCCAAACGCCGCCGCTAACATAACATTGCTCTTGGATCACTGAAGGGGGCCGGCCATTTGTTGCTCCTATCGCGGGAGCGCGGATCAAAACACGACGTCGGAATAGACGGTGAACCTTTGATTTCCCCACATACCCGCGTTCCCCGCACACGCGGGGTGTGAACCAATCTATGGGTTCCTGTGCGTTGTACGCTAAAGCAGGACTGTCCAGAACGGTATAAGGCTGACGGGTCTGAGGAGAAGACAAGAGGCGCATGAGCGACATCTACGAAGACCTGCTTAATCGCCATCGCTGGGTTCGCGTCATGGCCGACTATTCTTGCGATGGGGTATGGGACATCGAGGGAAATTCCTGTGGGGCCGAGGAATTGCCGATCTCACCCGCGCTCGTCGAGCGCCTTCGCTGCTGGCAGGCGCACTATGAGGCGATCGAGGATGCGGTCGAAGAAGAAGACCGGCTCCGCCGAGAAAGCGACTGGACGAATTTTTCCGCCGAAGGCCTCGCCATTGCGCGCGCCGTCAAGGCCGAATTACCCGGCTGGACGGTGTTCTACTTCGATGAGGCCAGGGCGTGCGTCGTTCCCTTGGACGGCAAGCGCCGGCTACCGAGCACCGTTGAATACGAAATTCTGCTCGACGACGAATCTTGCGACTAAGAAAAGATTTTGCCCTCGGAGAGCGCCAAAAGAATCTCGCCGCTCTCTGAAAAAATTCGTCGCACTGTGGCACCGCTTACGTTCAATAAGATGCGCGAGCGCTACCCGACCATGCGAAGCAAAATCATGACGGCGCGAGTCTATCCGATCTCCAGAGAAGCAGAATCTTTTCAATTTTCTTCAGCCTCATTGGCGCCCTTGAACCCTTCGACGATCGCACGAGCGATTTCGAGCGTGGGGAATATTTTGCCGCGCGGGACATGAAGGCCGGCGGCGCTCCATGCTGCGCGGGTCGATTTAAGGAGTGTGCGCTTAGGGATATTCTGAAAATACATGAGCCTCGTTGTAAAGGCGGCATCGCTCAGTTGGAGCCGCTTTGGCAGCGTCCAGTTCAGGAGCGTCGCAAATATCGTCGCAGCCTTAGCGCATCGGCGTCCTGCCTCTGTATTTTCTGGCAAAGCGCAGCGTTCGTTGATGGCGATTTGCATAATGAAGGCGTCCATCAGCTTGATGCGCTCTTCCATATCCTTGAGTTCCGTCTCAGACATGGGTCCTTTGAAGAGAGGCGGCTTCCCATATCGGATGATGATGTCGTCTGGGTGTGGAAGATGCAGCGGCGGCGCCTCGCCCCTTGATTCAGCTTCCTTGATTTCTTCCCGACAGTGCTGCTGATAGGCCTCCCAAAGTTCATTCTCAGCTTTGATCTCGATCGCCTTCTCTCGTTCAATCCGCTCATGCAGGAGGAGCCAGGTTCTCTGCGCGTGAGGGTTGCCTTTTAGGGCCGCATTCTGCAAGGCGCGAATAAGAGCCTGTTTCGCTGGAATGACAGAGACGTTATCGCCTTCACGGATCGTGACGCCGCGCTCGGCCTCTTTCAGGATCAATTCCTGTATGGGCTGCGGCTCAATCCGGGGATGAAACGGAGAGCGTGGCGTTTTCTTCGGCCTTCCTTTTGGATTGCCCGATTGTCCTTTTTGGAAACGCGTTGAATTTGGCGGGGCTGGAATCGGCTCGCCAAATATGAGCGCACTCTTCAAACGATCCACCATCTCGTCGGAAAACAAGCTTTCCGAGTGCTCGGATTGATCTTCAGTCGAAGATTTGTCGGCGCGACGCTTTGTCATGAGTCATCATTCTCCGGCAAGGAGAGGTTTATCGTTTGCGGATTCTTCAACGGGACGCGATCGGGCTCAGTCGATGAGCGCTCCGCGCTTCCGGCCCTGTCGATCTCGCCTCGTCCGAGACGCCCTGCGCGCCTTTCCTGCCGATCGCACGGTCAGCAATCGCTCGTCTGCAATGTCTTCGAAGCGACGGGCCGTTTCGGCATGGACGGCCGACTTGCCCGTCAGTCTCTCCCAGCGAGAGACGATAACGTCGCAATAGAGCGGATCATATTCGATAAGCTTCGCCCGCCGTCCGCATGTCTCCGCTGCAATCAGCGTCGAGCCCGAACCCCCGAAGATGTCCAGAACGATCTCCCCGCGCCGAGAGCAATCCTTGATAGCGTCGGCTACGAGCGCGACCGGCTTGACCGTTGGATGCATCGACAAAGCCTCGGAACGATCCGATCCAAGACTGCTCACGCCGGGGTAGTCCCACACATTCGTGCGGTAGCGTCCCGTCTCGCCGAGACCAAAATTATTGGCATGCGGGGCGGTCCCTACTTTGAAGACGAAGATCAGCTCATGCTTGGAACGATAGAAGCTGCCCATGCCGCCATTGGTCTTGTTCCAGACGCAGAGGTTCTTGAATTCGGCGAAGGCAGCTTCGCCTGCTTGCGTCATTTCACGGATGTGCCGCCAGTCCATGCAAGCGAAGGCGATCGCTCCGTCCTTGCTTACTGAAGCGGCGTTGGAGAGGGTTATGGTCAGGAACTCGGTGAAGGCCTCGCGGGACATCTCACCCGAGGCCATGGCGAATTCCCGGTGGCTGTGGCGTCCAAGCACAGTGACATTGCCGTCGATCTCGACATTGTAGGGCGGATCCGTGAAGATCAGATCGGCTTTCTCGGCGCCAAGCAGACGGGAGTAATCACGCTTCTCCCTCGCGTCGCCGCACAGCAGCCGGTGTTTTCCCAGAATCCAGAGATCGCCCAAGCGTGTTACGGCCGCTTCGGGTAAATCTGGGATGACGTCGAGCCCATCCGGTGTCTCGACCGAAGCCTCCCGCGCCTGATCGAAGGTGAGATCGATCTCCGCCAAAGAGAAGCCGGTGAACGAGAGGTCGAACTCCGAGTCGATCAGCGCCTGAAACTCGATCGCCAGCATTTCGTTGTCCCAGCCGGCATTAAGGGCGAGCTTATTGTCCGCAATGACATAGGCGCGGACTTCCTCCGGCGTGAGATGCGACAATTTCAGCGTTGGGACCGTTTCGAGACCCAACTCCTTCGCCGCCATGACCCTGCCATGGCCGGCGATAATGCCGCCGTCGTCCCTGATCAGGACCGGATTAGTGAAGCCGAAGCGGCGAATGCTCTCTGCAATTTGCCGGATCTGTTTCCTCGAATGACGCCGCGCGTTGTTTGCATAAGGCTTGAGGGAGGTTAGGGGTCGCAATTCGATGGCGGGCGGAGTGGCGTTCATGGTCTGCCTCAACAGCAATTTTGGCGGGACCGGCGTGTGCGCGTGAATGCGACGAGCGCGGGTCGAATTGCGCAAAGGCTTTCACAGAGAGATTCCGCTCGTCAATATTCTGTAGGCGGATAAGCTTGGATGGAGCGCCTTTAACCAGTCATTGAAAAGTATTAAACGTATAGATTTACACATTTTAGGCTATTTTGAAAGCAACAAAAATTTGAGGCGCGGAAGGGGCTTTCAAGGGGTCTTTAAGACCGCTTCAAACGCCATTTTAGAACCGGCGCGTTTTGAACGGGCCTCTATACTCGCTCGAATGCTTGCAAAATACCCGCGTTGCTTTGCGGCTCCTGCCCCTCCCGAACCGCTTCGGACTCTCATCCACAGGCCCGACCAGAGAGAGATGATTGTCGACCGCCGTTCCAGAGCCGACCGACAGGCAGAAACCCCGAATCATGTGATTCGATTTGCCAGAAGCGAGACATTCCCGTCAGCCAGTAAGATCGTCCCGCGTAGCGGCGCCGCTGTCCCAGATAGCGGCTCGCCTATCCCATGTAACGGCGCGATCATCCCGCTTAACGGCAATCGCAATTCAGATAACGGCAATCGAATCCCGGCTAGCGACAATCCGATCCCGGTTAACGACAAGAAATTCACCTGATAACAGGCCCACGTTTCCCAGAATTCGGCTCAGTCCCCTGTTTCTGGCTGCATGCTTCCCTGTTTCTTGCAGCAGGGAATTCGATGTGAGGACACTGAAATCACGTGGGTTTCGTCGCAGACGATGGGGGTTGAAGCCTGAATTTTTTGAAAAAGGTTCCCTGTTTTCCCGTAGCCAGGAAAGGGAGAGACGAGACCGGTTCGCAGGCGACTGCGTCCTCAGCCAATACAACAAAGTAGCGCTAACCCACCTTGCTGTCCTTCAGCAGGCCGACGAGCGGGTTTGGCGTCGGCGGCGCGATCCGCCGCAGGGTATTTGTGTCGTGATGGTTGAACGGCGGCGTATTGCCGCGCAGGGCGAGATCAGTTCGCGTCACATAGGTCCAACTGTCATCGTCGTTGAACGCGATGTCGATCCGGTAATAGTCGGTGCGAAACGCCTCTTCCAGGAAGGTTGTCGAGCAGATGCCGAAGCGAGTGTCGCCGCGCCGCGCCTCGACCGAAATGCGCGCGTCATCGGGTTTCGCCGTTCCCCCCGCCAGCACGACTTGTCCGCGCGGGATCGCGATGGTCTGCATGATCAGGCCCGTGGCCGGCTCCCAGAGCCAATAACCGACCTGGTCGTGAAAGGTGATCGCCTCCTCCGCAGTGTTGATATGGATGTGATAGCGCAAACCATAGAGGAGCTGGGGCCCGTTCGTCTGCGGGTCGATCGGATCCATCCGGATATGCTCCCGATACGCGCGTGTTTCTGGCCCTTCGGCCTTGGGATTGACGTCCACGCCTTGATCGGACTGCCACACGCCAGCCAAGCGGCGCAACGGACCGAGATTGGCGAGCGTGTCGGGGGAGAACTCGGGTTCGGTAAAAATATCTTCCGGAATGCTGCACACTTTCCGTGTCCTTTCTCACTCATCCGAGCGGCTTGCGATTGAGAAACTTGCGCCGCCTGATTTCAAGCAACAAATTTGCCGATCTGGCGTCGGCGCTCGTCACCGCCGCTTGGCGATTGGGCGCCGGCGAAACCTGCAGGCGCTTCGAACATGAACCGCGACGAACGCACACGTGCGCGGGCGCACTGCGGCTTCCAATGAGACGCGCGATAGTCCGAACGTTGCAAAAACCCTTAGCTTTTCGAAGCGATCGGGGCCGGCCGCTAAAGCGCCGGCCCTTTTTTGCGCTGCCTATTCGGCCTCTAGAACGAAGCGCCGGCTGCGAGCGATATCACCCGAATGATGGCTGATCTACCGCCGATCCGTTGCGTTGCGGCCGCATTTGCTCTCAAATCGCAATCCTTTACGCATCACTTCGGATCGCCCGCATGCTGACGGTTTTCTGCTCTCCCGCGAGATATGTTCAGGGTCGCGACGCGACGCGGTCGCTCGCATCGGAGCTCTCGCGGCTCGGCCTTGCAGGAAAGGCGCTGATCATCGCGAGCCCGACCGCTCGCAAGGCGTTGGAGCCAGTTTGGCGTGAGGCGTTTCAAACGTCTGCCATCGATTACGCCATTATGGATTTCGGCGGGGAATGTTCCTTTGCGGAGATTTCCCGCGGCAAGGAAGAGGCGCGCCGTGTCTCCGCCTCGACGATCGTCGGCGCCGGCGGCGGCAAGACGTTGGATGCCGCCCGCGCCGTCGCCGCGGAACTTGAGCTTCCGGTCGCGTGTTGTCCAACGACGGCGTCGAGCGACGCGCCCTGCAGCGCGCTTTCGGTCGTCTACACCGAAGACGGCGTATTCGAGAAATGCCTCTATTACAGGCGCAACCCCGATCTCGTTCTTGTCGACAGCACGGTCATCGCGCGCGCGCCGGTGCGCCTGTTGATCTCCGGCATGGGCGACGCGCTCGCCACCTATTTCGAAGCGGACGCCACGATCCGCGCGCGTCGTAAGAACGTCGTCGGCGGCTTGAGCACGATCGCCGCCGCCGCAATTTCCGAGCTCTGTTACAAGACGCTCCTCAACGATGGAGCGTCAGCCGTCGCCGCGGCGCGAGCGGGAGCGATCACGCCGGCGCTGGAACGCATCATCGAGGCCAATACGCTTCTTTCCGGCCTTGGATTTGAATCGGGCGGACTGGCATTGGCGCATTCGGTCCACAATGGTCTGACCGCCGCGCCGGAAACCCATGATCGGCTGCATGGCGAAAAGGTCGCCTTCGGCACGCTGGTGCAGCTCGTTCTGGAAGGAAGGCCGAGTTCGACGGTCGAAGAAGCGATGGGATTTTGCCTCTCGGTCGGCTTGCCTTTGACGCTTGCCGAACTCGGCCTCCAAAATCTTCCGCGCGAGAAGGCGTGGGCGATCGCCGAACGCGCCGTTGCCCCCGGCGAGAGCGCCCACAACGAGCCTTTTGAGGTGACCGCCACGAATCTCATGGACGCAATTTACGCCGCGGACGCTATCGGCGCCGCCTTCAAGGCGCGCGCCTCATCGTAAGGTCAACCGCAATAGTGCAGACGCGTGCGCCTATTCCGTCAAAGAAGTGAGAATGGCGTCGGCGGCGCGAAGGGCGAGCGCGGCGATGGTGAGCGTCGGATTTGCGGTTCCGCCGGTCGGGAACACGGCCGCGCCGACCAGAAAAAGATTGCGGTGCGCGTGAGCGCGCAGACCCTTGTCGACAACCGAGGTCGCCGGGTCATCGCCCATGCGCGCCGTGCCCATGATGTGTCCGGCGGCCTCGGCGCCGTCCTTGTGCCAAAAGGCCTGCACACCGATCCTTCTAAACATGTCTTCATGCATATTTTTCGCATTGGCGAGCGCGCGATGGGTGTAGCTGTCGAGTTGATAGAAGATCGCGGGACGCGGCAGGCCAGTCTTTTCGACCTGCGTTAGATTGAGCGTCACCCTGTTGCTGGCCAGAGGAAGCTGGTCCGTCAATGCGGCGACGCGGATATGCCGCGCCGTCTGTTCTTTGAGAGCTGTGTCGAGCGCCTTTCCGCGCAAGCCGCTCAGCGCCAGCTCGCGCGCCGTCGACTCGGGCGCTCCCCTCGGCCAGCTCCAGCCTTCATTGCCGATTTCGAATCTCAAAGCCGAATTGACGTTTCGATCCTTCAGGTCTCGAAAATTTTCGATTCCCGATGTCGCTCCCGGCCCACGGTAAGGCCAGACGGGCTGGCGCGTGAGCGCCCAACTGAGCTGGATCGGATGATCCATCAGATTTCGCCCAAGCTGGTCAGAGCGGTTTGCGACGCCGCCTGGAAAAGTCTCCGAGGCCGACGCCAGAAGGAGCCGCGGGGTTTCGATGCCGTTGGCTGCGATTACGACGATGCGCGCAAAGACGCGCCCAGTCGATCCATCCGATCGCACGAACCTGACCGCTTCGATGCGCCCGTCTCGGCGGCATTCAACGAAATTGGCGCAAGTCTCCGTCAGCAGCGTCGCGCCAAAAGAGAGGGCGCGCGCGACGTGAATGGTCGCGTCATATTTCGCTTGGATCGGACAGATGGGAATGCAACTGGCGCTGCCGTGACAAGAGGGTCGACCGCCAGACGGCTTCGAGAGTCGCGCCTGTGGAGTCGGGCGGACTTTGTAATCTGAAGTCTGCAAGGCGTTGCGCCATGCGAGATCAAGAAAGCTTTGCGCAATCGGCGGCATTGGGTACGGCGCGGAGCGTGGGGAGCCAAGGTCGTCCTCATCGTCTCCGGCGACCTCTAACTCTTGTTCAGCCTCGCAATACCATGGCTCGAGATCGGCATAGGAGATCGGCCAATCAACGCCGAGGCCGAACAGCGATCTCATCCGGAAATCCGCAGGCACAAGGCGAATGGCGGAGCCCAGCCAATGCCATGTCGTGCCGCCGACCTGTCGCAAATAGGTCGAATTGAAGGCATGAGAGCCTTTCTGCGCATAGAACGCATTGGGCTTGTCTGTTTCGGGGTGCGGCGCGAACTTGGATTGTGCATACGCCGACTCCGGAGTCTTTGGAAAAGCGTTCTGGAATCGTCCCACCGCGGCGGCGCGATCCACGTGAGGGCCCGCCTCCATGATGATGACTTTCGCGCCCTTGCGCGCGATGCGATATGCGACCAACGCGCCGGCGACGCCCGAACCAATGACCAATACGTCGGCGTGAAGATCCATGGAGAGCGTCATTTCTCGTTTGGAGCGAGCGCCCAACTCGCGGCTTCGCCGGGAACGCCGCCTGGCCGCGCAAATGAGATTGCGTCCCACATCAGCGCGCCCGTGTAATCGACGCAAATCATGCGTCCAGAATCGACGGTCTGCCCCGAATACCAATCCGCCACAATTCTATTCGCCAGGCGATCCGAGTCTTTTTGGGTCATATCACCGAAGTCCGCGCGCAAGTCACGGCGATCGAGTCCAAGAGCCCGCAAATAGATCCGAGCGGAATCGGCGGAAAGATGCAAGCGCCCTGTCAACTCGGCGCTGAGGCGAAGAAAGTCCGCAAGACTCGGCGCTTCCGCAAAAGCGGTTTGAGTTGCAATACACGGCATGAGCGCGCCGAGCGCGCAGCCGATCATAAGCTTCCGACGCGAGAATTCATGACCCCTTGCGCGCATTCCATTCTCGCTTACGAACGCCATTCGGCGGGAGGAATTTCAGCCCTTCAGCATTTCAATTACGACCTTCTCGTCAAATCCTTCGATCGCTTCCTGCGATAGAGAGGATGTGAGCAACTCCTCAATCACAGACGGCGGCGCCGTGATGTCGCGACTATATCGAAGTCCGACTTCAATGGTTTGTCGATCAGGAAAGCTTGCAAGCAATAAGGTTCGCTCAGCGCTCTTGACGATCGCGGCGATGGTTTCGAGTCGCCGTTCCCAATCTCGTTCAAGCCGCATGAGCCTGCCGAGATATACCGCGACGCCGTCAGCGCCGGCCTCCATCGCGACATAGGCCTGCGCCGCCGTAAATACGGCAGTCACAAGAGAGGCGCATCCCAATCCTTTCAGCGCTGCGCAGCAGGCGAGGCTTGTTGGCGTCGGCGCAAGTTTTAGCCAAAGCTTCTTGTCGCGCGCGGCTTTCAGCTCATCAAGATAGAGCGTCGCCTGGCTCAGCGTCTCGTCTGCGCCTCCAACTGCCTGAATCATCAGATGCTGAATCGCGCCGATGTCCGCCGACATTTTGCAGAGCTTGCGCGCGGCGGCGATGTAGTCATCCAACGATAAGGCTTCCACGCCAGCGGCGCGCGCCATTAACGTCGGATTGGTGGTGAACCCATGCACGCCCGGAAATTCGAGCGCGTTCAGGATAGCCTGTTGATCCGCTGTATCAACGAGAAGCACCGTCGTCCCCACATCTTCATTCTGGTCGAAGCCGCGCTTACATAGGCTTTCTTCGCGCGCTCAGCACAATGCTTTTCGGATTGTCGAGGATCGCCTTCCAAAATTCTTGTCCGTAACGCTCAATGCCTGGTTGGGAGACAGCGAATGGCGTCCATTGGACGTCAGCAAACCCGGCCTGCTCCAGCGCGCTATCATATGCGAAACGGCTCCACTGCGTGAACTCGATCGAGAATTCCTCTGCGCCGACGAAAGTCATGCGAACGCGCGAATGCATCGGGCCTTTGCCGATCTCTTCAAGGAAGAATCCATAGGGAAGCGTATCTCGTCGACCATTGATGAAGTCAGGATTGGGCACGACGGCGACCAACCTAGCGTCCGGCTTGATGTTCGCCGCGACGGACTGGAACATTCGATTGAGCGTCTGCTCATCCTCGGCGTAATTGAACAAAAAAACAGCGGTGGCGACGTCAAATGATCCGAAAACGGACATCATTGCGGCGTCAGCAACTTTGTAAACAATTCCTAGCGATTTTTTATTCTCTTCCTGTCGCGCAGTTTCTATCATCGCGGGCGACAAATCCACGCCGAGCACATTCCTTGCGCCAAGTCTTTTTAAGAGCCGAGAGTAGTGGCCAGTCCCGCATGCGTAGTCGATGGCGCTCGCTCCCGCGACATCGCCGAGCGCCGATTGGACGGATGGCGTCTCAAGAAAATTCGTGACGTCGTCTTTTCGCGCGTGCGAATATTGCGCGCTGATTGTTTGATATTGATCCTTCATGACGTCGGCCTCAAAAAGTCGTCACGACACATTCGAGTTTCGAAACGCTTGCCCGGCGCTGGCAATATGGGCGGCGTGGGGGCGGCAGGACAAGCCCGCCGGGTCGAGTTGATCGTGGCGACCGGGCGCTGACACTTCAATGTCATAAAACAATCGGAAGCATGTCCGATCCTTGCGACTGGAATCGGATGATCAAATGATTGACCTGAAATTCTTGGCGCTTATGGACTTCGTCGCTTGGTTGCGCGGACAATATCCGAGGAAGATCGAGAGCGGGGGCGCAGAAGAATTTGTGCCCTACGAGGACGCCCGCCAAGGGAACGCGGAAAAAGCCGATACGTCCGACGCTTATACCTCAGCGTCGACGTCTGTCGACGAGGCGGGCATGAGCGCGCGCAGGGACGAGCCGAAGTAAGCTACGCCTCATTGGGACGACTCGGCAGACCAAGCCGGCGGCGACAGCCCGGGGTCCTGTTTTTCTCACATCCCTCCGACGACAGGATTGCCGGCATTGAGCCAGGCGAGAATGCCGCCGCCGAAATGCGTATTCGCGTCGCGCCGGCCTAAAAGCCGCGCCTGTTCCATCGCGGACACCGAGCGCTTGCCGGAGCGGCAGTAGATCACGACCTGCTGGCCCTCGCCTGGGACCGGCAATTTAGTCGGATCGAATTTCGATAAGGGATTGAACAGCGCTCCAGCGATGTGGCCCGCCGCATATTCATCGGCCTCTCGGACGTCGACGAGCAAGACCCGCCCTGCCGCCAGGCCGGATTTCAACTCTTCTAGGCTGATGTCGTTGAACTGATTGCCGGCGCTCATGACGCTCCATCCTCCGATACGACCGCATGACGCCTCCCGCGCGAGACGCCGATGTCCTGACGGCGCTAGTCTATCCCGTATTGCGCAGGCCCGCAGCAATGCCGTTGATCGACATCAAGATGCCTTCGCGAATGTCTTCGCCCCGCTCTCCCGCACGGTGACGACGGATCAGCTCGACCTGCAGATAGTTGAGCGGCGCGATATAGGGGAAGCGGTGCCGGAGCGAGCGCGCGAGCGTCGGATTGTCGGCAAGCCGCTCCTTGGAGCCGAGAATTTTTTCGAGCGCTTCATTGGCGCGCCCATGCTCCGCCTCGATCATGCCGAAGATGGACGCCGCCAGCGCTTTGTTCTCAACGAGACCGGCGTAATGATGCGCAATCGACATGTCGGTCTTGGACAGGATCATGTCGATGTTCGAGAGCAGCGCGCGGAAGAACGGCCATTCCTGACTCATGCGGCGCAGCAGCGCGAGCCGCGGTTTCTCGTCCTTTTCGATGAAATGCGCGATCGCCGATCCAAAGCCGTACCATCCCGGCAGCGCCACGCGCGCCTGCGCCCAGGAAAAGCTCCAAGGAATCGCGCGCAGATCTTCGATGCGTCGCGAAGGTTTGCGCGAGGCGGGACGCGAGCCGATGTTGAGCGAGGCGATTTCCGAAATCGGCGTCGACGAAAAGAAGAAATCGACGAAGCCTTCGGTCCCGTAAACGAGGCCGCGATAGGCCGCCATGCCGGCTCGAGACAATTCTTCGGCCGCATCCAGAAACTCAGGCGCCGGCGTTTTTTGATCCGAGAGCAGCGTCGCTTCGAGCGTCGCCGCGACGAGCAGTTCGAGATTGACGTGGCCGATCTGCGGATTGGCGTATTTCGCCGCGATGACTTCGCCCTGCTCCGTCAAACGGATCTGTCCATTCACCGTGCCGGGCGGCTGCGCAAGAATGGCGTCGTAGCTCGGGCCCCCGCCGCGCCCGACGGTTCCGCCGCGCCCGTGGAAAAGACGAAGAGTCACATTCGTCAAGGACGCGAAAAATTCCGCGAGCGCGGTCGAGGCGCGATAGAGCTCCCATATGCTCGTGAGAATGCCGCCGTCCTTGTTGGAATCGGAGTAGCCAAGCATGACATCCTGCTGGCCGCCGGAATTGACCACGAGCTTCAAGATGCCAGGAAGCGCATAGAATTCCCGCATGATCGGCGCGGCGTTGCGCAAATCTTCGATCGTCTCGAAGAGCGGCACGATAATGAGATCGGCGATGACGCGCTGAGCGTCGCGCGGGTCGAGCGTGCCGCGCATCAGCCCGCATTCCTTCTGCAGCAGCAGCACTTCAAGAAGGTCGCTGACCGTTTCAGTGTGGCTGATGATGTAATGGCGGATCGCCTCATCGCCATAGAGGCGGCGCATCTCGAGCGCGCGCTCGATGATCGTCAATTCACTCGTCGCGCGATCGCTATATGTCACGCCCGGCAGGCGCACCGGCCGCGGATCGCTGAGGAGCCTCAGCAGTAGCTGCTGCTTCTCGGCCTCCGGCAGCGCCGCATAATCATCGACGACTCGCGCCACGCTGAGAAGCTCGCCAATCGTCTCCTCATGCCGATCGGAGCTTTGCCGCAGATCCAGCGTCGCAAGGTGAAAGCCGAAAACTTCGACGGCGCGGATCAGCGGCTCGAGCCGCTGCGTGGCGATAATCTCGCTGTGATGCACGCGCAAGGATTCATCGATGGTGACGAGATCGGCGAGGAGCGCCCATGAATTAGCGTAAGGCTCGCCCGGCGCGACGGCGTGGCGCGCCGCCTGGCCGCCGGTCAGCTTCTCCAGCGTGCCGGCGAGGCGCGAATAGACGCCGATGAGCGCGCGCCGGTAGGGCTCGTCGTCCCGGTGTGGATTGTCGTCGCCCGAGCGCGCCGCAAGCTCTTCGAGCGCTTTGGTGCACCCCGCGTAGCGGCGCGAAATCGAAAGTTCGGCGCCAAGCTCGTGCACTTCGACGAGATAGAAGCGCAGCGCCGTTTCACATTGCATGCGCATGGCGGTCGAGAGCGAGTCCGCCGTGACGTTCGGATTGCCGTCACGGTCGCCGCCGACCCAGGCGCCCATGCGCAGGAAAGGCGGCACGCGCAGCCCTTCAAGACGCTGTTCGATGTCGGCGTAAAGCCGCGGGATCTCGCGCAGGAAGGTGCTGCGATAATAGCTCAGCGTATTCTCGATTTCATCGCGCACCGTCAGTCGCGAATGACGCAACAGCTCAGTCTGCCAAAGCTGTGAGACGCGGGCGCGAAGCTGCATCTCATTTTGCGCGCGCTCGGACTTGCCGCGCATATGTTCGCGCGCGGCGAGGAGCTTGAAGATTGCATGTTCGGCGTCGAGGAGGCTCTTGCGGCGCACTTCCGTGGGATGCGCGGTCAGCACCGGCGAAATCCAGCCGCGCGCCAGCGCCTGGGCGATCTTGCCAGCGCCGACGGAGGCCTTGCGCAGATGCGCAAGCGTGGTGGCGAGGCTTGGCGCGCCGGTGAAGGCGCCGCTCGCCTGGGCGCGGGCGCGCTGCTGCAGCGGATGCAGGTCCTCGGCGATATTGGCGAGGTGCGAGAAATAGCTGAAGGCGCGGATCACGGTGCGCGCTTCTTCGGCGGTCAGCGAACGCAGCAGCGCGTCGAGATTTCTGTCGGCCTCGGCGTCGCCGTTGCGGCTCGCCGCGACGGAGAGTCGCCTTATCGTCTCGATGCGCTCGAAGGCCGCGGTTCCCTCATGTTCGCGAACGGCGTCGCCGAGAAGGCGTCCGAGAAGGCGAATGTCCTCGATGAGCGACTCATCGCCTTTTGTCGCGTCGGGCTCCGCCGGAGCGAGCGTAACCGGCTTTTCCTGCGCCTGAACCTCAAGCTGCATGATCTATCGCGACCTTTACGTTCTGCGCCCGAGGGCGCCTCGACGGGTAGCTATAGCAGGCTTGAAACGGCTTTTCGACGCGACCGGCCGTTCGGCGCGTCTGTGATCCATCGAGCGCGATCTAAAAGCCGAAGAAATCCGGCTCTTGCTGATGATACTTGCGAAAGTCGGTTGGCGAGAGCTGCTTGCGGCAGGGCCGCGACAGATAAGGCATATAGCGCTTGAGGCAATTCTCCATCTCGAAAATGAAGACGGTGTTGCCGCCGCAGAACCGGTAAGCGTCGAACGCGCAGGCGTCCTGTTCGACCGCCATGTCCTGGGCGGTATTGCCCGCCCAGGTGTTTACGGCCAGCGCCGAATTGGCGCCGCCTGCCGCGCATAGAAGCGCAAAGAACACAATGAATACGGCTTTTCGCACGTGACCCTCGCCGCCAATGTCGCGAACCGCAACTTCCGCCGTCGAAACTGCGGCAAGCGGGGCCGTTTGACAAGAGCGGCCATGCCCTCGTCGGCGCGAGGGCCCGGGCCGCCGGGCACTTGTTCGGGGCGGCGCGCCCGCTTATAGACTTCGGCGAACTTACGCCTCATCTCCGCGCCTCGCGGCGCGAATGGTCAAGCCATGCTCGACACAACGGAAATAGCTATCTTCGCCGCAGTCGGCGTGGTCTTTGCCTTGGGACTTATCGCGCTTTGCCGCTGGTCGGGCGTCGCCGCGCAGCGGATCGCCGCCTATGCGCTGATTGCGCTTTCCTTTCTTTACGTCGGCTTCGCCTTTCGCGCCGAAGAGCCCGGCGCCTGGGTCGGCGTCGAGATGACCGGCGTCGCCGTCTTCGGCACGCTTGCCGGCATGTCGATCATCGGCTCCCCGTGGTGGGTCGTCGCGGGTTTCGCGCTGCATCCGCTCTACGCGATCTACTTTCACTATATCGGCGCCGGATCGCAATTTGCGCCGGCGCCTTTCGTCATCGCCAACGCGGCTTTCGACGTCGCGGCGGCGCTCTTCGTCGCTTATGCCGCCTTGCGCGGCGCGGGTAAGAAGACGACGGGCGCTGCGGACACGCCTGCGACTCAGCGAAAACTTGCGGCGCGCTCTCAGCACCGTTCGCAAAGCCGCGACGCCGGAGGTCCGGCGTGAACGCGCCAGTCGACGTCGCGCTTCGCTATGACTGGCGCGTCGAAGAGATTGTCGCCATCCACGATCAACCGCTGCTCGATCTCGTCGCGCAGGCCAACGCCGTCCACCGACGCTTTCACGACGTCAACGACGTGCAGAAGGCGGCGCTCTTGTCGATCAAGACCGGCGGCTGTCCGGAAGACTGCTCCTATTGTCCGCAGTCGGCGCATCATCGCGAAGTGAAGCTCGACCGCGTCGATCTCATGGAGACGACCGACGTGCTCGCCGCCGCGAAGACCGCCAGAGAGGCCGGCGCCGATCGCTTCTGCATGGGCGCCGCCTGGCGTGCGGCGCCTGAGGGCAAGCGTTTCGACGCCGTGCTCGACATGGTGCGCGGCGTGCGCGCGCTCGGCATGGAGGCCTGCGTTACGCTCGGCATGATCAACGAGTCGCAAGCGAGGCGCCTCGTCGATGCGGGGCTTACCGCCTACAATCACAATCTCGACACCGGCCCGGAATTCTACGGGGAGATCATCACCACCCGCACCTATCAGGACCGTCTCGAGACGCTCAAAGCCGTGCGCGCCGCTGGGCTCGAGATGTGCTGCGGCGGCATCATCGGCATGGGCGAAGGCGTGCGCGACCGCGCCGGCATGTTGCAGACGCTCGCGTCTTTCGATCCACATCCCGAAAGCGTGCCGATCAATGCGCTGGTCGCCGTCGAAGGCACGCCGCTCGCCGGACGCGCGCAGATCGACCCGCTCGATCTCGTGCGCATGATCGCCACGACGCGCATCGTCATGCCGAAGTCGCGGGTGCGTCTTTCGGCCGGACGCTCTTCATTGTCGCGCGAGGCGCAGATTCTCTGCCTCGTCGCGGGCGCCAATTCGATCTTTTACGGCGAGAAGCTGCTGACGACGGAGAACGCCGGCGTCAATGAAGACGATGCGCTCTTCGCCGCGCTCGCGGCGCGAGAGGCGCCCGCGCGCGCAACCTCATAAGCGCTCTCATACAAATTCCGCCTGATCTGTTCGCTTGGCCTTGTCATTCCCGGCTGGCCGAAGGCCTGACCGGGAATCCAGAGCCGAACCAGGAGCGCTGAGTTTGCTCTGGATTCCCGATCGTGCTTCGCGCGTCGGGAATGACACCCGAGCCGTTCAAACGGAAGTCGTATCAATCGGGCCGAAGATCGCTTCGAAATTTTTGCGCAGAGCGGCGTCGACCGCGCGCATCTCCGCCGTCGCGCCGAGGTCCGCAAGGCTCGTGACGCCAAGATGCGCCTCGCGCACGCCGCAGGGCGCGATTCCGGAGAAATGAGTCAGATCCGGCGCGACATTGAGCGCGACGCCATGGAAGCTCACCCACTGCCGCAGGCGGACGCCGATGGCGGCGATCTTGTCTTCCGCCATCTCGCCGCCCGGCCCTTTTGGCTTATCCGGCCGTTCGACCCAAACGCCGACGCGCGCATCGCGCCGTTCGCCGGTAACGCCGAAGTCGGCGAGAGTCGCGATAATCCATGATTCAAGCGCGCAGACCAAGGCGCGCACGTCGCGCCGGCGGCGCGTCAGATCGAGCATGACATAGGCGACGCGCTGTTTGGGTCCGTGATAGGTGAACTGTCCGCCGCGCCCCGTGCGGTAGACGGGAAAGCGCGCGTCGAGCAGATCTTGCGCTTTCGCCGAGGAGCCGCCGGTGTAGATCGGCGGGTGTTCGAGCAGCCAGACGCATTCGCGCGCCTCGCCCGAGGCGATCGCCGCCGCGCGCGCCTCCATGAAGGCGACCGCCTCTTCATAGTCGACCAGACCTTCGCTAACGCGCCATTCGACGGGCCGCGCGCCGACGGCCGCGCGCATCGCCGCTGCGTCCGAGGCGCGCACAGGGGAACAGGCGGCTTGTGTCATTTAAGGTCTCATCTTGACCGCATGGTAGATATATACAATATGTTGGTAGAAAGGTATAAGCATGGCCCTCAACATCAAGAACGCCGAAACCGAGAGATTGATCGATGAATTGGCGAGCCTCGCCGGCGAAAGCAAGACTGCTGCGGTGACGGCCGCGGTGCGCGAGCGCCTGGCGCAGTTGCGCGCGAAAGAGAGCGCGCCGCTCGCGGAGAGGCTGGTCGCCCTCGGCAAGGACTGCGCAGGTCGTCTCGATCGAAAGACGCGCGCTCTCGATCACGACGCGCTGCTTTACGATCGACGCGGGTTGCCAAAATGATCATCGATTCTTCCGCCCTGATTGCGATTTTGCGCGCCGAGCCGGAGGCGCTCGCTTTCGCCCAGGCGATCGCCGACGCCAAAACCCGCCGAATATCGGCAGTCAATTATGTCGAAGCCGCCGCCGTAATCGACTCGGCCGGCGACGCCGTGGCCAGTCGTCAGCTGGATGAGCTTCTCCAAGAGGCCAACGTCGTCATCGAGCCGGTGACAGTTGAGCAGGCGCGACTCGCCCGCGCCGCCTATCGCGATTTCGGCAGGGGTCGCGGCCATAGGGCGAGACTGAATTTCGTGGACTGCTTTTCATATGCGCTGGCGAAAAGCTTTCGGGAGCCGCTGCTCTATAAAGGCAATGACTTCGCACATACTGATGTGCGAAGCGCCTCGTGAGCGGATAGCGGCCGCTTGTCATCCCCGAGGCGATTTGTTAGACGCAGCGCGCCGGCGCTTCGCCTTTAAGCGGAGCGCCCTTGCGGCCGTGGCGGAATTGGTAGACGCGCTAGCTTGAGGTGCTAGTTGGGCAACCAGTGGAGGTTCGAGTCCTCTCGGCCGCACCATTAGCCATCGGCTTTTCAGCAGGAATTCAGCAAGAGGAAGCGGCGGCCTCGATGGAGCCCGCCACTTCCATGTCTTTGTCGCAGCCGCGCGAACACTCAGTCAAACACCATGCCATGTCGGCCGTAATAACGCTGATCTGGCCAGTTATAGGCCTGACGCGGCACGCGGGGGCTGTCGCGGCGCGCCGGATCGCAGGCGGCGGCGTAACGATCTTTCGCCTTCGTTTCGCACCGCAGGCTCCGATTGTCGCCGATGTCGTCGAAGAGATCGAGAGCGGCGGCAGGCGCGCTGAAGGCCAGCGCGCAGGCAAGCACGGTGGTCAGGGCAAGCAAGCGGGACATCGTTCGTTCCTTTCAGTCGCTTGGGCAAACCGGCGTGATCTCGCCGCGCCAAGCTCATTGAAATATGGGACTGGCGCGATCAATAGAAAAATAGAATTAATAAATACTATTCATCCGTTTTGTCTATGCAAAGGTCTCGGCTCTAGGCCGCGCTTCTCCCAACGATTGCGGCGCCGCGGCGGGCAAACATCAGCCACATTTCCAATCCCACTATGCTTACGCTGGCGGTTGGTTAGTACGAGCAGCCCTGTTCATCTTTTGCGAATTCGTGCGAATGCGCGGTAGTTCGCGAGACGCGCGCGCTCGACGCCGGCTCTTTTCGTTCAACCGCGCCCGGAGCGGGAAGCATTGGCCGTATCGTTAAGAGACCGCGGAGCGTCGGCGAAAGAAACGATTGAAACGCGCGCGCGCGCTGCATGGCACGACATAGAAAGCGACTGGCGCTTAACGGCGTTGCGGCCGATTGGGTCGCCCCTTCAGGCTTATGTAGCCCGGTCCGACCGCAACTTCGAAAGGGTCGAGCGCTTTTTCTATATCGGCGCCGGCACGCTGGTCATTGCAGGAACCGCGATCGCCGTCAGTTCTGCTCTTTGGGGAGAGCCGCCTAAAACCGTCGATCCCGCCGACATTGCGACGCCTCAAATGATCGCCTCTCCTTTGCCCGGCGCGGCGCGCGTCGGCGGCGCCGAAGCGGCGCTGACCAACTTGCGGTCGCACGAACGGGCGTCGATCATCGCCGGTCCCGTGGAGCCGACGTCGAAGCAAGAGCGCGCCGCATCTTCGCAAGACGGCGCAGAAGGCGCGGCCGCCGCCCAAGCATCAAATTCTCTGTCTTCATCGATCACAAATCTCGAACTCGATCCCGACTTCCTCAACAAGGACATTGCTGGAGGACGAAGGAAGGCGCGGCGCGCGGCGGAGGATAGCGCGTCTGCGACGACCGAGTCCGAAGCGCGAACGGGCAAGTGCTACGTCAGGATCGCAGGACGCGTCCTCAACAGCGGCGACTGCCAAATCTCGCAAAAAGACGGCGGCGACGTAAACTTCCAATATTCGGGTCAGACCCTGACGATTTCTCCGGTCAAGGGAAAAACCTGGTCCTTGACGCTCGGCGACAAGATTCTCGGAAACGTTTACAAGAGCGGCTCCTGCTGGGGCGCGAAATCGACCTATATCTGCGATCGCGGCTGAGCGCCGGCGCGCCCATCCTTACGGTTCGGTCGGCTTCGCAGCTTCTGTCACGCCCTGTCCCGGCGTTTGCGGGGCCGGCTTCATCATTCCCCCTTTAGCCTTCCCTCCAAGAGTCTTGGCGATGATCGGCTCTGTCGTCGAGGTCCACTCAGGACCGGCGGCGACGATGGGGGTCGGCGTATCGCCCGACACGATATGCGCGAGCGAATAGCCGCGCTTTTTCAGTTCGCGCAAAAATTCGGGCAGCATCTGCGCAGTGATCGCCTGCGAATCGTGAAAGAGCACGATGCCTTTGCGGCTCTTTTCGAGCCGCGACAGCACGAGATCGAGTTCGGCCTTGGGTGTCATTTTCGACCAGTCCGACGCCCAGAGATCCGAACCAAAAATTGTGTAGCCGCGCCCAGTCAGGTCGGCGACCAGCGCGGGCGTATCGGCGAAGCCGGGAAAACGGAAGAAGGGCGCCGCCGTCGCGCCAAGCGCCTTATTGACGGCGGCGATCCCCTTCTCGATGTCGCCTTTGGCGGCCTCCTCGCTCATGAGTCTCAGCGTCTTATCCGGGTGGCTGTATGAATGATGGCCGATGGTATGGCCCTCCGCTGCGGCGCGTTTCACGAAAGCAGGCAAGTTTTCCGCGTTCCGGCCGATCAAAAAGAAGGTGACGCGGGCGCATTCCTTGGCGAGCGCATCGAGAACCTGCGCGGTCGTCGCGGCGGGACCATCGTCGAAGGTCAGAACCACCTCATGGTCGCGAAGATCGAGCGTGCGCGGATAGCTTTGCAAACCGATCGCCGTTCCCTTAGTGCGGTCGATTTCAATGACGCGCGAAGTTCCGAGGGCGTCAGGTCCGCAGGCGCGTTCCTCGGCGGCGGCGTATGAGGCGGAAAGAAGTCCGGCGGATAGGCCCGCCAGCATGAGCGCCAATCGAAGGATGGACGCGGCTTTGACCCACGCTTCAGTTCTTTTCACAGTGGGAAAATTCGTGGTCATGGCGGCTTGGCGGTTTGACTTCTCGCGCTCGCGGGTTAAGAGCGCGACCATACTATAGCGCGGGACCGCCTATGCCGCTCGACCATGAAGATACGGCGCCCGTCGCCGAGGACTTCCGCGACGGAGGGACGGCCTCTTTCAGCCGGGAATTCGTTCTGGACGTCGAAGGCGCGATCGCGCTTGGCGACGCGCAGCGGGTTCGCGAACTCGTCGGCGATCTCCACGAAGCCGACCTTGGCGGTCTGCTGGAGCTCTTAAGCCACGATGCGCGGCCGCGCCTCGTCGAACTGATGGGCGCCGACTTCGACTTCACGGCTTTGATGGAGGTCGGCGAAGCGACCCGCGAGGAAATCCTCGAAGAGCTTCCCGTCGAAACCCTCGTCGAGGGCGTCCGTGAGCTCGAAAGCGACGACGCCGTCGCCATTCTCGAAACTCTGGAGCCGAAAGAGCAGGCGGAAGTTCTCGAAGCGCTGCCGGCGCAAGAGCGCATCGTCCTGCGCCGCTCGCTGGATTATCCCGAGGACTCCGCCGGCCGCCTGATGCAGACGACTTTCGTCGCCGCGCCTCCATTCTGGACGGCGGGGCGCGTGCTCGATTTCTTTCGAGAGAGCGGCGAAGAGAATCTGCCGGAAAGCTTCTTCGAAGTTTTCGTCGTCGATCCGAGCTACCACTTGCTCGGCACGGTTTTCCTCGACGCGCTGGTGCGCGCCAAGCCCAGCGTGCGGCTTGACGAAATTATGCAGGAGGATCGTCGGCGGGTGAAAGCGACCGAGGATGGCGTCGAGGCGGCGCGGCTCTTCGAGCGTTACAATCTCGTCTCCGTCCCGGTCGTCGATGAGTCGGAACGGCTGGTCGGCGTGCTCACCATCGACGATATCGTCGACGTCATTCAGGAGCAGGCGTCCGACGAAATACTGGCGCTCGGCGGCGTTAACCCGGAAGAAGAGCTGACCGACGATTTCTGGTGGATCGTCCGAAGCCGTTTCACCTGGCTCTTCATCTACATGCTCGCCGCATTCATCACCTCCTCGGTCCTCAAGACCTTCCAGTTGCAGCTCGAACAGATGGTGGCGCTGGCCGTGCTCGGACCGATGGTCGCGGGGCAAGGGGGAAGCTCGGCGACCCAGACCATGACCGTCGCCGTGCGATCGCTCGCGACGCGGGAGCTCAACCGCGGCAATGCGCTGCGCATTATTTTCCGCGAACTCGCTATAGGCGCCGTTAATGGCGCGGCCTTTGGCCTCGTGACGGGAACCGTCGCCGCGACCTGGTTTCACAATATCGGCCTTGGCCCGGTTATGGCCTTGGCGATGTTCACCAATC
>Ga0233424_10000982_pt1 | contig 29288 bp, 28 predicted proteins | sample Watercolumn_Towu_FD_181011 | JGI IMG/M metagenome (GOLD analysis project Ga0233424, IMG submission 181011) | Freshwater microbial communities from Lake Towuti, South Sulawesi, Indonesia - Watercolumn_Towuti2014_125_MG | ecosystem: Environmental > Aquatic > Freshwater > Lake | place: Indonesia... | reverse complement strand
GTGATCAACAGCAGGCGAATCATGGTGCTGCTGAGCCTACGTTCTGGTGATGGCCTACCAGGCCGGTACTTATCCGGAGCGTCGTCCTAAACTCTTCGGATGCGCCACAAGCGCACAAGGAGCCGCCATGAATGCACGAGACCCCCACCTGCCCCTGCAAGCCGACGAAGCCAGAGCGCTGGGCAGCTATGCCGCACGCGTCTGGGACGAGGAAATCGTCCCCGCGCTGACCGACTACATCGCCATCCCGGCCAAGAGCCCGATGTTCGACGCCGACTGGGCGGCGAACGGCCACATCGAGAAGGTGCTGACCCAGGCCGCCGCCTGGGTGGAGAGCAAGAAGGTCGCCGGCCTGAAGCTCGAAGTGGTGCGCATCCCCGGCCGCACGCCGGTCATCTTCTTCGAGGTGCCGTCCACCAAGGCGGGCTCCGACGACACCATCGTGCTCTACGGCCACCTGGACAAGCAGCCCGAGTTCAGCGGCTGGCGCAGCGACCTGGGCCCCTGGACGCCCAAGTATGAAAACGGCCTGCTGTATGGCCGCGGCGGCGCCGACGATGGCTACGCGGTCTATGCCTCGCTCACGGCCATCATGGCGCTGGACCAGCAGGGCATCCCGCGCCCGCGCTGTGTCGGCATCATCGAGACCTGCGAGGAAAGCGGCTCCTACGACCTGCCGGCCTACATCGACATCCTCAAGCCGCGCCTGGGCAATGTGTCCCTCGTCGTCTGCCTGGACAGCGGCGCCGGCAACTACGACCAGCTCTGGCTGACCACCTCGCTGCGCGGCATGGTGTCGGGTGTGTTGAAGGTGGAGGTGCTGACCGAGGGCATCCACAGCGGCGACGCCTCGGGCGCCGTGCCGTCCTCCTTCCGCATCCTGCGCCAGGTGCTGGACCGCCTGGAAGACAGCAAGACCGGCCGCCTGCTGCCCGAGAGCTTCCACTGCGAGATCCCCGGCGCTCGGCTGGAGCAGGCGCGCGCCACGGCCGCCATCCTGAAGGAAGAGGTCTACAAGCGCATGCCCTGGGCCTGCGGCGCCGACGGCGGCCCCGTGCTGCCGGTGACGAGCGACCCGGTCGAGGTGCTGCTCAACCGCACCTGGCGCCCGACGCTGTCGGTCGTGGGCGCCGATGGCTTCCCCGAGCTCAAGAACGCCGGCAATGTGCTGCGCCCCTACACCGCCTTCAAGCTCAGCCTGCGTCTGCCGCCGCTGATCGACGGCAACGAGGCCGCGCTCAAGCTCAAGGCCCTGCTGGAAGACAACGCGCCCTACAACGCCAAGGTCACCTTCACGCCCGACGGCCGCGCGGGCGCGTTTGGCGCCACGGGCTGGAACACGCCGGACCTCTCGCCCTGGCTCAGCCAGGCGCTCAACGACGCCAGCCAGACGCACTTCGGCGCGCCGGTCGGCTATATCGGCCAGGGCGGCACCATCCCGCTGATGAGCATGCTGCAAAAGGGCTTCCCGCAGGCGCAGATGATGGTCTGCGGCGTGCTCGGCCCCAAGAGCAATGCCCACGGCCCGAACGAGTTCCTGCACGTGCCCTACGGCAAGCGCCTGACGGCAGCCGTCGCGCAGGTCATGGCCGCCCACCCCTGACCGAGGCCGGATGGACCAGCTGCGCGCCATCAAGGTTTTCGTCCGTGTCATCGACGAGGGCAGCTTTGCCGGCGCCGCGCGGGCGCTGGACCTGGCGCCGGCCGTCGTCACGCGCCTGGTGGCCGAGCTGGAGGAGCACCTGGGCGCGCGGCTGCTCAACCGCACGACGCGGCGGCTGGCGCTGACCGAGATCGGCGACGCCTACCTGGAGCGCGCTCGGCGCATCCTGGCCGACGTGGAAGAAGCCGCGGCCCTGGCCGCGTCCGCCACCCAGGAGGTGCGCGGCCTGCTGCGGGTGCTCTGCCCGCCGGCGATCGCCGTGCACCAGCTCGCCAAGCACCTGCCCAAGTTCCACCGCGACTACCCGGCGGTGACGCTGGAGATCACCTCGCCCGGCCCGGTCGACACGGTGGACGACAGCTACGACCTGACCATCTTCCTGACCCGCGAAGTGCCCGACGGCGACTTCATCGCCCGGCGCCTGGCGCGCAGTGAATTCATCATGTGCGCCTCGCCCGAGTACCTCGACCAGCGCGGCCGGCCGCAACACCCGCACGAGCTCAAGCAGCACGATGCGCTGCTGCCGCCCACCGCCGCCCTGGCGCGGGGCCTGACGCTGCAAAAGGGCGATGGCTCGGAAGAGATCACGCTGCCCATCGTGCCCTCGCGCGCGGCGCTCTCCACCACGCACATGGACACCAACTACGCCGCCGCGCTGCACGGCCTGGGCGTGGCCGGCCTGCCTAGCTTCATGGTGGAAGACGCGCTGCTGGAGCAGGCGCTGGAACGCGTCATGCCTCAGTGGCGCCTGTTCGGCACCACGCTCTGGGCCGGCATGCCCACGCGCAAATACGTGCCGGCGCGCACGCGGGCCTTCCTGGACTTCCTGCTGGAGATCTTCGGCGGCCAGGACGAAGACCCCTGGCTGGTGGCTGCCGGCTGCGCGACCTGCCCTTGACTGATTCGGGCCGAGCGCCGGGCCGCCCCAAGCCGGCCCGTCTGGCGATGTGTGAGCGGCTGGATGCCGCGAGCATCGCCGTCCCCGCGGGGGACCGGGCAAGGTACTCCTTGGACGAGGGGTCCTATTTCAGCGTGAAGCCCAGCTCGAAGAACTCAGGGTGGCGCGCCTCCATCGCCCGCTTCAGCGGCCCGAAGGCCACATAGCGCGAAGCCGTCTTGACGATGTAGGCCAGCAGCCGGCGTTCCTCGGCGTGGCCCTGGCCCAGCAGCACGAGGTGGCGGCGCAGCGCGCTCCACTCCAGCCGGCGCCAGTACTCGCCGAAGTCCGCGGCGAGGTCCTCGTCGAGCTGCCCGTCCGCGCGGCAGGCTTCCCAGTGCCGCACGGCCCAGTCGATCTCCTGGGCTTCGTCGAAGGCGATCTCGGCCGGTCGCAGCAGGGCGGCGATGGCGTCGGTCACGGCACCTTGCGGGGCGTCGTCCAGCAGGCGTTGCTGTACCAGGGCCAGGCCCTTGTCGGGCAGCGGCGCGATGCGGGCCAGGCCGGCCAGCAAGGCCTCGGGGTCGGCCGGCGGGGCGGCGGGCGGCTGGCGTCGCAGGGCGGCGCAGGCATCGCGCATCAGCCGGTCGGCATCGGCCGGCTGGGCGAGGAGGGCGGAGATCAGGTCGGGAGTCGGCAAGCTCATGTCGGCGGGGGCCCTCGTGGATAATGAAATTCTAAGAACCGCCGGCCCCGGCATCCTCACCGACTCCGAGCCTCGTCTTTGCCCGTGCCGCGCTCGTTCCCCTTCCTTCGCCCCGCGCCCCTCACCACGCTGATCGCCCTGGCCCTGTGCGCCTGGGAGGCCTCGGCGCAGTCGACCGCCGTGCCGGCCGCCCCTGCGGCAGACCTGCCGCTGCGTACGAGCCGCGTGCTCGGCGCCCCCGCCAAGGGCAGCAGCGCCAAGCCGGCGCTGGTCATCTCCGCCGGCAAGCTCAGCGCCCAGACCGACCAGCAGGCCGAAGGCAGCGAGGGTGTGGAGCTGCGCTACGGCGAGCTGCTCGTCAACACCGACAAGCTCAACTACCGCGTCGTGGACGACTTCGCCCGCGCCGAGGGCAACGTCCGCATCAACCACAACGGCAATGTCTTCACCGGCCCGCTGCTGCAGATGCATGTGAGCCGCTTCGAGGGCGAGTTCCTGACGCCGAGCTTCTTCCTGGCGGCCACCGGCGGCGCCGGCAAGGCCCAGGTGCTGAAGTTCCACGACAGCGAGCACATGAGTGCGCTGGACGGCAGCTACAGCAGCTGCCCCGCCGTCGAGGGCCAGGAGCCCGCCTGGCAGGTGACGGCCCGCAAGCTCCAGCTGGACCTGGCCGGCAACGAAGGCGAGGCCGAGGGCGCGGTGCTGCGCTTCCTGGGCGTGCCCATCCTGGCGGCGCCGTCGATGAGCTTCCCGCTGAGCTCGGCCCGCAAGTCCGGCTGGCTGCCGCCGAGCATCTTCCTGGACAACCGCGGCGGCCTCGAAACCGGCGTGCCCTACTACTGGAACATCGCGCCTCAGCGCGACGCGACCTTCACGCCCTTCGTCATGACCAAGCGCGGCGTGGGCCTGGACAGCGAGTTCCGCTACCTGGAGCCGGGCCATGCCGGCCGCATCAATGTCGACCTGCTGCCGGGCGACCGCGTGTTCGGCCGCTCGCGCTGGAGCCTGAAGTTCAACAACGACGGCCAGGTGTTCGGGGACTGGCGCTACCGGCTGAGGAGCGAGCGCGTCTCCGACGACGACTACTGGAAGGACCTGTCCCGCCGCGTCGAGAGCCAGACGCCGCGCCTGCTCGCCAGCGACTTCACCCTCAACCGCCAGCGTGAGCTGTCCTGGGGCGTCATCGACACCTATGCCCGCATCCAGCGCTGGCAGACGCTGCAGGGCACCGACGCCCTGTCGCAGTTCGACACGCCCTACCAGCGCAGCCCGCAGATCGGCGTGCGCGTGACGACCGCCGCCGACGAGGCGGTGCTGGACAGCTTCCGCCCCTGGGGCCGCAAGGCGCGGCTGGAGGGCGGGCTGGAGCTGGAGTACAACCGCTTCGACCTGCCCAGCTCCGCCCTGGCGGCCCAGGCACGCGGCGGCCAGCGCGTGCATGCGCTGGGCCATGTGGCCGCCCCGCTGGGCGGCGAGGCCTGGTGGTTCATCCCGCGCGCCTCGTTCAATGCGGCCGCCTACGACCTGGATCAGGTGCAGGCCGACGGCCGGCGCCGCATGAGCCGCGTCATCCCGACGCTGAGCATCGACCACGGCTGGGTGTTCGAGCGCGACACCACGCTGTTCGGCCGCGAGTACCGCCAGAGCCTGGAGCCGCGCCTGCTCTACGTGAACACGCCCTTCCGCGATCAGGCCAACCTGCCCAATTTCGATTCGGCGCCCAAGGACTTCAACTTCGACTCCATCTACACCGACAACCCCTTCTCCGGGGTCGATCGGGTGTCGGACCTGCACGCGCTCAGCGTGGGCGCCACGAGCCGCTGGGTGAATGCCTCGCAGGGCGAGGAGATCCTGCGCCTGGGCGCGGTGCAGCGCTTCCTGTTCCGCGACCAGCGCATCACGCCCGATGGCCAGCCGGTCACGCAGCGTTTCTCCGACCTGCTGCTGGCTGCAGCCGCCCACCTGGACGAGCGCTGGTGGGCCGATGGCACGCTGGAGTTCAACCCCGAGACCAAGCGCTCGGTGCGCTCGGTCATGCGCGCGCGCTACTCGCCGGGGCCGTTCAAGACCATGAGCGTGGCCTACCGCTTCGCGCGCAACCAGAGCGAGCAGGTCGAGTTGGCCTGGCAGTGGCCGATCTACGGCACGCCCGTCACCTCGCGGGGTGCCAACGGCAGCGCCTGCGGCGGTGCCTGGTACAGCGCGGGCCGTGTGCAGTACTCGCTGCGCGACAAGCGCCTGACCGATTCCGTGCTCGGCTTCGAGTACGACGCCGGCTGCTGGGTGCTGCGCTGGGGCGTGGAGCGGCTGTCCACCGGCCGCGCCGAAACCAAGACCCAGCTGATGCTGCAGCTGGAGCTGGTCGGCCTGTCACAGGTCGGTTCCAACGCCCTCAAGGTCTTGAAGGACAATGTGCCCGGTTACCGAAGGCTGAGCTCCGACCGCTCGCCGAGTTCAGATTTCCAACCATGATGCTTCGTCTCGCCCCTTCCCTTGTTGCCGTGACGCTGGCCCTGGCCGCTTTCCAGGCCTCGGCTCAGAAACCCGTGCTGCAACCGGGGGACTACATCGCCGCCGTCGTCAACCAGGACGTGGTGGCTGCCAGCGAGGTCGTGCAGCGCACCGAGCGCCTGCGCCAGGAGGCCCGCCAGCGGGGCGAGGTCATGCCCGAGACGGCCGGTCTGCGCAAGCAGGCCCTGGAGGCCCTCATCGAGGACCGCGTGCTCGTCACTTACGCCCGTGAGAACGGCCAGCGCGTCGACGAGGCCGAGCTGGACCGTGTCGTGGCCAATGTGGCGGCGCAGAACAAGCTCACGATGGAGCAGCTGCGCGAGCGCCTCAAGCAGGACGGCACCGACTACAAGAGCTTCCGCGAGAACCTGCGCGACCAGATGATGACCGAGCGCGTGCGCGAGCGCGAGGTGCAAGGCCGCATCAAGGTGACCGACGGCGAGATCGACGCCTACCTCGACAAGAAGCGCGCCGAGCTGGCCGCCGGTGGTGCCATGAACCTGGCTCAGGTGCTGGTGCCGGTGCCCGAAGGCGCGGCTGAGAGCGTCGTGGCCGAGCGCCGCGCGCGCGCCGAGGCCGCGCTGGCCCGCATCAAGGGCGGCGAAGACTTCGGCAAGGTCGCCCGCGAGGTTTCCGAAGACAGCAACAAGGCCAAGGGCGGCGAGATCGGCATGCGCCCGGCCGACCGGCTGCCCGACGTGTTCGTGCAGGCCGTCAAGGGCCTCAAGAGCGGCGAGGTGTCACCCACCCTGCTGCGCAGCGGCGCGGGCTTCCACATCCTCAAGGTGGTCGAGCGCCAGGGCGGCGCCTCGCTGACGCAGAGCGTGCAGACCCATGCCCGCCACATCCTGCTGCGCCCCTCGGCCCAGCTGACCGCCGAGGTCGCCGCACGCCGGCTGGCCGAGTACAAGCGCCAGATCGAAAGCGGCCAGGCCAAGTTCCAGGACATCGCCAAGCAGTACTCCGAAGACGGCAGTGCCCCCGAGGGCGGCGACCTGGGCTGGATGGGTGCCGGCGGCTTTGTGCCGGAGTTCGAGGAAGCGATGAACGCGCTGCCGCTGAACGGCATCTCCGGCCCGGTGGCCTCGCGCTTCGGCGTGCACCTGATCCAGGTGCTGGAGCGCCGCACCGTCGAGATCGAGATGAAGCAGCTGCGCGACCAGGCCCGCTCGGCCCTGCGCGAGCAGAAGTACGACGAGGCCTACCAGGAGTGGGTCAAGGACCTGCGCAACAAGGCCTTCGTCGAAGTCCGCGAGTGGCTGGACTGAGCGCTCGCCGCGCCCACGCGTGAAGTCGCACATCCCCCGCAAGCGCTTCGGTCAGCACTTCCTGACCGACGTCGCGCTCATCGAGTCCATCGTCGACCTGATCGACCCGCAGGCGGGCGAGACGCTGGTGGAGATCGGCCCCGGCCTGGGCGCGATGACCCTGCCGCTGCTGGCGCGCATCCCCAAGGGCTCGGTGCCGCTGACCGTCATCGAGCTGGACCGCGACCTGGCCGCGCGCCTGCGCAAGCGGGATGACGTCGAGGTCATCGAGAGCGATGTGCTCAAGGTCGACTTCCACGCGCTGGCCGTTGCCAAGGGCGCGAAGCTGCGCGTGGTGGGCAACCTGCCCTACAACATCTCCACGCCCATCCTCTTTCACCTGCTGGACGTGGTGGACGACGTGGTCGACCAGCACTTCATGCTGCAGAAGGAAGTCGTCGACCGCATGGCAGCCGGCCCGGGCGGCAAGGACTACGGCCGCCTGAGCGTGATGCTGCAGTGGCGCTACGACATCGAGTCGGTGCTGGACGTGCCGCCCGAGGCCTTCGACCCGCCGCCACGGGTGGACTCGGCCATCGTGCGCATGCTGCCCCTGCCCAAGCCCCCGGCCGTGAACCCGGCGCTGCTGGGCGAACTCGTCGCCAGCGCCTTCTCGCAGCGTCGCAAGCTGCTGCGTCACAGCCTGGGCCACTGGCTGACCGAGCGCGGCTACTCGGGCCACTTCGACCTGCAGCGCCGTGCCGAGGAAGTGCCCGTCCAGGAGTTCGTGGACCTGGCACTCGCCGTCCAAGCGCAAGCGCCCGAAACAAAGTCCGCCTGAGCGGCCTCCCGCCTGCAGAAACAACAAAGCCCGCCTGAAAGGCGGGCTTTGTTTCCTCCAGCAGCTGCAGCGGAACCGGCTTTGCCGGGCCGCGAGCAGCGCCCCCTCGGGGGGCCGGCGTCAGCCGGTACGGGGGGTCTTATTACGCGGCATTGAGCCACATGGACGTGTCGAAGGCACTGCACATCATCGGCATGTTCATGCCGAAGTTGGGGTTGCCAATCGTCTTCGCGCTTTTCGGCGCAGGCTTTTCAACCACCGGGGCCACCTCAGCAGCCCGCTCCCATGACCCGTTTTCTTGGGAGCGGGCTACTGAAAAGAATAGAAACACCGGAAGGCGACCTTCCGGTCGGCCCAGTAGTCGGCCGTGTCCCGGAAGACATCGAGCAGCTGCTCACGGGCCTCGCGGTCGAAGCGCACGTTGTCGGGCAACTGCTCCAGCACCACGACAAAGCCCGGCTGGCTGCCGGCCTTGTGGACGAGGTCGGTCATGCAGTCATGCAGGGCGTCCAGGTTCTTGCCGAAGTGAGCAGGGAAGAGGAAAGCCTGCGCGATCCCGTCGAGCACGTCCTGCTTGGACTGCGCCTCCGACAGGTTGGCGTACAGGAAATGCTGGCCCGCTTCTTGGGCGGCCTGCATCAAGTCCTCGACCCGGTAGGCCCTGATGGCCTGCACGATATTGGGACGGACGGTCTGCAAAAGCATGGTCGCGTTCCTCCTTTCAAGTCACAAAACTGCCGAACCTTCGACCTTCACCGGCCCGCTTCGGCGCGGATGCGCTTGAAGCTGGCATAGTGATCGTCGGTGTAGTAACAGACCTCGGGCGCGGTGGGCGGGGTGCCGCCGCAGACGAGGCGACGAGCGCCTCGATTTCGCGCGCCAGGGGTCTTGACCGTGTATTCGCGGTAGAAGCCACGAGCCTTGCGGGGGAGCAGGCGCTCGCGATTGCCGAACACCGTGCCGTCCTTGCTGTAGGGAAACGGGCCACCGGCCAACACCAGCCGATGGGTTTCCCGTGCCTGGACGGGCAGCTCGCTCAGCGAAATTTCAGCCAGAGCGGGCGCGACGGTGGGGGGCGCTTCCTTGGCTTGCGCACCTCCGGCAAGGCCGGAAAGCAGCAGGGCGGTGGTGACCGCCGAGGCGCCGGAGCGCGCCAGCCACGAGAGCAAAGACACGGGTTTACCCTGAACGGAAAACCGATATGGTACCGAAGGGGCCCAAAAAGCTCAAGCCGCGACCGAGCGCCCGTGCCCTGAAAGTGGGCATGTGAGCCTGCACTTACATCTTCGTAAGTGCTTGTTTTTACATGTTTTGTGACGCGCTCATGACGAAGTTTCCGGCATGAAAACTTCTGTCAATTGGGGGAGTCCGGGCGCTTTTGCCCGGATCTCCGGCGGCCCCCGGGTGGCCGCTGACTGAGCGTTCAGCCGCGGGCCGCGTTGGCGTCGGCCACCGTCAGGGCCGTCATGTTGACGATGCGTCGCACGGTCGCCGACGGCGTCAGCACATGCACCGGCTTGGCCGCACCGAGCAGCACCGGGCCGATGGCGATGCCACCGCCGGCCGCCGTCTTGAGCAGGTTGTAGGAGATGTTGGCCGCGTCGATGTTGGGCAGCACCAGCAGGTTGGCCTCGCCGGTCAGCGGGCTGTGCGGCATGAGCTGCTTGCGGTAGGCGGCGTCCAGCGCGGTGTCGCCGTGCATCTCGCCGTCGACTTCCAGCCAGGGCGCGAGTTGCTGGATGAGCGCCAGCGTGTCGCGCATCTTCACGGCCGAGGGCTTGTCGCTGGTGCCGAAGTTGCTGTGCGACAGCAGCGCCGCCTTCGGCGTCAGGCCGAAGCGGCACATCTCCTGCGCGGCCATGATGGTGATCTCGGCCAGCTGCTCGGCGGTCGGGTCGTAGTTGACGTGGGTGTCGACCAGCATGACCTGGCGGCCCGGCAGGATCAGGCCGTTCATGCACGCGTAGGTCTTGACGCCCGCGCGCTTGCCGATGACCTGGTCGATGTACTGCAGGTGGGTGGCGGTGGTGCCCCAGGTGCCGCAGAGCATGCCGTCGACCTCGCCCTTGTGCAGCAGCATGGTGCTGATCAGGGTCAGGCGGCGGCGCATCTCGATCTTGGCGAGCTGCTGGGTGACGCCCTTGCGCTCGGTCATGCGCAGATAGGTTTGCCAGTAGTCGCGGTAGCGGTCGTCGTGTTCGACGTTGACGACGTCGTAGTCGCGCCCGTGCTGCAGGCGCAGACCGAAGCGCTCGATCCGCTCGGCGATGACCGAGGGCCGGCCCACCAGGGTCGGCCGGGCCAGGGCTTCGTCCACCACGACCTGCGCGGCGCGCAGCACGCGCTCCTCCTCACCCTCGGCGTAGGCGACGCGCTTGTTCGGCGCGCGCTTGGCGGCGCTGAAGATGGGCTTCATCGTGTTGCCCGAGGCGTAGACGAAGCTCTGCAGCTTTTCGCGGTAGGCGTCCCAGTCGGTGATCGGGCGGGCCGCGACGCCGGAGTCGGCGGCGGCTTTGGCCACGGCCGGCGCGATGCGCATCATCAGGCGCGGGTCGAAGGGCTTCGGGATCAGGTATTCCGGGCCGAAGGACAGCGTCGCGCCCACATAGGCGGCGGCCACGACTTCACTCTGCTCGGCCTGCGCCAGATCGGCGATGGCCTGCACCGCAGCGATCTCCATCTCGACGTTGATCGTCGTGGCGCCCGAGTCGAGCGCGCCGCGGAAGATGTAGGGGAAGCACAGGACGTTGTTGACCTGGTTCGGGTAGTCGGTGCGCCCGGTGGCCATGATGGCGTCGTCGCGCACCGCCTTGACCTCCTCCGGCAGGATCTCGGGCGTCGGGTTGGCCAGCGCGAAGATCAGCGGCTTGGCCGCCATCGTGGCGACCATGTCGGCCTTGAGCACGCCGCCGGCCGACAGGCCCAGGAACACGTCCGCACCGGCGATGACCTCGCGCAGGGAGCGCGCGTCGGTCTTCTGCGCGTACTCGGCCTTGTCCGGGTCCATCAGCTCGGTGCGGCCTTCGTAGACGACGCCGGCCAGGTCGGTCACCCAGATGTTTTCCTTGGGCAGGCCGAGCTTCACCAGCAGCGAGATGCAGGCGAGCGCGGCCGCGCCCGCGCCGGAGGTGACGAGCTTGACTTGCTTGATGTCCTTGCCGACGACCTTCAGGCCGTTCAGGAAGGCCGCGCCCACGACGATGGCGGTGCCGTGCTGGTCGTCGTGGAAGACGGGGATCTTCATGCGCTCGCGCAGCTTGCGCTCGACGTAGAAGCAGTCGGGGGCCTTGATGTCCTCGAGGTTGATGCCGCCGAAGGTCGGCTCCAGCGCGGCGATCACGTCCACCAGCTTGTCGAGGTCGTTCTCGGCCACTTCGAGGTCGAAGACGTCGATGCCGGCGAACTTTTTGAACAGCACCGCCTTGCCTTCCATCACCGGCTTGGACGCCAGCGGCCCGATGTTGCCCAGGCCCAGCACGGCCGTGCCGTTGGAGACGACGGCCACCAGGTTGCCGCGCGAGGTGTAGCGGAAGGCATTGGCCGGGTCGGCCACGATCTCTTCGCAGGCCGCGGCCACGCCGGGCGAGTAGGCCAGGGCCAGGTCGCGCTGGTTGACCAGCTGTTTGGTCGCTGCGATCGCGATCTTGCCGGGCGTCGGGAACTCGTGATATTCGAGGGCGGCCTGGCGGAGTTGGGCGCGTTTTTCTTCTGAGCTGGGCATGGCAAGGATCACAAAGGCCGACGGGGTGGGAATCATGCCACCGCCCTTGGACCTGGGGGCTGCGGATCTCCACAAGGGCCCCTCAAGGTCTAATGGCGGCATGGGTGAGTTCGATCTGATCCGGCGCTTCTTCCAGCGCCCTGCAGCGGCCGGCGTCGAGGTGGGCGTGGGCGACGACTGCGCCGTGCTGCTGCCCACGCCGGGCGCGCGCTGGCTCGTTTCGAGCGACATGCTCGTGGAGGGCCGCCATTTCCTGTCCACGGTCGACCCGGCGCGGCTCGGCCACAAGGCGCTGGCCGTCAACCTGAGCGACCTCGCCGCCTGTGGCGCCACGCCGCGAGGCTTCACTTTGGCGCTGTCCCTGCCGCGTGCTGACGAAGCCTGGTTGCAGGGCTTTGCGCAGGGGCTGTGGGCCCTGGCCGACGCCGCCGGCATCCCGCTGGTGGGCGGCGACACGACGCAGGGGCCGCTGAACCTGTGCATCACGGTCTTCGGCGAGGCGCCGCCGGGGCAGGCGCTGCTGCGCAGTGGCGCGCGTGCCGGCGACGAGGTCTGGGTGTCCGGCCGGCTGGGTGATGCACGCCTGGCGCTGGAGGTGTTCCGAGGCACCGTGTCGCTGGCGGGCGAGCACTTCGAGGCGGTGCGCCGTGCGATGGAGCTGCCCACGCCGCGCCTGGCGCTCGGTCAGGCCCTGCGCGGCATCGCCACCGCCGCGCTCGACGTTTCCGACGGCCTGATCGGTGACCTCGGCCACCTGCTGCGCGCCTCCGGCGTGGGCGCCACGCTGGACCTGGACGCGATGCCGCGCAGCGACATCCTGGCGATGCAGCCCGCCGCGCTGCAGCAGACCTGCCTGCTGGCCGGCGGCGATGATTACGAACTCGTCTTCACCGCCCCGCCCGGCGCCCGGCTGCCCGAGGTGGGCGTGCCGCTGACGCGCATCGGGCGCATCGAGGCCGAGCCCGGCTTGCGGGTCGTGAACGGCCGCGGCGAGGCCGTGGACCATCGCCTGCAGGCCTTCGACCATTTCAAGACATGACCAGCTCCGCCCCCATCCGCCCGACGCCCGCCTTCATGTGGCGCCACCCGGCCCGCTGGATCGCGCTGGGCTTCGGCAGCGGCCTGAGCCCCAAGGCGCCCGGCACGGTCGGCACGCTCTGGGCCTGGCTGGTGTTCGTCGTGCTGGCGCCGTGGATGAGCGACGCGGCCTGGGCCGCCCTCATCGGCGGCGGCACGCTGCTGGGCTGGTGGGCCTGCACGGTCACCGCGCGGCATCTGCACACGCCTGACCCTGGGGCCGTGGTGTGGGACGAGGTGGTGGCCTTCTGGCTCGTGCTGTGGCTGATCGGGCCGGCGTCCTGGCTCGGCCAGCTGATCGCCTTCGGCCTGTTCCGCTTCTTCGATGCGGCCAAGCCCGGCCCGGTGGGCTGGGCCGACCGGCTCTTCAAGGCCGAGCGTGGCGCCCCCATCGGCTGGGCGCAGGGCTTCGGCATCCTGTTCGACGATTTCGTGGCGGCGGGCTGCACCCTGCTGGTCATCGCCGCCGCGCGCTACTCCCTGGGGTGACACGATGAGCTTGCCTGACGCTGCACTCGTGGCGCACATCGCCACCGCCCTGCTGGCCCGGGGCCAGCGCTTGGGCACGGCCGAGAGCTGCACCGGCGGCCTGATCGCCGCCGCCTGCACCGAGCTCGCCGGCTCCAGCCAGTGGTTCGAGCGCGGTGTGGTGACCTACAGCAACGAGGCCAAGACCGAACTGCTCGGCGTGCCGGCGGCGCTCATTGCGCAGCATGGCGCCGTCAGCGCCGAGGTGGCCGAGCAGATGGCCCGCGGCCTGCTGGCGCGGGCGCCGGTCCACTGGGCCTTGTCCGTCACCGGCATCGCCGGGCCCACCGGCGGCAGCCCGCAAAAGCCGGTCGGCACCGTGTGGCTGGCACTGGCGCAGGCTGGCGGGCCGGTGCGGGTGTGGCGTGAGCTGTTCAGTGGCGACCGGCAGGCGGTGCGGGCGCAGACGGTGGTGTCCGGCCTCATGGCGCTCGGCCAGGCGCTCGGGGCTGGCGAGGGCTGAGGCCCCTCAGCCCAGCTTGGCCAGCTGGCTCTCGGCCGAGATGATGGACGGGTCGGGCGCCTGCCAGTCCCGGGCCCAGGCGATGAACTGGTCCTGCGGCATGGGCTTGCAGATGTAGTAGCCCTGGCCCTCGTCGCAGCCCAGCTGCGCCAGCAGCGCCCAGGCCTTGATCGTCTCCAGGCCTTCGGCCACGACGGTGAGGCCCAGGTTGTGCGCGAGCTCGATGGTCGAACGCACGATGCGCGCGTCGTCCAGGTCGCGCTCCATCGCCATGACGAAGCTCTTGTCGATCTTGAGCTCGTCCACCGGCAGGCGCTTGAGGTAGGCCAGCGAGGAATAGCCGGTGCCGAAGTCGTCGATCGACAGCTTGAAGCCCATCGCATGCAGATGCTCCAGCGTGGACAGCGCCCGCTCGGGGTCGTCCATGATCGCGCTCTCGGTGATCTCCAGGCAGATGGTCTCGGCCGGCACCTGCAGCGGGGCCATCAGGGCCTCGATCTTGGTGGGCAGGTCCTGGTCCATCAGGTCGCGCGTGGACAGGTTGACCGAGAGTTTGAGCGTCAGGCCGGCGTCCGCTGCGTCCCGTGCGAACCGGGCCGCGCCGGCCAGCACCCAGGCGCTGAGCGCGCGGATGAAGCCAGTTTGCTCGGCAAAGGGGATGAACTGCATCGGCGGCACGAGGCCGCGCGTCGGGTGCTGCCAGCGCACCAGCGCCTCGGCGCCCACGACGCGGCGCTGCCGCAGGTCAACCTTGGGCTGCAGGTAAAGGCGCAGCTCGTCGCCTTCCACCGCGCGGCGCAGCTCCGACAGCAGCGACAGCGACTCCTGGCTGCCGGCGTCGAGCTGCGGGTGGTAGATGAGGCTGCCGCACTGGCGCGTCTTGGCCGCGTACATCGCCAGCTCCGCGCGGCCGAGCAGCTGGTTGACCTCCTGCCCATGGTCGGGGAAGAGCGCGATGCCGATGCCTGCGCCCAGGTCGATGGTCTCGTCGTCGATCTGCAGCGGGCGCTCGAAGTCCTTCAGGATGGCCAGCGCCGCCTCGCTCGCGCCGGTGGCTTCGGTGTGGGCCAGCAGCAGGGCGAACTCATCGCCCGACAGCCGCGCGAGCACCGCCTGGTCGGGCGTGCAGAGGGATTGCAGGCGCTCGGCCACGCTTTGCAGCAGCCGGTCGCCGACCTCATGCCCCAGCACGTCGTTCACGTGCTTGAAGCGGTCCAGGTCCAGCATCAGCACGGCGCCCGGCTGATCGGTGTGCACCAGGTGGTGTTCCAGGATCTCGGCGAAGCGGGCGCGGTTGGGCAGCAGGGTGAGCTGGTCGACGTAGGCGAGGTTGTTGACGAGGGCGTCGCGGCGGCGGATGCCCTCGCGCATGCTCTCCAGCGCCAGGGCCAGCTTGCGCACTTCGTCGAGCTTGGAGGTGGCGGGCACGGGTGTGTCGTAGTCGCCACCTTCCAGCCGGCGGGCCGAGGTCGACAGCGCCGTGATGGGGTTGCTGATGCCGCGCGCCAGCAGCACGCTCACGACGGCGAACACCGCCACGCCGAGCAGGGTCAGGCTGATCAGCACGAGCTGCAATTGCTGGTAGGGCGCCAGCGCCTCGTCGAGCGAACGCAGCAGCAGCACGCCCAGCGGCTGCTCACCGCCGATGAGGGCCACGAAGCGCGCCCGCATGCGCTCGCCGCCGAGGTCGAGATTGCCGGCGGCGGGCACCTCGCGGCCGAGGCCGGAACGCAAGGCGGTGGCGGCGTTGCCATCCAGGTTGTCGACGATGCCGATCCAGGCCTTGGCGGGCCCTTGCACCAGCAGCATGCCCTGCAGTTCGGACAGGGCCTTGAGGTCGTCGAGCACGGAGCGGTCCAGCGCGAAGGCCATCAGCACCCAGCCCCGCGGTGCCGGCGTGCGCACTTCCACGGCCACCACCTGGTAGACCTGGTTGCCCTGCACGGCCAGTGCCGCGCCGTCGTTGCTGCGGATGATCTGGCCCAGGGCGCCGCTCAGCGCGGCCGCACTGTCGCGCGTGGTGGCCACCAGGTGTTGCTGGTCGTCGAAGTAGGCCACGACGGAGGCGCCGACGCGCTCACCCTGGTTGACGAGGGTGTCCCGGATCGTTTCCACCGCGTCCGGCTCGGCGAGCGACAGGCCGACCGCGCTGCGAAAGCCATAGTCCTTGGCGAGCAGTTCGGCCGCATCCCGCAGCTTGCCGGCGCGCTGCTCCAGCAGCCGGCGCAGCACGCGCTCGCCCGTCTGCAGCTCGGCGGCCAGCGAGTTCTCGGCATTGCGCGTGATGCTGGCGTTGATGGCGCCGAAGCTGGCCAGCTGCACCACCAGCAGCAGCGCCAGGAACAGCGCCACGATGCGCCCTTCCAGGCGCCGCAGGTTCAGCCAGTGGGGCCAGCGCATCGTCTCGGGGTCACTCGGCCAGCGTCAGCGCGACGGTGCCGCCGGCCGCCGGCACGGCGAGCTTGAGCGCCTGCAGCGTGGGCGACTTCTGGCCGGCATGCCAGGCCTTCACCGCATGCTCGCCGGCGGGCAGGTCGAAGCTGGCCTGGCCCTTGTCGTCGGTGCGCGCGAAGGTGGGCGTGTCCACGACCACGACATGGGCGCTCATGCGGTCGTGGATGTTGCAGCCCAGGGCGGCCACGCCGGGTTTGTCGAAGACCACCGGCTCGGCCGGCGTGCCGGAGTAGAGCTTGATGTCGATGACCTTGATCGGCGAGAACGAGTAGACGTGGTGCCGCACGGTGTCGAAGTTCGGGAAGCTGACCGAGGTGCCGGTCTGCACGATCAGGAGCTGCGGCGTGAACTGGCGCTCGCGCTGGCCGATCTCGGCTTTGGCAGCGTTCGTCTTCCCTGTGCGGCCCTTGACCTCGATGGCGACGGCCGCCCCGGCGAGTGGCTGGCCGCCCGGGCCACGCAACTGCACGGTCACGGGCACGGCCTGTGCGGATGCGCAGCCCAGGGCGATGAGCAGGGGAGGAAGGCGGCGGAGGAGCGTCATGGCAGCAGCGTTGCGTCTCCCCCGACGATAGCCGAATCGCCGTCAGCGGGCCGTGAGAACTGCCCCGGTTTTGCCGCTTGCGACCTCGCCGAGCATCAGCGCCAGGCGCCGCAGCGCGGCCCAGGGGTCGCTGGGCCAGTCCGGGTGGCGCAGGCCCTTCACCAGGCCGTCGCACACCTGGGCGGCCTGCACGAGCGCGCCGGCCTGTGCAGCGTCCAGCCGCGGTGCGATGCGCTCGATCAGGCGCTCCTTGGCGCCCCACACGCGCGCTTCGCGCATCGCCATGGGCAGGGGCTTGCCCGCGTCCAGGGCGGCACGCACGCGGGCCAGGGCGCGGGCGTCTTCGGCCAGGGTCCAGTGCACCAGCACCGCCGCCTCGCCTTCGGCCTCCAGGCCGTCGAGCATGCGCAGCATGCGCGGCACGGTCCCTGACAGCACCGCTTCGCTGAGCTTGAACACGTCAAAGCGCGCCACGTCCAGCACGGCAGCCTCGATCTGTTCCAGCGTCAGCTCGCCCTTGGGGTGCAGCAGCGCGAGCTTCTGCAGCTCCTGGTGGGCGGCCAGCAGATTGCCCTCCACGCGGTCGGCGAAGAAGGCCAGGGCCTTCTGGCCGTCCTCGCCCTCGGGCACGCCCTGGCCCTGGGCCTTGAGGCGCTGGGCCAGCCAGGCGGGCAGCAGGCGCCGCTCCACCGGCTCGACGCGGATGGACACGCCGTGGCCATCCAGCGCCGTGAACCAGGCGCTGGAGAGCTGGGTCTTGTCCAGGCGGGGCAGGGTGACGAGGGTCAGCACATCGTCCGGCGCGGCCTCGGCATAGCGCTGCAGGGCCTCGGAGCCGTCTTTGCCGGGCTTGCCGGTCGGGATGCGGATCTCGATGAACTGCCGCTCCGCGAACAGGCTCATGGCCTGCGCGGCGGCCAGCACCGGCGCCCAGTCGAAGTAGGCGCCCGAGACGGTGAAGATCTGGCGCTCGCCAAAGCCCTGGGCGCGCGCGGCGGCACGGATCAGGTCGGCCGCTTCCTGCGCAAGCAGCGGCTCGTCGCCGTGCACGGTGTAGATGCGGGCCAGGCCCTTGGCGAGATGCGGGCCGAGGCCTTCAGCGCGGAGCTGCATGTCAGGCCGGGAGTCGCACGGCGGCCAGGCGCCGCATGACCTGCGCGATGGCGTCGGAGTGCATCGCGTTGTAGAGGTTGGTGGCCTCCTGCTCCTTGGCCAGGGCGGCGGTCTCGGTGAAGTTCATGTCGCGCGACAGGCGCAGCTCCACCTTGGGCACGAGCAGTTCGCCGCTGGCGGTGCGGATCAGGTAGTCGAACTGCAGCCGCAGCTGCCATTCGCGCACCTGCCCCACGCTGGTCGAGGCCACCACCGAGCGGTCGCGGTATTCGCGCAGCGCCTCCAGCACAACTTGGGCGCGCGCCGGGTCGTCCAGCAGCTGCACCGGCGTGCGCTTGACCTGGCGCTTGAGGCCGGCCGCCAGCGGCGAGTCCGGCGGGAAGCCGGTCAGCGCCAGCGTCTTGAACGGCAGCTCGGGCTCGCGGCGCAGCTCGAAGCCGCAGCCAGCCAGCGCCGTGAGACCCAGGAGGGCGGCTCGTCGTTGCATCAGACCACCACGTTCACGAGGCGGCCCGGCACGATGACGACCTTCTTGGGGGGCTTGCCTTCGCTGAACTTGGCGAACTCCTCGGTCGCGAGCGCCGCGGCTTCGATGGCCGCCTTGTCGGCGCCGGCCGGCACCTTCACCGCGCCGCGCAGCTTGCCGTTGACCTGCAGCATCAGCTCGATCTCGTCCTGCACCAGCGCAGCCTCGTCGACCGTGGGCCAGGGCGCGTCGAGCAGGTCGCCGTGTTCGGCGGCAAAGCCGAGGTCCTGCCAGAGGCGGTGGGCGATGTGCGGCGTGGCGGGGTAGAGCACGCGCAGCAGCACCGAGAAGCCGTCACGCACCGCAGCCGCCTGGCCTTCGGCCTTGAAGCCTTCCAGCGCATTGAGCAGCTTCATCGCGCCGGAGACGACGGTGTTGTACTGCATGCGCTCGTAGTCGTAGCTGACCTGCTTGAGCACGTTGTGCACCTCGCGGCGCAGGGCCTTGCCGTCGCCGCTCAAGGCCGCGAAGTCCTTGCCGCCGGCCTTGATGGCCTCCGCGTTGCGGGCGCCGAAGTTCCACACCCGCTTCAGGAAGCGGTGGGCGCCTTCGACGGCGGCGTCGTTCCACTCCAGCGTCTGCTCGGGCGGCGACGCGAACATCACGAACAGGCGGGCGGTGTCGGCGCCGTACTGGTCGATGAGGGCCTGCGGGTCCACGCCGTTGTTCTTCGACTTGGACATGGTCGTCATCTCGTACTCGAGCGGCGTGCCGTCCTTCTTGAGCTTGGCGCCCGCGATGCCGCCGCGCTCGTCGTGGATGACGTCGATCTCGTGGTCCCAGTAGTAGTCCTTGCCGCCGCCCTCGGGCTTGTGGAAGAACGCACCCTTGAGCACCATGCCCTGCGTCAGCAGCTTCTGGAAGGGCTCGGCCACGTCCACCAGCTTGAGGTCGCGCATGACCTTGGTCCAGAAGCGCGCGTAGAGCAGGTGCAGGATGGCGTGCTCGATGCCGCCGATGTATTGGTTCATGCCACCCCGACTGGAGGTGGCTTCATCCGTCCCCATCCAGTACTTCGTGCCCGCGCCCACCATCGCCTGGTCGTTCGTCGGGTCGCAGTAGCGCATGAAGTACCAGGACGAGTCCACGAAGGTGTCCATCGTGTCCGTCTCGCGCTTGGCGGGCTTGCCGCACTTGGGGCAACCGACGTTCAGGAAGTCGGCCCGCTTGTTCAGCGGGTTGCCGCTGCCGTCCGGGATGCAGTCTTCCGGCAGCACGACCGGCAGGTCCTTCTCGGGCACCGGCACCACGCCGCAGTCATCGCAGTGGATGATGGGGATCGGCGTGCCCCAGTAGCGCTGGCGGCTGATGCCCCAGTCGCGCAGGCGCCAGGTCGTCTTCTTCTCGCCCAGGCCCTGGGCAGCCAGCAGCTCGGCCACCTTGTCGACAGCCGCCTTGTGGCCGAGGCCGTCCAGCACGCCGGAGTTGACGCACACGCCGCGCGTCTTGTCGCCGTACCACTCGGCCCAGGCGTCGGTCGTGAAGGACTCGCCATCGGCGGCCACGACCTGCTTGATCTCGATGCCGTACTTCTTCGCGAAGGCGAAGTCACGCTCGTCATGCGCCGGCACGCCCATCACGGCGCCGTCGCCGTAGCTCATCAGCACATAGTTGCCGACCCACACCGGCACCTGGGCGCCGGTGATGGGGTGCGTGACGAACAGGCCCGTGGGCACGCCCTTCTTGTCCTGGGTGGCGAGCTCGGCCTCGGTCGTGCCGCCGGCCTTGCATTCCTCGATGAAGGCAGCGACCTCGGGCCTGTCCTTGGCCGCGATCGTGGCCAGCGGATGCTCCGGCGCCACGGCGCAGAAGGTCACGCCCATGATGGTGTCGGCGCGGGTCGTGAACACCCACAGCCGCCCGCCGCCGCCTTCGATGCTGTGCGGGAAGGCGAAGCGCACGCCCTGGCTCTTGCCGATCCAGTTCTCCTGCATCAGGCGCACGCGCTCGGGCCAGCCGGAGAGGTAGTTCGGATCCTCGGGGTTGGCCACGGCCGAGAGCAGCTCCTCGGCGTACTGCGTGATCTTGAGGTAGTAGCCGGGGATCTCGCGCTTTTCGACCAGCGCGCCCGAGCGCCAACCGCGGCCGTCGATGACCTGCTCGTTGGCCAGCACGGTCTGGTCCACCGGGTCCCAGTTGACGACCTGGGTGCGGCGCTCGGCGATGCCGGCTTCCAGCATCTTCAGGAAAAGCCACTGGTTCCACTTGTAGTAGCTCGGCTGGCAGGTCGCGACCTCGCGGCTCCAGTCGATGGCCAGGCCCATGGCCTGCATCTGGCCCTTCATGTGGGCGATGTTGGCGTAGGTCCATTGTGCCGGGGGCAGCTTGCCCTTCATGGCGGCGTTCTCGGCCGGCAGGCCGAAGGCGTCCCAGCCAATGGGCATGAGGACGTTGTAGCCCTTCATCCGCAGCTGGCGGGCCAGCATGTCGTTGATCGTGTAGTTGCGCACATGGCCCATGTGCAGCTTGCCGCTCGGGTAGGGCAGCATGGAGCAGGCGTAGAAGTGCGGCTTGCTCGCGTCTTCAGTGACGCGGTAGGCATCCCGCTCGGCCCAGTAGGCACGGGCGGCGGCTTCGATCTCGGTGGGGTTGTAGCTGGGCGCTTCGGTCGGGGCGTTCATGCCGCAAATTGTAGGTGGCGGCTCGTGCTCGACCTTTCGCTCAGGGGGCGGATGCCGGCGTCTGCGCGACGAAGGCGATGCGGTTGAGCCCGGCGGCCTGCACCCAGCCGATCAGCTCGGCCACGTTGCCATAGGGCACGGCGCGGTCGGCGCGCAGCTGCACCTCCATCTGCGGGTTGGCGCGGCCCAGCTCAGCCATGCGCTGCTGGAAGGCCGGGGGGGCGAGGCCCTCCTCGCCCAGGCGCAGCGTGCCGTCGGCCGCAATGGCCACGGCGATGAAGCTCGGCGCGTCGCTCGGCGTGGCGGCTTCGCTGCGGGGCAGGTCCAGGCGCAGCGAGGCGGTCATCAGGGGCGCGGTGATCATGAAGATGACCAGCAGCACCAGCATGACGTCGATCAGCGGCGTCATGTTGATGTCGCTCATCGGCCGCGAGCCTTCGGGTTTTTCGAGGCGACCGAAGGCCATGGTCAGTCCGCGTCGTTGAGCAGTTCGCGCAGGTCGTGCGCGAAGCCTTCGAGGTCGGCTTCGCAGGCGGCCACCATCTTGCCGAAGATGTTGTAGGCCAGCACCGCCGGGATGGCCACGGCCAGGCCGGCGGCGGTCATGATCAGCGCCTCGCCGACGGGGCCGGAGATCTTCTCGATCGTGATGTTGCCGCTGGCAGCGATGCCGACCAGCGCGTGGTAGATGCCCCAGACCGTGCCGAACAGGCCCACGAAGGGCGCGGTGGCGCCGACGGAGGCGAGCATCACCTGGCCGAACTGCAGCCGCGCCAGCACCCCATGCAGCGCGTCGCGCAGACGGCGGGTCAGGCGAGATTCACGGCGGCCGGCGGCGTCCAGCGTGGTGGCGCGGGTCTCGGCGGTGGCGGCGTCCAGCAGGGGTAGCAGCACGGCTTCGGTGTCGAAGGCCTGCAGCGCGTGGCGGCCTTCCGTGACGCCTGCGGCCGACCAGAAGGCCGGCACCGCGCGCAGCATGCCGCGGCGTGCGCGGCGCAGCAGCCAGGCCTTCCAGAGGATGAGCGCCCAGGCGCTGACCGACATGGCCAGCAGCAGCAGGGCCACGGCGCGACCGATCAGGTCGCTCTGGGCCCAGAACGCTGCAAAGCCCCCCATGGTCAGCGGGCGAAGCCCAGCACGTCGTTCATGCCGAACAGGCCCGTGCGCTGGCCCGTCAGGAAGCGCGCCGCGCGCAGGCTGCCCTGGGCATAGATGCTGCGGTTGCTGGCCTTGTGGCTGATCTCGATGCGCTCGCCCGTGCCGGCGAACAGCACGGTGTGGTCGCCGATGATGTCGCCGCCGCGCACCGTGGCAAAGCCGATGGTGGACGGGTCACGCACGCCGGTGACGCCTTCGCGGCCGTAGACGGCGCATTGCTTCAGGTCCCGGCCGAGCGCGTCGGCCACGACCTGGCCCATCTGCAGCGCGGTGCCGCTGGGGGCGTCCACCTTCATGCGGTGGTGGGCTTCGACGATCTCGATGTCGAAACCTTCGTTCATCGCGCGGGCGGCGAGGTCGAGCAGCTTGAGCACGACGTTCACGCCCACGCTCATATTGGGTGCGAAGACGATGGCGGTGCGCTCGGCGAAGCGGGCGATCTCGGCCTTCTGCGCCTCGTCGAAGCCGGTGGTGCCCACGACGGCCTTCACGCCCAGGTCAGCGCAGACGGCCAAGTGGGCCAGCGTTGCCTCGGGGCGGGTGAAGTCGATCATCACGTCGGCGCCCGCCAGGCCGGCGCGGACGTCGTCGCCCTTGTCGAGCGTGACGTGCAGCGTGCTGTCCTCGGCAGCCTCGACGGCCTCGATGAGCATCTTGCCCATGCGCCCGGAGGCGCCCATCACGGCGACCTTCATCACGAGCCCGACCCCGTCTTGCCTTCCAGCGGCGGGTAGACGCGGCCCGGCGCCGGGCCTTCGGCGGCGGCGGTGGGCGCGGCTTCGGCGCTGCGCTTCGGGGGCGGCAGGGCGCCGCGCTCGGCCTCGCTCAGCTCCAGCTTGGGCGGCTGGCGGGTCGGCTTGAAGGTGTTGATGGCGGCCACGAACTCGGTTTCCGAGGGCAGGTCGTCCGGCACCTCCAGGCTCTTGAGCTTGTCACCGTCGAACTGGGCGACGACCAGGCGCTTTTGCGGCGTGGCGCCCTGGCGATTGATCGTGAAGACGTAATCCCAGCGGGACTCGTGGAAGACGTCGGTCAGCAGCGGCGAGCCGAGGAGGTCGCGCACCTGGCCCTTGGGCATGCCGGGCTTGACGCGCGCCACCATCTCCTTGGTCAGCACATTGCCCTGCACCACCTCCAGGCGGTAGGGCGTGACCAGGCCCAGCACCTTGTCGCCGGTGACGGAGGGCATCTGGGCCCAGTTGGGCAGGTAGGAACAGCCGCCGAGCAGCGCGAGCAGCGGGAGAGAGGCAAGCAGGGAACGCATCGGGCGGCTGGGGCAGAAGGGGCAGGATGCCGGCCGGAGGCCCGGCTGGCTATGATCGCGCGGATTCTAGCGGGGCCGTTTCCCGGCTTCCCGCGCCCGTGCGCCATGCCCTCCTCCCCCAAGAACCAGACCCACGACATCAAGAACAGCGGCCTCAAGGCGACGCTGCCGCGCATCAAGATCCTCGAGATCTTCCAGCGCTCGGCCCAGCGCCACATGACCGCCGAGGATGTCTACAAGGCCCTGCTCGGCGAAGGGGCAGACATCGGCCTGGCCACGGTCTACCGCGTGCTGCAGCAGTTCGAGCAGGCCGGCCTGCTCAGCCGCAACCACTTCGAGACCGGCAAGGCCGTCTACGAACTCAACGAAGGTCACCACCACGACCACCTGGTGTGCCTGAACTGCGGCAAGGTCGAGGAGTTCTACGACGCCAACATCGAGGAGCGCCAGCACGCCATCGCCCGCGAACGGGGCTTTGCGTTGCAGGAGCACTCGCTGGCGCTCTATGCCGCGTGCGTGAAGACCGACTGCCCGAACCGCAGCTGACGGCGCCTCAGCCCAGCGCCGCGCGGGCGCGGATGGCGCTGAAGCTGTCGTCCACGAGCAGGCGGCCGTTGTCCCAGACGGTGCGCAGCACTTCGGTGGCGCCGTCTGCCTGGGCGCCGGGTGCGTCGGTGCGCACGGTGCTGAACACGCCGTCTTGCTTCATGAGCGTCAAGCGCCCGGCCTTGCTGCGTTTGCCGGGATCGGTCACCGGCGCCTTGAACACATCGCGCCAGACGCCGTCCACCTGCACGGCCGAGGCCTTCATGGCAAAGCCCAGGCTGTCGCGGCTGACCTGCTGCAGCAGCGCGCCGCCCTGGCCGAAGGCGATGTTGTCGGCCGAGTAGCCGGCGCCTTCCAGCGCGGCCAGGATGCTCGCGATGGAGCTGCGCGTGATGCCGTCGCCCTGGATCACGCGCACATGGCGCAGCACCTTGAAGCCCTTGGCGTTGACCTCGCTGCCGAAGGCGGCGTCCAGCGACTGCACGGTGCGCAGCACGACGGTGGTCGGGTCGCCGCTGTCGGGGCGGATGACGACCGTGGCGCCGCTGGCGATGACGGCTTCACGCAGTTCGCCGCCCCACAGGCGCGTGACGGCGGCGTCGAGGTCGTAGGAGTCGGACACCACCGCCAGCAGCGCGCCCGGCTTGCCGAACTGGCGCAGCATGTTGCGGTAGGCGTCGGCCTCGCCGTCGCGGCCCCAGGCGGTGATGGTGCTGTGCTCGGCCGCGGGAATGGAGAAGCCGGCCATCGGCTCGCCGTAGTAGCTGCGGGCGCCGAGCAGGGCGGTCATGGTGTCGGTGCCCTGGAAGTTCACGAGGTGCGCCATGCCGCCCAGCATCGCCGACTCCAGCGAGGACACGCCGCGTGCGCCGAAGTCGTGCAGCTTGAAGGGCAGGCCGGCGGGGTCGCCGGTGCGGGCGAGCGCATCGCCGATCAGCCGGCGCGTGGCGTGGCTGTGCGTGGCGACCGTGGTGGGGTACCAGACGCGCAGCAGCGCCGTCTCCACATAACTCGTCAGCCACCCGCAGGCCGGGTCGGTGTTCTCCACGGTGACCAGGGCGTGGTTGACGGGCACCACCGTGCCCTCCGGCACCGCGCGGATGCGCAGCGGCAGCCGGCCTCCGTGGGCCTGGACGATGTGCATCCAGCCCTCTCGGTGGAAGGGCACGCCGTGGGCCGCACACACCTCGGCAGCCAGCGCCACGTCATCGGCCGTGACGGCCTCGCTGAAGTACTCCTTGAGCAGCGCCTGCAGCCCGAAGAACACTGTGTAGGGCAGGCTGCCGCCGCGCGCCTCGATGTAGCTGAACACCGTCTGCGTGCCCGGCGGGTACTGCAGCCAGTGGCTGGTCTTGTAGCTGTCGGTGTTGAGGACGAGCAGCCGGGCGATGTCGCGGAAGCGGTTCAACGGGGTCAATCGAGGGAGCCGTTTTCGATGGCGCGCTGGTGGCGCTCCACGAATTCCTTGTAGGTGTCGATGCCGCGCAGCTGCAGGATGGTGTTGCGCACGGCGGCCTCCACCAGCACGGCCAGGTTGCGGCCGGCGTCCACCGCGATGACGACCTTGCGCACCGGCATGCCGAGCACGTCTTCGTAGAGCGGCTCGTAGGGCAGGCGCTCGAAGTCGCGCTCCATCGTCTCCTTGCGCACGAGATGCACGATGAGCTTGAGGCGCATCTTGCGGCGCACGGCCGTCTCGCCAAAGATGGACTTGATGTCCAGCAGGCCGATGCCGCGCACTTCCAGCAGGTTCAGCAGCAGTTCGGGGCAGCGGCCTTCGATGGCGGTCTGGGCGATGCGGAAGAAGTCCACCGCGTCGTCGGCCACCAGGCCATGACCGCGCGAGATGAGCTCCAGGCCCAGCTCGCTCTTGCCCAGGCCCGACTCGCCCGTGAGCAGCACGCCCAGGCCGAGGATGTCCATGAACACGCCGTGGCGCGTCGTGCGGTTTGCGAAGAGCTGCGACAGGTAGCCGCGCACGAGGTCGATGACGTGGCCGGCGGATTCGGTCGTGCGGAACAGCGGGATCTCGGCGCGGTCGCACATGGCCACCAGGCGCGGCGGCGGGGCGGTGTCGTCGGCCACGATGATGACCGGCGGCTCCAGCGTCACGATGCGCGAGATGCGGCGGTCCTGGATCTCGGGGCTTTCCTGGCTGAGATAGGCCACCTCCCGGCGCCCGACGATCTGGACGCGGTAGGGGTGGATGTAGTTCAGGTAGCCGACCAGGTCGGCGGCGCTTTGCGCGTCACGCACAGCGGCTTCGTCGAAGCGGCGCTCCGGGTGGGCATGGCCGGCGATCCACTCCCAGCGGAGGGCCTCGCGGTGCTCTTCGAAAAGCCGCTCCGCGCTGATGGAAGTTGGTTTCAAGCTAGGGTCTGTGCGAAGCGTCGAGCAGCGGCATCAAGCCACGGACTTCAGCGGTTCCCACGCCGCGATCAGCTTGAACAGCGTGGCGGCGTCGGGCTCGGCCTTGAGCTGCTCGCGCAGTTCGCGGTCGGACAGCATCTCGGCGATCTCGGACAGGATCTCCAGGTGACGCTGCGTGGCCGCCTCGGGCACCAGCAGGAAGATCAGCAGGCTGACCGGCTCGTCGTCCGGGGCGTCGAAACCGATGGGCTGGGCCAGGCGCAGCACGGCGGCCAGCGGGTTCTTGAGGCCCTTGACCCGGCCGTGCGGGATGGCCACGCCGTGGCCGAGGCCGGTGGAGCCCAGGCGCTCGCGGGCGAAGAGGTTGTCGGTGACCAGCGCCCGGGCCATCTGGTGATGGTTCTCGAACAGCAGACCGGCGTGTTCGAAGGCGCGCTTCTTGCTGGACGCATCCACATTCACCAACACGTTGTCGGCGGGCAGGATGGCGGCGAGACGGTTCATGGGTTGAGGCCTGGCATCGGGGGCGCCGGGTCGGCGCGGCCGCAGTCGGGCAGGTGGGTCAATCAGAGCCGCGGATTATGGAACCGCGGACCGTTTTGAGGTGGGCGGCAGACCCTAGACCCGTTGAAAACTCCGCCCCTTACCCCCGAATGCGGGTTTTTGCGGCACTGCAGCAACAACCGATTGCGCATCGCAAAAAGCAAAAGCGGCCCGAAGGCCGCCGTGCATTGAGCCGGGAGGGGCTCAGGGGGCAGGCACCTCGAGCCGCTTGGCGGAGGCGTGGTGATGGTCCTGGACCTTGTCCTTGTGGCGGCAGACCTGGCGGTCGAGCTTGTCCATCAGCTGGTCGATGGCGGCGTACAGGTCTTCGTGCGATTGCTCGACAAAGATGTCGCGGCCCTTGACGTGCAGCGTCACTTCGGCGCGCTGGCGTCGTTCCTTCTCCTTTTGCTTCTCTACGGTCAGCAGGACGTTGATGTCAACGACCTGGTCAAAGTGGCGGGTCACACGGTCCAGCTTGGTGAGCACGTACTCGCGCAGAGCCGGCGTGACTTCAAGATGATGGCCACTGATCGTCAGATTCATAAAGCCTCCTTTCAGAGGGTTGGGTCGGGAATACAGACCGGAAAAACTGAGAAAACCAAACGAAGGGGGAGGAGGAGTAGGCGGGGTCTTTCGGGTAGCGGAGGTGAGTGGGAGTGGGGAAATCGACGAGCCCAGTTTGCGCGCGAAGGGGCCACATGACAAGGGGATGACGGTGAAGCTTTGTGCCGGTTGGGTTCAAGTTTTTGTGCCTTCTTTCACGACGTTGCCGGTGCAATAATCCTTGGCTATTCCCCCCTTGGAGAGCTTCTTGGACAGCGATCACCCTCGGTGACCGTCCGCTCCCGCCGTTCGGGTGTGCATGCCCTGTGAAGCCTGCCGCCCGCCGCCCGGAGTGAGACGGTTGACCTGAACCCCACCACCCCGGACGGCACCGCGTCGTCCCCCCGCTTGTCGCTGCCGGAGACGAGGCATGCTGAATGTGTTCACGCTGGACAATGGACGCCTGAAGGGCGGCCTGTTCCAGGAAGAGATCGAAACCGCCGAGGACCTGGCGCTGTCGCGCCCCATCTGGGTGGACCTGGAAAGCCCCAGCACCGAAGAAAAGGGCTGGATCCGCGACCGCTTCGGCCTGACCATCCCCGAAGACATCGTCGACGAGGACCTGGAAGAGTCGGCCCGTTTCTACGAAGAAGACAACGGCGAGCTGCACATCCGCTCCGACTTCCTGATCGAGGGCGACGAGCAGCCCGACGGCAAGCCCGCGCGCAATGTGCGCGTGGCCTTCATCCTCTACAACAACGTGCTGTTCTCGATCCACAACGAGGACCTGCCCGTGTTCCGCCTGCTGCGCCTGCGGGCGCGGCGCATCCCGGCGCTGATCGAGGATGCGAAGGACGTGCTGCTCAAGCTCTACGACGCCGATGCGGAGTACTCCGCCGACGTGCTGGAGGGCATCTACGACAAGCTCGAGGCCGTGAGCGCCCGGGTGCTGAAGAGCGACGTGACCGACGCGGAAGCCGGCGAGGTGCTGTCGGCCATCGCCCGCGAGGAAGACTTGAACGGCCGCATCCGCCGCAACGTGATGGACACGCGCCGCGCGGTCAGCTTCATGATGCGCAGCCGCATGCTGAACGCCGAGCAGTTCGAGGAGTCGCGCCAGATCCTGCGCGACATCGACTCGCTCGACTCGCACACGGCCTTCCTGTTCGACAAGATCAACTTCCTGATGGACGCCACGGTCGGCTTCATCAACATCAACCAGAACAAGATCATCAAGATCTTCTCGGTGGCCAGCGTCGCCTTGCTGCCGCCGACGCTGATCGCGTCGATCTACGGCATGAACTTCAAGTTCATGCCCGAGCTGGAAGCGGCCTGGGGCTACCCGTTCGCGCTGGGGTTGATGCTGGTGTCGGTGGCCGCACCGTTCATCTACTTCCGCCGCAAAGGCTGGCTCAAGTAGCCTTCAGGCGGCGCTTGAGCAGGCGCATCAACGCGCCGAGCACGGGCAGCTTTTCGTAGAGCTCCTCGGCGGCGTCCCAATAGTCGCGGTGGTCCGCCACCAGGCCGGTGGCGTCGAAGCGCAGGTGGCTGGCGCCGCGGATGACGAAGTCGCCGGCGTGGAAGTTCCAGCCGAGAAAGCACTGGTCGCCTTCCGCGAACACCGATGTGACGACGAAGCGCGGTGCCTTCACCGTCTCGAACATGTGCGCAAAGATGCGCCGCACCGCCGCCCGGCCTTCGACCTCGTTGAACGGGTCCTTGAAGCGGCAGTTGCGGGCATAGCGGCCCGCGAGTTCGTCGAGCGTGGCGGGCGACAGCGCCTCGTACAGGCCGATCAGCGCGGCCACGCGCGGGTCGGCATGGGTCATCGGTTGGCCTTGCTGACGAGCGGGAAGTAGAGCCGGTAGGGCAGCTGGCGCAGCGCCTTCATGAAGCGGGTGAAGCGCTTGGGGAAGTGGATCTCGAAGTCGCCGTCCGCCCAGCCGTCGAGGATGGCGCGCGCGGCCTC
>Ga0233424_10000981_pt1 | contig 29294 bp, 27 predicted proteins | sample Watercolumn_Towu_FD_181011 | JGI IMG/M metagenome (GOLD analysis project Ga0233424, IMG submission 181011) | Freshwater microbial communities from Lake Towuti, South Sulawesi, Indonesia - Watercolumn_Towuti2014_125_MG | ecosystem: Environmental > Aquatic > Freshwater > Lake | place: Indonesia... | reverse complement strand
GCACACTCGTGGGCTTTGCTGTTCGCGCCGTACCGTAGCCCCCCATGGAATTCGCCACCTGGTTGACCCTTTTTGCCGCCTGCTGGGCGATCAGCCTGTCACCCGGGGCGGGTGCCGTGGCGGCCATGAGCGCCGGCCTGAGCCACGGCTTCAAGCGCGGCTACTTCATGACCTTCGGCCTGATCCTGGGGATCCTGACGCAGGTGCTGTTCGTCAGCGCCGGCCTGGGCGCGCTGATCGCGGCCTCGGAAACGGCTTTTGCCTTCATCAAGTGGGCCGGCGTGGCTTACCTCATCTGGCTGGGCGTGCAGCAGTGGCGCGCGCCGGCCAAGCCCTTGGCTGCGGCGGGCGATGCGGGCGTGCCGGTCACGCGGCGCCAGCTCGTGCTGCGCGGCTGGGGCATCAATGCCGTCAACCCCAAGGGCACCGTCTTCCTGCTGGCCGTGGTGCCGCAGTTCCTGAACCTGGGCGCGCCGCTGGCGCCGCAGTACCTGGTGATCGGCGCCACGCTGGCCTTCACCGACCTCGTCGTCATGGGCGGCTACACCGCCCTGGCCGCGCGCGTGCTGGCGGCCCTCAAGAGCGAGAGCCACATCAAGATGCTGAACCGCGTGTTCGGTTCGCTGTTCGTCACCGCCGGCGTGCTGCTGGCCAGCTTCAAGCGCGCTGCCTGATGCCGGGCGCCACGACGACCGGCCGCCTCCCCACCTGGCTCCTCTTCCTGGCCCCGGTGCTGATCTGGGCCAGCACCTGGCACGTCATCCTCTACCAACTGGCCTCGACCGTGCCGGCGCTCACCTCGGTGGGCTGGCGCTTCCTGATCTCGGCCCTCATGCTCGCCGCCTTCGCGCGCTGGCAGGGCCTGTCCCTGAAGCTGCCGCGCTATGCCCACGGCTATGCGCTGGCCACCGGCGTCATCCAGTACGCCGGCAATTACTGGTGCGTCTACGAGGCCGAGCGTTTCATCCCGAGCGGCCTGGTGGCGGTGCTGTTCTGCCTGCTGGTGTTCATGAACGCGGTGGTGGCCTGGTTGCTGTGGCGCCAGCCGGTCAGCCGGCGTTTCGTCGCAGCCTCCAGCGGTGCAGTGCTGGGCGTGGCCCTGATCTTCTGGCCCGAGATCGCCACCACGGGTGCCCGGCCGCAGGCGGCGCTGGGCCTGGGCCTGAGCTTCACGGCGGTGGTGGCGGCCTGCGTCGGCGGCTTCTTCACGCTGGTGCTCACCCGCCGTGGCCTGCCGCTGGTGCCGGTGCTGGCCTGGAGCATGGGCTACGGCGCCGTCTTCCTGCTGGGCCTGTCGGTCGGGCTGGGGCACAGCCTGCCCTTCGACCGTGCCTGGCCCTATGTGGCCAGCCTCGTCTACCTGGCCGCCTTCGGCTCGGTCATTGCGTTCACGCTCTACTTCCAGCTCGCGCAGCGCCGTGGCCCGGCGCAGGCGGCGCTCGTGGGCGTGCTGGTGCCGGTCATCGCGCTTATGGTGTCGGCGGTTTTCGAAGGCTGGCAGGCCACGCCACTGGCCGTGGGCGGCATGGCGCTGTGCCTCGTGAGCCTCTTCGTGGCGACGCGGCGGCCGGCGGGCTGACACCCGCGGTCGGTCGGCGGCGGTTCGCCCGCATTGACCCGGCGTGAACGCGGCGCCCATACTCGGCGCGCGGGGCAGGCGGCGGGCGGACGGGGCACATGGCCCGGGCCGCACCCGGGCGCGCAGGACAAGACCCCGTCGGGTTCTCAACCAACCGAGCCAACCGAAGGGGGTTCCATGAAGCACCGCTCATTCGCGGCCCTTGCCGCTGCACTCTGCCTGGCCGTGTCCACCGGCCGCGCGTTCGCCGACGATCAGCAGGAGGTCTGGAAGGTCGAACAGCTCCAGTGGAAGCTGGCTGCGGCCAAGGACACCAGCTGGATCGACACCCTGGTTCATCCGAACCTGCGCATGTGGGAGCACGGCGCGCCGATGCCGCGCGACAAGGCCTCGCTGCAGCGCTGGGCGCGCTACGACAACAGCAACGGCACGACGCTCGAGTACGAGTTGATGCCGATCTCCACGACGATCACCGGCAATGTCGCCGTCGTGCAGTACTACTACATGATGGCCCGCGAGAACTACAAGAAGGAGCGCGAGACCGTCACCGGCCACTACACCGACGTCCTCGTGAAGGAAGGCGGCAAGTGGCTGTTCCTCGCCTGGGCCGGCGGCGACGACCCGAAGAAGTGATGGCCAGCGCGCGCTTCTTCGTACCGATCCGCATCGGGAGCACGCCGGCGCAGGCGGACGAGGGCGCGGCGCTCATCCTGTCGGGCGTGAAGACCGCCACGTCATCGCGGGTCGGCGACTTTCCCGACGGCGTGCTGCCTTTCGCCGGAGCCTTGTCCGTGCTGCTGGACGGGCGCGACCAGCCCGTCGGCATCGTCGAGACGCTGCAGGTGCAGACGGTGCGGTTCGACGACGTCACCGAGGCGATGGCGCAGGCTTACGGCGAAGGCGAGCGCACGCTCGCGTGGTGGCGCCGCGTGATGGGCGACTGGTACCGCAGGCAGTCGGCCGAGCAGGGGTTGGTGTTTGACGGCGATTCCCTGCTGATCTGGGAGACGATCGCCGTCACTCGGCGCCTCGCCTAGAAGTCGGACCTGCCGCGCCGCCCGGCCTTCACCGCGCTGCGCTGGGCCTTGCCTTCCAGCCGCCGCTGCTGGGAACCGTAGGTCGGCTTGGTGGCCCGCCGCGCCTTGGGCACGTGGGCGGCGGCCTGCACGAGTTCGATCAGCCGGGCGATCGCGTCCGCCCGGTTGCGCTCCAGGCTGCGCGCCTCCTGGGCCTTGATGACGACGACACCCTCGCTGCTGATGCGCTGGTCCGGCCAGGCCAGCAGCCGCGCCTTGACGGCCTCGGGCAGGCTGGAGGCGCGGATGTCGAAGCGCAGGTGGACGGCGTTGCTGACCTTGTTGACGTTCTGACCGCCCGGGCCGCTGGCGCGGATCGCGTCGAAGCTGATCTCGCCCGGCTGGGGCGACCAGCGCAGCTCAGGCACTGCGCACCGGCACGCGGGGCGCCACGGCGCACATCAGCTCGTAGCCGATGGTGCCGGCGGCCTGGGCCACCTCGTCGATGGGCAGGCGCGAAGCCTGGCCGCCGATGGCCGGCCCTTCGCCCCAGAGCGTCACCTCGCTGCCCCAGCCGCTGGCGGGCAGGGCGCTCAGGTCGACCGCCAGCATATCCATCGACACACGGCCGATGGTGCGCGTGCGCTGGCCGTCCACGAGGATGGGCGTGCCCGTGCCGGCGTGGCGCGGGTAGCCGTCGGCATAGCCGCAGGCGACGATGCCGATGCGCATCGGTTGCTCGGCCGTGAAGGCACTGCCGTAGCCCACCGTGTCGCCCGGCTGCAGCTGCTGCACGCCAATGACCCTGGAGCGCAGCGTCATGGCGGGCCGCAGGTCCCAGTGCGCGGCATCGTGCTCGGGGAAGTCGGGCACGCCGCCGTAGCTCATGATGCCGGCGCGCACCCAGTCGTTGGCAGTGCGGGTCGAGTGGCGCAGCGTGGCGGCGCTGTTGGCGATCGTGCGCTCGCCGGCCAGGCCCTCGGTGGCGGCTTCATAGGCGGCGAGCTGGTGGGCGATGCCGTCCTGGCCCCGGCGCTGCGCATCGGCGTCGGAGAAGTGCGTCATCAGGCCGATCTCGTCGACCTGGGGCAGGGCTTCCAGCCGGGCGTAGGCGGCGCGGAAGGCGGCGGGCGGGAAGCCCAGGCGGTTCATGCCGGAATTGAGCTTCAGGAAGACGCGGTGCGGCTCGTGCGTCTTGTGCATGGCCAGCCAGTCGATCTGCTCCTCGCAGTGCACCGCATGCCAGAGCTTCAGGCGCGAGCACAGCTCCAGGTCGCGGGGCTCGAACACGCCTTCCAGCAGCAGGATGGGGCCGCGCCAGTCCAGCGCGCGCAGGCGTTCGGCCTCGGCCAGGTCCAGCAGCGCGAAGCCGTCGGCGGCGCGCAGGCCCTCGAAGGCGCGCTCGATGCCGTGGCCATAGGCATTGGCCTTGACGACCGCCCAGACCCGGGCGTTGGGGGCCTGTGCCTTGGCGCGGGCCAGGTTGTGCGCGAGGGCGTCGGTGTGGATGAGGGCTTCGATCGGACGTGGCATGCCGTGATTTTGCGCGCGCCGCCGCAGGCAGCTGGGCGTAGGGTGCGCGTGCTATAAACCCGCGCCGCACCGGCCATATCAGCAGAGACAGTTCAGGATTGCGCCTCGCCCGATGAAACGCGGCTTCTACACCATCATGTCGGCGCAGTTCTTCAGCTCGCTGGCTGACAACGCGCTGCTCGTCGCCGCGGTCGAGCTGCTCCGCATGGCCAAGGCCCCGGCCTGGCAGATCCCGGCACTGGCGCCGATGTTCGCGCTCTTCTACGTGCTGCTCGCCCCCTTCGTCGGCGCCTTCGCCGATTCGATTCCCAAGGGCCGGGTGATGTTCATCTCGAACACCGTCAAGGTGGTCGGCTGCCTGATGATGCTGTTCGGCAGCCACCCGCTGGCGGCCTATGCCATCGTCGGCCTGGGGGCGGCGGCCTACTCGCCGGCCAAGTACGGCATCCTGACCGAACTGCTGCCACCGTCCCAGCTGGTCAAGGGCAATGGCTGGATCGAGGGCCTGACGGTGGCCTCCATCGTGCTCGGCATCCTCTTCGGCGGCCAGCTCATCGGGCCGGGCATCTCAGCCGCGCTGCTCGGCGTGGACCTGCCTTATCTGGACACCGGCATCGACACGCCGCCCGAGGCGGCGATCTGCGTGATCCTGCTCTTCTACGGCGTCGCGGCCGGGCTCAACCTGTTCATCCCGCGCACCGGCGCGCCGCTGCAGCCGATGGCCGGCCTCGTGGCGCTGGTGCGCGACTTCACCAGCTGCAACTCGCGCCTGTGGGACGACAAGCTGGGCCAGATCTCGCTGAGCACCACGACCCTGCTCTGGGGCATCTTCGGCAACCTGCGACTGATCGTGTTCGCCTGGGCGGCGGCGGCGCTGGGCTACACCACCGCGCAGGCCTCGAACCTGGCGGGCGTCGTCGTCATCGGGTCGGTGATCGGCGCCGTCGTCGCCAGCTTCACCTGCCGCCTGGACCGCGCCACCAACGTCATCCCGCTGGCCATCGTCGTGGGCTTCCTGATGATCGGGCTGGTCTTCATCCGCTCGCTGGGCAGCGCGGTGCCCTTCCTCGTCGTGATGGGGGCGATCTGCGGCTTCCTGATCGTGCCCATGAACGCGCTGCTGCAGCACCGCGGCCACACCCTGATGGGCGCCGGCCGCTCGATTGCCGTGCAGAACTTCAACGAGCAGGCCTGCATCCTGGGCCTGGGCGCCTTCTACGTCGGCATGACCAAGTTCGGCCTCACGGCCTTCGGCGCGATCACGGTGTTCGGCCTGCTGGTGGCGGCGGTGATGGAGCTGATCCGGCGCTGGCACCAGCGCAACCTGGTCGTCCACAAGGAAGAGGTCGAGCGCCTGCTCGACATCGCCCGCACCGACCATCTGCCGCAGGACCGGTAGCCCAGCCCCTGCGCGCTTCGCAAGGGGCGGCCGGGCGCCGCCAGGCCTGGCGAACCCGTCAGCTCTGGCTGCTGGCGCCGCGGCCCTTGCGGCCCGTGGGCACCGGGATCAGGTGCTTGCCTTCCAGCACCATCTCGATGTGCTCGCTCCAGGCGCGGGCGATCTTGAAGCAGCCGCTGTGGTTGAGGTGGATCTCGTTGTGCCAGTCGCCGCTGATGCCGGTGGAGCCGGGGGCGGCCAGGGCCAGGGGCACGGCGGTGGAGTCGAACACGAAGAGGCCCGGGAAGCCTTCCTTGTCGGCCGCCATGCTCTTGAGCAGCTGGGCGAGGTGGAAGACCATCAACCGGCTCACGGCGGCCCAGTCGGCACTCGGCACGCCGTAGGCCTTCAGGGCCGGGTAGAGCCAGGGGCAGCTCGCGCCCAGGTCATCGCTGACGTCGGCGCCCGCCGGGCGCGGCATGGGCACGGCATAGCAGTGCATGAAGACCGGCTTGCCCGCCGAGGGGCCCTGGTCACGCAGGCTCAGCAGGTGCTTGACGTTGGCGCGCAGGTAGGCGCTGTAGGTCGTCCAGCCTGGCTCCGAGAAGTAGCGGGCCACGCCGGCCGAGGGCGGTCCCCATTCGGTCTGGCGGCGCAGCAGGCGCAACTCCAGCGGGATGGGCTCGCCGTTCCAGTTCATGGCCGGCGTGCGGGCGGCGGCGATGAGGTCGTTGCCGCCCATCGAGAGCAGCACGCCGTCCCAGACCGGGGCCTGCGGCCCGGCCAGCAACTGCACGAACTCGGCGCTCGACTCCAGGTCGACCATGTGCGACAGCGCATTGCCCGTGCCGGCGCAATTGACGGCGGCGGTGGCCGACTTGAAGACCAGCTCCTGCAGCAGGTTGGCGTGGGCGTTGAGCTTGGCGCGGGCGTTCGAGAACCACGAGTCGCCCTGGGCGAGCAGCTTCCAGCGGAAGCTGCCCAGGTCGGGCGGGTTGGCGCGGCCCAGGTCGGCCGGGGTGAAGCAAGCCAGGTGATCCATGAACGTGGTTGATCCGAAGTTGCTGACCGGTCGGCGCGCCCCAGGGTGGCGGCGCTCAAGGTTCGCGCGATTGGAAGGCCAGCCGCGCGCCGGCCGCCATGCTACAAACCCTGGGGGCCGCTGGCGCTAGCATCAGCCCCGCCTTCTAGGGGGAATTTGCATGACCGAAAGCGTGTTCGACTTCCAGGCCACGTCCATCCGTGGCGAGCCCGCCGACCTGGCCGCCCAGCGGGGCAAGGTGCTGCTGATCGTGAATACGGCCAGCGAATGCGGTTTCACGCCGCAGTTCAAGGGCCTGGAAAAGCTCTGGCAGGACTACGGCCCGCAGGGGCTGGTCGTCATCGGCTTCCCGAGCAACGAGTTCGGCGGCCAGGACCCGGGCAGCAACGACCAGATCTCCAGCTTCTGCGAGCTGAACTACGGCGTGAGCTTCCCGATGATGAGCAAGATCAAGGTCAACGGGGCCGATGCGCATCCGCTGTGGAAGTTCCTGAAGAGCGAGAAGCCGGGCTTCCTGGGCACCGAGGCGATCAAGTGGAACTTCACCAAGTTCCTCGTCGGCCGCGACGGCCAGGTCATCAAGCGTTACGCGCCCAACGATGCGCCCGAGAAGATGCGGGCCGACATCGAGGCCGCGCTGGCGGCGAAGTAGCCCTGCAGCGCCGAGGGTCGTTTCCCCTCGGTGAGGCCCCGCATTCACGGGGGTTTGTGCACTGCGGCATTGGGGTTACCCAGCGAAGTCATCCTTCCTTCTGGGGAAAGCCCCGATCCCAAGTGAATGTCCCTTGAAGAGCATGCGAGCTCCCTTCTTGGAGCTCAGCAATGTCTCACTCTCATTCCGTTTTCCGGCGCACCGTGCTGGCCACGGCGCTGGCCCTGGCCAGTGCGGCCAGCCTGGCGCAGGAAGTCTCCGTCTCCAGCGGCGAGAGCCTCGGCCTGTGGTTCGTCGAACTGACCAAGGCACCGGTCGCTGACGGCGGTTCGCTGTCCACGGTCCAGGCCGAGCAGAACGCCTTCCGCAGCGCCGCCCGCGCTGCCGGTGTGGTCTTTTCGGAGCGTCGCAGCTTCTCCAGCCTGTTCAACGGCCTGTCGGTGCAGCTGTCCGCGGCTGACCGCGCCAAGCTGCTCTCGCTGCCGGGCGTGAAGGCCGTCTACCCGGTCGACACCATCCAGGCGCCGACGCCGCAGCCGATCGAAGGCGCTTCGCCGGACATGATCGCGGCGATCCAGCTGTCGGGCGCGCAGGCGGCCCAGAACACCCTGGGCCTGAGCGGCGCCGGCGTGAAGGTCGGCATCATCGACTCCGGCGTGGACATCGACCACCCGGCCTTCGGCGGCACCGGCGTGCGCGGCACGACGCCCTTCCCGAATGCCCGCGTCTACGCCGGCTATGACTTCGTCGGCGACGCCTTCGACGGCAACGCCAGCCCCACGCCGGTGCCCGACAACGACCCGCGTGACTGCGCTGCCACCGGCAACAACGCCGCCGGCGCCTCCGCCTCGGGCGGCCACGGCACGCACGTGGCCGGCATCGTCGGCGCCAATGGCGGCGGCATCCTCGGCGTGGCACCGCAAGCCAAGCTGGCGGCCTACCGCGTGTTCGGCTGCTACGGCAGCACCTCCGCCGACATCCTGCTGGCCGCGATGGAGCGGGCCCTGGCCGACGGCGTCCACGTCATCAACCAGAGCATCGGCGCACGGGCCCAGTGGCCGCAATACCCGACCGCCCAAGCCGCAGCACGCCTGGCGAAGAAGGGCGTCGTGATGGTCGCCTCCATCGGCAACAACGGTCCTGGCAGCGGCTCGACGGCCGACGCGCTGTTCGCTGCCGGCGCCCCGGGTGTGGGCGATGGCGTGATCGGCGTGGCCTCCTTCGACAACGGCCAGCGCTCGTTCAAGGTGAACAACGTGGCCTACGGCTACAACGTCGCGACGGGCTCCCCGACGGTGCCGTCCACCGGCACCGGCACGCTGGTGACGACGCCGAGCCTGGCGGCCGGCGCCTCGGGCATCGAGGGCTGCCCGGCGGCCGCCACCTTCCCGGTGCCAAGCCTGGTGACCTGGACCGGTGGCACCAACTTCGCCCCCGGCAGCCTGACGGGCAAGATCGTGCTGATCCGTCGCGGCACCTGCAGCTTCCTGGCCAAGGCCTGGAACGCGCAGCAGGCCGGTGCGGCCGGTGTGGTCCTGTACAACAACGCGGCCGGCGCGCTGGGCGCGACGCTGGTGGCGGCCAACGCACCGACCATCACCATTCCCGTGGTCGGCATCACCCAGGCGCAGGGCAACACCCTGACGGCGGCGATCGCCGGGGCCTCGCTGGATCTGGAGTGGACGGGCAACTACGTCGGCTTCCCCTTCGGCACGGGCGGCCTGATCTCCAGCTTCAGCTCCTACGGCATGGCCGCGGACCTGTCCTTCAAGCCGGACCTGGGCGCCCCGGGCGGTGGCATCGTGTCCACCTACCCGCTGGAGCTGGGCGGCACCGCCACGCTGTCGGGCACCTCGATGTCCGCGCCGCACGTCGCGGGCGCTGCGGCGCTCGTGCTGGAAGCCGTGCCGACCGCTGCGCTGGGCAAGGCCGTGCAAGGCCCGATCATCAGCCGCAACGCGCCGCCGGACGCCAACATGCTGACCCGCCTGATGAACACCGCCAAGCCCAAGGCCTGGTCGGGCAATGCGGCGTCGGGTCTGCTGGACAGCACCTTCCGCCAGGGTGCGGGCATGATCGACATCGTGGCTGCCGTGACGACCAAGCAGTTCGTCGTGCCAGCCAAGATCTCGACCGGTGAGAGCGCTGCCGGCCCGACGACCCGTCGCCTGACCCTGCGCAACGACGCCAGCGCGCCGGTGACCTACGCACTCGGCCATGTCGGCGCCGTCGCGACGACGGGGAACTCGCGGGCCAACACCGCGGCCTGGACGATCCCGTCCAACGGGTTCTTCCTGCCGTCCACCACCGTGACCTTCAGTGCGCCCACGGTGACCGTGCCGGCCAAGGGCATGGCGACCGTGGACGTGACGATCACGGCCGCGGCCAGCTTCGTCGACCAGGGCATGTACGGCGGCTACATCACCCTCACCCCGCAAGGTGATGGCACCCCGCTGAACGTGCCTTACGCGGGCTTCAAGGGCGATTACCAGTCGATCCAGGTGCTGAACCCGGGCGCGAATGGCTTCCCTTGGCTGGCCACGCTGAACACCACCACCAGAACGTATGGTCAGTGCACGGTCGACTGCAACTACACGATGGGTGCAGCCGGCAGTGGCACCCGTCCGTTCATCCTGTACCACCTGGCCCACCACTCGCGTTCGATCAACATCGAGCTGCTGGACAACGCCACGGGCCAGTCGCGTGGCACGATCAGCCAGGGTGACTACATCGGTCGCAATTCGACCCCGGCCGGCTTCTTCACGCTGGAGTGGAACGGTGCGACGACCCAGGGCGTGCAGCCCAATGGCAGCTACCGCTTCCGCATCACGGTGCTGAAGGCGCTGGGCGACCCGAACAACGCCGCCCACACGGAGACCTGGGAATCGCCGGCCTTCACGGTCGCGCGCCCGCTGTGACGCCGTCGGGCTTGCGCCCGACCTGACCCCAGGCCGCCGGCTTCGGCTCGCGCGGCTTGACGAGGGGAACGTGGTGACACGTTCCCCTTTTTCGTGGGCGCGTGCCGTGCGCTGTGGGTGAGCCTCGGCGCGGTGTGTCGGGCGATGGCATGCGGGCTGCGGCCGCCTGCGGTGTGCAGCCCGTGGCCTGCGCTGGGGCCCAGCGGCCTTCACGCAGTACGCCCTTGCCACGGGGCGGGCCTGCGCTGGCGCTGCCGATGGCGGGGCCGGCACCTGTCGGCCATCGGCCATCGGATGCGGCCTGCGGACGGGCGAAAAAAAGCCCGCCGGAGGCGGGCTGTTCGAGCGAGGCACGCGCTGCGGCGCGTGCGCAGGGCTCAGGCGGCTGGGGCAGCAGCCTTGCGGCGGCGGGTGGCACCTGCGGCGCCGGCCAGGGCCAAGCCGGCCAGGGCCAGCGAGGCCGGTTCCGGCGTGTTGTATTGAATCGTCAGGGTGCCCTGGCGCCAGATGCCATCGGCGCCATCGAAGTCGTCCACGGCTTCGAAGAACTCCAGGCGCAGCAGGCCGTCGCCGGCGATGGCGAAGTCCGCCCCCAGAGCAACCAGGTCGATGAGGCCGTTGCTGCTGTAGCTGCCGGCGCCGGCGAAGAAGTCGGCGAAACCGGGCGCCAAGGTCAGGCCATTGCTGGCGTACGACGGGCTGCTGATGTCCAGCGACATCTCGGACAGCAGGCTGGGGAAGTCGGCAAACAGCGACGCTTCCCAGCCAATGCCGGTGACGCGCGCGTTCGAGGCCGCCAGGATGCTCAGCACCGTGTTGGTGGCATCGCCGAAAGCGCCATTGCTCGAGATGCCCGACAGGTCCACCGTGACTTCCACGGTGTCAGCCTGGGCAGCCCCCGAAGCCAGACCCGCGGCGGCCAGCGCGGCGCAGGACAGCCAGCGCTTGATTTGATTTCGTTTCATTCATTCACTCCAACTGTGAAGCCGCGGGACAAGGATGCGGCGATGCGGTGGCGGGAGTCTTCCAGCGGCCGCCTGCCCCCACAAGGGGAAGACGGAGCAGGCGCTGGGGTTTCCCCCCCGAAAAGGCGGCCGGGCTTCCCCTAGTTCGGCCTCCCACGCCACGCCGAGTCAGGGCCGCACCCGGTCTTGCCGCACACTGGCGCGGCCACGACCCGCCGCCGCGATGTCCGCGCGCGCTGAGCTGCCATGCCCCTCTCCGCCCCCGCGCTGCCCGGCAGCGCCCTCCCGCCCCTCGACGCCGCCAGCCGCGCCGAGCTCGCCGCCGTGCTGCGCCAGTTCGCCCGCCAGGACTGCACCCAGGAGCCGCTGTATGCCGCCCTGTGCGAGGTGGCGGCGCAGGACGAGCAGGCGCTGGCCTTGCTGGCCCAAGCGCCACCGGCCCAGCGCAAGGCCAACCTGCTGCTCGCCGCCTTGCACGAGCGGGTGCTCGCCGGCGAGGGCGGCCCGCTCGCGGCCTACTACCGCAGCGCCGGCGGCGAGCGGCAGCCGGATGCGGGCTTGGCTGCGGCGCTGTCGAGCTGCCTGGCGCAGCAGGGCGCCGTCCTCGTCGGTCACCTGCGCCACCGTGCCACCCAGACCAACGAGATCGCCCGCTGCGCCGCCCTGTGGCCGGCCTTGGGCGATGTGGCCCGCCTGACCGGGGCAAGTGCGCTTGCCCTGCTGGACTACGGCTGCAGCGCCGGGCTGAACCTCGGCGTGGACGCCTACGCGCTGCGCTACCAGCCGCCTGAGGGCCCCTGGCAAAGCCGCGGCCCGGCGCCGGATGGCCGGCGGGCCGAGATCGAGTGCCTGTGGCTGGGGCCGCAGCCCCTGCCGCCCGAGGCTGCTTGGCAGGTGGTGAGGCGCGATGGCATCGACCCCGCGCCCGTCGACGTGGCCGACCCGGCGCAGCTGCGCTGGCTGCAGGCCTGCCTGTGGCCGGCCGACGCCCGGCGGCGCGAGCGCCTGGCGCGTGCGGCGCAGCAGCAGCGCAGCCTGCCGGTGCGCCTGACGGCAGCCGCTGACTGCACGGCGGCCCTTGAGAGCTGGGTGTGCGGGCTGCCCGGCGGCGTGCAGCCGGTGCTGTTGACCAGCTGGGTGCTGTACTACCTGTCTGCAGCCGAGCTCGACCACCTGCGGGCCACGGTGGACCAGCTGGCGCAGCGCCACGGGCTGGTGTGGGTGTGCGGCGAACTGCCGGCCCTCAGCGCCCCGGGCCTCGCGGCACCACCCTTGCCCGAGTTGCCGGCGGGCGAGAGCGGTGCTTCCGCCACCTGGTGGACGCTGCGGCGGGCGGTGCAGGGCGGCATCGCCGTGCAAGGGCTGGGCTGGTCGCACCCGCACGGGCGCTGGGTGGCCTGGGGGTGATCCCGCGGCCGGGATAATCGCGGCTTCCTCAACGGAGCCTTCCCCCATGTTCGAGCATGTCGATGCCTACGCCGGCGACCCCATCCTGAGCCTCAACGAGGCGTTCCAGAAAGATCCGCGCGCCGGCAAGATCAACCTGTCCATCGGCATCTACTTCGACAACGACGGCCGCATCCCGATGCTGCCCTCGGTGCGCGCGGCCGAGCTGGCCGTCGTGGAAGCCGCCGGCGCGCGGCCCTACCTGCCGATGGAAGGCGCCGCCAACTTCCGCAGCGCGGTGCAGGTGCTGCTGTTCGGCGAAGGCCACCCCGCCATCGCGGCCGGCCGCATCGCCACCATCCAGGGCGTGGGCTCGAGTGGTGGCCTGAAGGTGGGCGCCGACCTGCTCAAGCGCTACTTCCCCGACAGCAAGGTCTACCTCTCCGACCCCACCTGGGACAACCACCGCGCCGTCTTCGAGGGCTCCGGCCACAGCTGCGAGACCTACCCCTACTACGACGCGGCCACCGGCGGCGTGCGCTTCGCTGCCCTGCTGGCGTTTTTCAAGCAGCTGCCCACCCGCAGCGTCGTGCTGATGCACGCCTGCTGCCACAACCCCACGGGCGTGGACCTCACGCAGGACCAGTGGCGCGCCCTGGTGCCCGTGTTCCGCGAGCGCCAGCTGCTGCCTTTCCTGGACCTGGCCTACCAGGGCTATGGCGACGGCATCGACGAAGACGCCTTCGCGCCGCGTTTGCTGGCCGACGAGGGCATCAGCTTCCTGATCGCCAACAGCTTCTCCAAGAGCATGAGCCTGTACGGCGAGCGCTGCGGCGCGCTGAGCGTGGTCTGCCCCGATGCCGACCAGGCTGCCCGGGTGCTCGGCCAGATGAAGTTCATGATCCGCCGCAACTACTCCAACCCGCCGATGCACGGCGGCCAGGTGGTGGCCAAGGTGCTGACCGACCCGGCCCTGCGCGCGATGTGGTTCGCCGAGGTGGCCGACATGCGCGAGCGCATCCAGACCATGCGCCGCGAGCTGCACCGCGTGCTGGTGGCCAAGCTGCCGGGCCGCAACTTCGACTACTTCCTGACCCAGCGGGGCATGTTCAGCTACACCGGCCTCACGGCCGAGCAGGCCGACCGCCTCAAGACCGAGTTCGGCGTCTACATCCTGCGCTCCGGCCGCATGTGCGTGGCCGGTCTGAACACCCGAAACGTCGAGGCCACGGCCGAGGCGATGGCGGCGGTGCTGGGGGGCTGATTCGGTGGGCTGGGGGAGCCGGGCGGCAGCCCTGACTGCAGGGTTGCTCTGTGTGGTGATGGCAGGGGCGCAGCCCGTCGTCGATCGCATCACCTGGCTGGCGGGGGACACCATCACCGGCCCGGGCCCAGGGCCGGCCACCCGGCCATCGGACCGCCTGCTGGACTGGCTGACACCCCGGCTGCCCGGCATCACGCACGAGCGCGTCGTGGCGAACGCCAAGCGCAGCTGGATCCTGATCGAGCGTGGGGATCCGGTCTGCCATGCCAGTGCGGTGCGGTCGCCCCAGCGCGAAGCCCTGGCCTACTTCAGCAATACCCGGCCCATGCCGCCGCTTCAGGTGGTCGTGCGGCAGGACCGGCTGGCTGCCTTCCCGGTGGACGCCGCTGGCCAGATCGACCTGCCGGCCCTGCTGGCCATGCCCCGGCTGCAGGGCGTGCTCGTGCAGGGGCGCAGCTATGGCCCGGTGCTCGACGCGCAGCTGGAGCAGGGCGCCCCGCTGGGCCATGTGCAGCGCGTGACCTCGGGCGACTTCGGCAGCAACGTATTGCCCATGCTGTTGCAGGGCCGTGCCGATTACGCCTTGGAGTACCCGAACGCCCTGATCGCGCTGGCCAGCCAGCGCCCGGAGGTGGCGTCCTTGGCGATGCTGCCCATCCGCGGTGCGACCGAGCTGGTGATCAGCGGCGTGGCCTGCCCGCGCACGCCGTGGGGGCGCGCGGCCATCCGCCGCATCGATGCCGTGCTCGGCACGCCCGAAGGCGCCGCCTTGCTGCGCGAGACGCTGATGTCCGAGCTGCCCGCCGACAGCCGCCGCGCCTACCGCGAGGCCATCGACAGCTTCTTCCAGCGCCGCGCCCAGCCCACGCCCGGGCTCTGAGCGCACGCCGGCGCGGGGGGCACCGCGATACCTGCCGGTTATGGCTGCCGCCCTCGGTTTCATTGGCAGCGCGCCCGGGCCTCTCTTACCCTGCGCCGCTGTATGAGTCAGGCGAAGGCAGGATGAAGCATTGCGTGGTGATCGGCGGCGGCGTGGTGGGCCTGACCACCGCCTGGGCGCTGCTGGAACGGGGCCACCGCGTGACGCTGGTGGAGCGCGAGGCCGAGGTAGCCCAGGGCGCGAGCCGGGCCAATGGCGGGCAGCTGAGCTACCGCTATGTGTCGCCGCTGGCGGATGCCGGCGTGCCGCTCAAGGCCCTGCGCTGGCTGCTCGACCCCGACGGCCCGCTGCGCTTCAAGCCCGAGCTGCGCTGGGCGCAGTGGTCCTGGCTGATCGCCTTCCTGCGCAACTGCCGCGGGCCCGTCAACCGCCTGGCCACCGAGCGGTTGCTGGCCCTGGGCGCCTACAGCCAGGCCTCCTTCGGCCGCCTGCAGACGGAAGCCGGCCTGGGTGACACGATCGCCTTGCGCGCGCCGGGCAAGCTGGTCGTCTACCGCAAGCCGGCCGAGTTCGCCCGCGTGGCGGCGCGGGTGCGCGGCAGCAGCGCCGAGCAGGCCCTGTCGCACGACGACTGCGTGGCCCTGGAGCCGGCACTGGCCGACACGCAGGAGCCCCTGGCCGGCGGCATCTTCACGCCCGGCGAGGCGGTGGCCGATTGCCATGCCTTCTGCGCCCGCCTGCAGGAGCGCCTCGCCGCCCACCCGGGCTACCAGGGGCGCCTGGGCGCGCCGGTGCAGGGCTTCGTGCGCAACGCGGTCGGCCGCATCTCGGGCGTGCGCACGGCGGCGGGTGATGTCGAGGGCGATGCCGTCATCCTCGCCGCCGGCCTGCAAAGCCGCGCGCTGGCGGCCGGCGTGGGCGTCGAGCTGCCGCTGTACCCGCTCAAGGGCTACAGCCTGACCGCGCCCATCCACGGCACGCACCGCCCGCCCGAGGTCAGCGTGACCGACTTCGAGAAGAAGATCCTCTACGCCCGCATCGGGCAGGACCTGCGCGTGGCCGCGATGGTGGACCTCGTCGGCGACGACGACCGCCTGGACGCCGGGCGGCTGGCCTCGCTGCAGCGCTCGGTGCGCGCCACCTTCCCGAACGCGGCCGACTACGACCGCGCCACGCCCTGGGCCGGCCTGCGCCCGGCCACGCCCAGCGGCGCGCCCATCGTCGGCGAGAGCGGCGTGCCGGGCTTGTGGCTCAATGTCGGCCATGGCGCCCTGGGCTTCACCTTCTCCTTCGCGACGGCCAACATCGTGGCCGAGCTCGTGTCCGGCCGCGACAGCCCGCTGCCGCTGGACGGCCTGACGCTGTGACCGCCGACGATCTCGCCCAGGCCCTGCGGGCGGCCGTGCTCGCCCAGCGCTTCGAGACGACCGCCGACAGCCTGCAGGGCGGCGCGCCGCTGGGCCTGCACCCGAGCATCGACCTGGCCGTGGCGGTGTTCCCGCGCGGCAGCGCGCCGGTGGCGGCCAATGTGCTGTTCTCGCGCGAGCACCCGCAGGGGCGGGTGGCGCAGTTCGACCCCCGCACGGGCGCGGTGGCCAACATCGCCTTCCAGGCCGATGTGCGCAATGCCGCGGGTGAGTCCTACGCCTGGCTGCCGGGTGCCGACTGGTCGCGCATCGACTTCCCCGCCTGGTTCGGCCAGGGCCCGCGCTTCGTGGCGCCTTACCCGGCCTCGCTGCTGAAGATGATGGTCGCGCTGGGCGTGGGTCGCCTCGTGGACGACGGCCGCAGCGACTGGGCCCTGCCCGTGGCCTACGGCGGCCAGACCCGTGCGGTGGGTGACTGGCTGCACGACATGATCATCGTCAGCAGCAACGAGGCCACCTCAGCCCTGGTGGCCCACCTGCACGCGCGCGGCGCCATCCGCCGCGAGGGCGGGCGCGAGGTGCACAACGAACTCCATGCGCTCTTCGCGGCCCAGGGCTGGCCCGGGCTGCGCATCGCCAACACCCAGCCCGACGGCGGCTGGGGCAATGGCGCGGGCTCGGGGGTCGGCCAGATCCAGATGACGGCCTGGGATGCGCTGCGACTGATGTGGCGCCTGGACGCCGACGCGCCGGCGCAGCCCGCGCTCCTCAGCCCGGCCAGCCGCGACCTCATCCGCCGCGCGCTCGATGCGCAGCAGCTCAACGAGATCCTGTCCAGCGAATCCCTGCGCCAGCTGCCGGGCTGGGTGCCGGGCATCCCGGCGCGCTTTGCGCACAAGACGGGCAACACGCAGAACTACACCAGCGACGCCGGCATGGTGCATGACGGCGAGCTGCACTACCTCATCGCCGTGACCACCAGCCTGGGCAGCCGCTACGCGCCGCCCGGCGCGGCCACCACCTGGCGGCTGCCGGCCCTCGGCGCGGCGGTGCATGCATGGCTGAAGAGCGCTTCCTGATTCCGCCGCTGCCGCGCGGCGCCCACCTGGCCGTCATCGCGCCAGCCGGCCCGCCCAAGCCCGGGCGGCTGGAGGCGGTGTTGCCCTGGCTGGTGGAGCGCGGCTACGAGGCCACGCTGCTGCCCAGCTGCTTTGGGCCGCCGCCACTGGACTTCCTCGCTGCGCCCGACGCCGTGCGCCTGGCGGACGTGCACACCGCCTTCCTCGACAGCCGCTTCGACGCCGTGCTCGCCTTGCGTGGCGGCTCCGGCTGCATCCGGCTGCTGGACGGCCTGCAGCTCGGGCGCCTGGCCTGCACCCGCAAGCTGCTGATCGGCTACAGCGACCTCACCGTGCTGCACGCGCTGCGCACCAATGCCGGCATCGCCTCCCTGCACGCGCCCATGCCCGCCAGCGACTGGGGCCTGCCCGGCGCAAGACCCGACACCGACGCCCTGTTCGAGCGCCTGGCCGCCGGCTGGCGCGAAGGCGATCTCGTCGGCGAGGCGGCGCCCCACCCCTTGAGCCGTGGCGGCCAGGCGCATGGGCGCCTGATCGGCGGCAACCTCGCGATGTTCTGCGCCCTGCTGGGCACGCCCTATCTGCCGGAGGTCGACGGCGCGCTGCTCTTCCTCGAAGACATCAGCGAAGAGCCCTACCGCGTGGACCGCATGCTGACCCAGCTGCGCCTGGCCGGCGTGCTGGACCGCATCGCCGGCCTGCTGCTGGGCAGCTTCACCGGCGCCGAGCCGCCCGATGCCGTGCTGGCCGACCACCTCGCACGCCTGCGCTGCCCTGTGCTGGCGGGCTGGCCCTCGGGTCACGGCCAGCCCAACCGGCCGTTGCCGCTGGGCGTGCACGCCCGCATGGACGTGCCGGCCGGGCGCCTCGTGCTCGGCTGAGGCCCGCGACCACCCACGCGACCACTCACGCAACCCTGCGGAAAGAAAAAAGGCCCCGCCGAAGCAGGGCCTGGAAACCGGCCCCGGGAAGGGCCGCTCAGGGAGTCCGGAGGGGGCTCAGAACATGCGGTACTCGACGCGCAGCGTGTAGGCGCGGCCGCGCGGGTCGGCCACGCGCGGCTCCCAGCTCGAACCGGCGCCGGTGTTGGTGTCGTAGGTGACGCTGAACGGCGGGTCGGTGTTGAGCAGGTTCTTGATGCCGGCGGTGATCGTCAGGTTCTTGATGCCGCTGTAGGCCAGGCTCGCATTGATGATCGAGTAGGCCGCCACGCGCGGGTTCCAGTCGCTGGGCTTGATGGTGCCGTTGGCCACGCCCGGCAGCACGAAGTCGGCATAGCCGGTGCGGTAGACGTGCTGCACGGTGGCGGCCCAGTCGCCGGCGGTGCGGGTCAGCGTGGCGGTGTGCTTCCAGCGGATGCTCAGGTCGCCAGCGCGGGTGAAGCGGCCGACTTCGCTGCTGCTCATCGGGGCGCTGGGCACCAGGCGCGACTTCTTGTCGAGCAGGTAGGACACGTCGAAGCCGGCCGTCCAGGCGGCGCCGAAGGCGTTCACCGAGCCGCGCGAGCTGAACTCCAGGCCCTTGGTGATGGTTTCGCCGGCGTTCACCCAGCGGGTGTCGACCGCGACGATGTTGCCGCTGGCGTCGCGGATGAAGTTGTCCTTGAAGAAGGCGTAGTTGTCGGCCAGCGTCGTCAGGCCGAAGGACTGGATCGTGCCCTCGCGGCGCACCGACCACCAGTCCAGGCTGGCCACCAGGTCCTTGGTGGGCTGGAACACGAAGCCGGCGCTGTACATCTTGGCTTCTTCCGGGCCCAGCGTGGACTTGCCACCGAACAGCGTGGTGAAGTTGCGCACGCTCTCGCAGCCCGGGGTGCTGGACACCACGCGCGTGGGGCACTTGCTCGGGTCGGTGAAGTCGGCGCCGACGAAGGTGCTCTCCTGCACGGGGTCGAACATCTGCTTGAAGGTCGGCACGCGGAAGCCGGTGCTGTAGGCACCGCGGAACAGCAGCTGCTCGATCGGGTTGTAGCGCACCGACACCTTGGGGTTGGTGGTGGCGCCGAAGCCGGTGTAGTCGTCGCGGCGGATGGCGGCGGTGACTTCCAGGTCCTTCATGATGGGCACGGCCACTTCGGTGAAGACGGCCTTGATCGTGCGCTTGAGCGTGCCGGCCGTGGCCAGTGCGTTGTCGAAGGGCACGTTGAAGATGAGCGCGTCGACCGTGTTGGCGTTGGCGCGCTGGTCGCCGTCGAACTTGTACTTCTCGGTGCGCGAGTCGACGCCCACGGCGGCCATCACGGTGCCGCCCGGCAGCTTGAACAGCGGGCCCGACACGGTGGCGTCGGCCTGCTGCATGCTGAACTTGCCGCCGTACAGCGTCACGCCCTTGGCCGAGATGGCGTCCAGGGCCTGCAGGGCCTGGGGCGTCTGCGTCAGCGAGAAGGGGTTGAGCACGCCGGTGTTGATCAGGTTGGCGAAGGGCTGCCAGTAGTGGTAGCCGTCACCCACCACCGACTTGCCCTTGCTCTCGGAGCGCGAGAAGCCGACGCGGTAGTCCCAGCTGCTGAAGAAGGGCAGGGCGCCGTCCGCGCCGATCAGGTAGCGGGCGGTGTCGGCCGTGGTCTCGATCTCGCGGTTGCCGCAGGGCATGCAGCGCCAGCGGAAGGCCATCGGCAGGCCGCGGTTCACTTCCAGCTGCGGGAAGGACTTGACCAGGGCGTTGAAGACGTCGTTGTAGCCCGCGCCCGTGCTCGGGTAGCGCAGGTTGCCGAAGGGGCTGGCCACGACGGTGCCGTTGGGCAGCGACGTATTGGCGGTGTCCGTGCCGCTCGTGATCTGGTTGGGCGAGAAGCTCTTGGCGGACTCGGCCCGGCCCAGCACGGCCTCGCCGAAGATGTGGTGTTCGCCCACCTTGAAGGTCAGGCGGCTGACCAGGTTGGTGTTCTTGATGGGCTGCTGGATGACGGCGGCACGGCCCGTGTCCCAGGCGCAGCCGTACTTGGAGGCGGCGGTGGCCCAGAGCAGTTCCTGGTAGGGGCTCATGCCGTCCACCGACGAGCAGCCGGCCTGACCGGGCAGGTCCAGGATGTTGATGCCGTTGACACGCAGGGCCGGGTTGGCGAAGTCCACCGGGCCGGTGCTCCGGCCGGTGTTGTTGATGTTGTCGCGGCTCAGCACATTGGCCGTCGTGCCGTTGACGGCGAACAGCGTGGCGATGGGGGTGCCGCGGGTGTCAGGCGCCAGGCCCCGCTCGGGCTGGTAGGTGTTGACGAAGGCGCGCTGGTCGCCGCGCAGCACCTTGTTGTCGCGCACCGACAGCGAGGCCAGCACGTTGAAGCCGTCGGTCGAGAGGTTGCCGTAGCCGGCCGTGACCGAGGCGCCGTAGATCTCGCCGCCCTTTTGCTCGGGCACATCGGCCAGGGCGTTGACGGTGACGCCGCTGTAGTTCTGGCGCAGGATGAAGTTGATGACGCCGCCGATGGCGTCGGTGCCGTAGATGGCCGAGGCGCCGTCCTTCAGGATCTCGACGCGCTCGATGGCGGCGAAGGGGATCTGGTTCAGGTCGACCGTGCCGCCGTTCAGGCCGTGGGCCGCCACGCGGCGGCCGTTGAGCAGGATCAGGGTGGCGTTGCTGCCCTGGCCGCGCAGGTTGGCGCTGCTGGCACCGTTGTTGCCGCGGGCGGCGCCGTCCACCACGTCGGCATTGCTGGCGAGGTTGTCCAGGCCGCTGCCGTTGATGTTGAGCTGCATGATCATCTGCTCGGCCGAGGCGATGCCGGCGCGCTCGAGCTCCTTGCGGCTGATGACCTGGATGGGCAGGGCGCCCTCGTCCTTGATGCGCTTGATGCTGGAGCCGGTGACTTCCACGCGTTCGAGCCGCTGGCTGTCGGCCTGCGCCAGCGCAGCGCCGGCGTGAGCCGCCATGCCCAGGGCGGCGAGATGGGCCACAAGACGGTTGAACTTCATCGCGACGACTCCTTGTTGTGATGTGAATTGCGGCCGATGTTCGCCGCCACGCGCACGCCCGCCCAGAGGGACGCACCCCAGGTGTTGCGCGGTGTTCAATGAATGCTTGTGCGCGCGGCATAACCTGTGGGAATGCATGTCCGCTCGAAAGCGCGCCCACGGTGCATGCATGCCCCTCTACAGTGCCGGCCATGCCCTACGGAGCCCTGACATGCGTTTGATTTCCGAGGCCGACGTGGCCGCCGTGCTCGATCCCGACAGTGCCGTCACGGCGCTGCGCGCTGCCTTCGCCCAGCACGGGCGCGGCCAGGCCCAGGTGCTGGCGCGCCACCGCGCCACGGCCAGCCGTGAGGGCGCGTCCCTGGCCATCAGCGCGATGGGTGCCATCCTCGATCGCGAAGGCGAGCTGCCGGCGGTGCTGGGCACCAAGGTCTACTCGGCGCGCAACGGCAAGTACAACTTTCTGGTGAGTCTGTTCTCGGCCGACACCGGCGAGGCACTGGCCACGCTGGAGGCCAATGAGTTCACCCGGCTGCGCACGGCTGCAGCGACGGCGGTGGCGGCCGACCTGCTGGCCCTGCCCGAGGTGTGCACGCTGTCGGTGTTCGGTGCGGGCATCCAGGCGCAGGCGCATGCCGAAGCCCTGGTGCGGGTGCGGCGCTTCGAGCGGGTGCTGGTCTGCGCCCGGTCCCAGGGCGAGGCCTTCGCGGCGGCCTTGCAGCGCCAGCTCGGCCTGCCGGTGTCGGCGGTGGACGCAGCGACGGCGGCGGCGGGCGATGTGATCGTCACCGCCACGCGCTCGCCGGTGCCCCTGTTCGACGGTGCCCTGGTGCGGCCCGGCGCCTTCGTGGCGGCCGTGGGCTCCAGCACCCGCACGGCGCGTGAGCTGGATGACACGCTGCTGGGCCGGGCTTCGCTGGTGGCCGTCGAGTGGCTGACGGCCGCGCAGCAGGAGGCGGGCGATGTGGTCCTGGCCGCGCCCGGCGTCATCCCGCCGGAGCGCCTCGTCGAGCTGGGTGAGCTGCTCGTGAACCCGCGCCCGCGCGGGTCGCAGGACATCGTCGTCTACAAGAGCGTGGGCATCGGCCTGGAGGACGTGGCCCTGGCCCGCCTCGTGGCCCGCCGGCTGGGGGTGTGCTGATGCGCGCCTGGCTGCTCTGCGCGGCGCTGCTGCTCAGCGGCTGCGCCACGGCCCCGCGAGTGCCTGGCCCGGTCCAGGCCGCACTCGACCAGGCCGGCCTGCCGGCGGCGAGCCTGGGCTTCGTGCTCCAGCCGCTGGACCGTTCACGTCCGGCGCTGCAGCAACGGGCCGATGAGGCCATGTCGCCCGGCTCGACGATGAAGCTCGTGACGGCCACGGTGGCGCTGGAGAAGCTCGGCATCAACCACCGGGCGCGCACCGAGCTGCTCGCGGCCGCGCCGCCGGCGGGCGGTGTCATCGAGGGGCCGCTGATCCTGCGCGGTGGCGCCGACCCCGACTTCGACTGGCCCGCCCTGTGGTGGCTGCTGCGCCAGCTGCGCGAACAGGGCGTGCGCGAGATCCGGGGCGGCCTGGTCATCGACCGCACGCTGTTCAACCCGACTCGCTTCGACCTCGGCCTGCCGCCTTTCGACGAGGCGCCGGAGTTCGACTACAACGTCATCCCCGACGCCCTGCACCTCAACGGCAGCCTGCTCGATTTCGAGCTCAAGTCCACCGCCACCGGCGTGGTGGCGCGCACCATCCCGGCCCTGCGCGGGCTCACGCTCGATGCGAGCGCCATGACGCTGTCCACCCGCGCCTGCAAGGACTGGGACGAAGACTGGCAGCCCGCCGTCGTGGTGGCCGCGGGTGAGGACCTGACGGTGCGTCTGCAGGGCGCCTTCCCGGCGTCCTGCCGGCAGCAGGCGCCCCTTCAGATCGTCGACCGCCAGTGGCTGGTCACGCGGGCCGTGCGCCAGTTCTGGGCCGAGCTGGGCGGCACGATGGGTGCGGGTGACGCCGAAGGCGCCGCGCCGGCCGCTGCCGTCGTGCTGGCCACCCACCGCGGCCGGCCGCTGGCGGAGGTGATGCGGGGCGTCATGAAGCGCAGCGACAACGCGCTGTCCCGGCTCATCTATCTGCAGCTCGGTGCGCAGGCGGCGCAGCCGGGCGAGGCGACGCTGGCAGCGGCCGAGCGCAGCGTGCGGGCCTGGTTCGCGGCGCACGGGCTGACCGACGCCGGGCTCGTGATGGACAACGGCTCGGGCCTCTCGCGCCGCGAGCGCATCAGCCCGGCGCAACTGGCGGCCTTGTTGCGGGTGGGCCAGGCCGGGGCGCAGGCGCCGGAGTTGCTGTCCACCTTGCCCATCGCGGGGCTGGACGGCACGTTGTCGCGCCGCATGAAGGACGGCCCGGCCCAGGGCCAGGCGCGCCTGAAGACCGGCACGCTGCGCGATGCGGTGGGCCTGGCGGGCTTCGTCAACGACGCCAGCGGCCGGCCCTGGGTGTTCGTGGCCCTGCTCAACCACCCCGAGGCGGCGCGCAAGGGCCGGCCCGTGCTGGACGCCCTCGCCAACTGGGTAGCCGCGCAGCGCTGATCGGCCTATGCTCTGCCCACCCCCCCCCCAGGGAGAGGAGCAGACGATGAAGGCAAAGACCTTGGCGATGCTGACGGTGGCGGTGGTGGTCACAGCGCCTGCGCAGGCGCGTGAGCTGCGCTTCGTCACCGAGCCCTTTCCTCCGTACACCTACGCGGCCGACGGGCGCGCGGCCGGCCCGATGGTCGACGTGCTGCACGCAGCCTGCACGCGCCTGGCCTGGCGCTGCGACATCGAAGTGCTGCCCTGGCGGCGGGCCCTGGGCATGGCGCAGCGGGCCGAGGTGGACGGCATCTTCACGGTGGTCGACTCGCCCGAGCGGCGGCAGTACTTCCATGTCTCGCCGCCGGTCATCGAGGGGCGCTATGTGCTCTTCGCCCGCGCCGGCAGCGGCCTGCTGTACAGCGGCGATGCGCAGGTGCTGTCCGGCCGCACCGTGGGCGCCTACGGGCCGTCCGCCACGGCGCTCACGCTGGAGGCCCTGATCGACGGCGTGCCGCGCGTGCGCAGCGAGATCGAACCCGACAACCGCACGGTGTTGCGCAAGCTCGCCGCAGGCCGCTATGGCGAGGACGGCGCGGCGCTGGCCAACGAGGCCGTGGCCCAGTTGCTGATGAAGGAGGACAACCTGAACAACCTCCAGCCGGCGGGCCTCGTGAAGGTGTTCGGCTACTCGTACGGGCTGAGCCGCCAGAACGTCGACCTCGCGGCGGCCCAGGGCTTTGCCAAGGCGCTCTACGAGCTCTGCCGCAGCGGCCGCACGGCCGAGCTGCTCAAGCCCTACGGCCTGCCGCCTTCACCCTGCCTCAGGTGACGGCCGGCTGCAGCAGCCGGATCGTGCCCGCGTCGGCATCCATCTCGGCGGGCGCGCCCACGGGCACGGTCATCTTGCGCTTGATGTGGCCGATGGCCGCGCCGCGGTAGACGGGCACGTTCAGCGGGCCGAAGTAGTCGTCGAACACCTCGTCCAGCGTCAGGCTGCCGTAGCCGTCACCCGGCTCGCACTTCGTGAAGCGGCCGAGCACCACGCCGGCGAGCTGGCTCAGCGCGCCGGTCAGGCGCAGCGTGGAGAGGCAGCGGTCGATGCGGTAGATGTACTCGTTGATGTCTTCCAGGAAGAGCAAGGCGCCGCGGCAGTCCGGGAAGTAGGGCGTGCCGGCGAGGGACGCCAGCACGGTCAGATTGCCGCCCACCAGCCGCCCCTGCGCCTTGCCGCCGCGCAGGGTGCTGATGCGCTCGTCGCGCACGATGAGGTCGTCGGCCGGCCGCACGACCGGGTTGCGCAGCACGGCGGCCTCGGCGTTCATCACCAGGCTGCGGAAGCTCTGCACCGAGTAGTCGTTCCACTCCGAGCCCGCCACCGGGCTGTGGAAGGTGACCAGGCCGGTCTGGCGCTGGATGCCGTTGACGAGGCTGGTGAGGTCGCTGAAGCCGCCGAAGAACTTGGGCCGGCGGCGGATGAGGCCGTAGTCCAGCCGGTCGACGATGCGGTTGCAGCCGGAGCCGCCGGTCATGGCGATCAGGCCGGCCACGCTGTCGTCGGCAAACATCGCGTTCACGTCGGCGGCGCGCTGGGCGTCGGTGCCCGCGAAGGGGCCGCGCCGGGCGCTGACGAACTCGCCCGGCTTGACCTTGAAGCCCAGGGCCTGGAGCGACTCGATGGCCATCTTCAGCGGCTCGCGCTCGAAGGTGGCGTTGGCGGGGCTGACCAGGCCGAGGGTGTCGCCCGGCTTCAGCCGGGGCGCCAGCAGCGGCGGCAGGGGGGCAGGCGCGGCGGCGGGGGCTGTCGCGGCCAGGAGACCGGCGGCGCCGGCGCTGAAGTGCAGGAGTTGGCGGCGGGACGGGTTCATCGGGGTGCCAGGCGAGTCAGAAATGAGGCCCGCGCCGCATACTGGGCGCGTGGAGTCGTGGTTGCTGCATCGCATTGTGTTCGCCCTGGCCGCGCGCGTCGCCGGGTGGCGGCATCTCGCGTCGCTGGTGCTGATGGTCACGGCCACGGCCGCCGGTGCGCAGACGGCGTGCCCCGAGCGCTTGCGCATCGCCTTCCCCGAGGGCTCGTCCGAGCCCTTCATGCGGGGCCAGGGCGAGGACTTCGCCCGACCGCCGGGGCTGCTGGTGGACTGGGTGCGCCATGCCCTGCGTGAAATGGGCTGCCTGGAACGTGCCGAGATGCTGCGGCTGCCGGTGCGCCGGCTGCGGGCCATGATCGAGGCGGGCCAGATCGACATGGTGGCCGGCGTGGGCGAGGGCGGGCCAATTGCCGCGCTGCTCGTGCTGCCGCCGCGCGAAGGGCGCCGCGGCGAGTTCGACCACAGCCTGGGCCTCGTCGAGTACGTGCTTTATGCCCGCCGGGGCAGTGGGGTGACCTGGGATGGGCAGACCTTGGCCGGGCTCGGGCCCGACGCCCGTCTGGGCGTGTCCGCCGGAGCGCGCACCGAGGCGCTGGCACAGGAGCGGGGCTGGCCGGCCGAAGCCGCGCCCAGCCACGAAAGCGCCTTGCTCAAGCTCGCCGCCGGCCGCACGCCGGTGCTGCTGATGCACAGCTACTTCGTCGAGGACCGGTTGCGTCAGGACGCCCGGCTTGCCCGGCAGGTGGAGCGCCTCGCGCCTGCCGTGGAGCGCCGGCACCTCTACGTCGGCCTGGCGCCCGCGCTGGTCCGGTCCGGCAAGGGCTTCGCGTTGCGCTTCTGGCGCACGGTGTGCGCGGCCTCGGCGGCGTCCAAGGCCGACGGCGCCTGCCGCCTGCCGCCGAACTGATCCAATGCGGGCATGAGCGATGACCTGCCCCCCCTGCCCAGCCTGGCCCCCGGCCACTTCCGCCACTACAAGGGCGGCGAGTACGAAGTGATCGGCGTGGCCCGCCACAGCGAGACGCTGGCGCCGGTCGTCGTCTATCGGCCGCTCTACAAGGACAGCGGCTGGTGGGTGCGGCCCTTCGAGATGTTCACCGGCACGCTGCTGGTGGACGGCGTGGAGCGCCAGCGCTTCGAGCGGATCAGCTGAGTCGCGTCCAGTCCATCGACCAGTCCAGCACCCAGGTGCGGCCGCCGTCGCGCGAACTGCCTTGCTGCCAGCGGCAGCTCGCGGGCGTGATGCGGTCCCAGACGCTGCGGTAGATCACCTTCATGCCAGGGTGGGCCGGGTCGTCGTCCTCGCTCTGGAAGATGCCGGCGCCGCCCTCGAAGCTGCCCGGCAGGCCTTCGCCGCCGAGGGCGCCCGAGGCCGCGTTGACCCAGAAGTCCGACCACCGCGCCTGCTTCAGGTCGAGCAGGCGCAGGCCCATGCCGCTGAACTGGCGCGCAGGGATGCGCAGTTCCTCCACGCTGCACACGCCCGCCAACAGGCCGTGGACGGTGGCTTCGCCGTCGAACACGTCCCAGCCGCCCTCCGCGCCGGTGCGGCGCTTGTGGTTGCGGATCGCCCAGCGGCCGGTCAGGAAATCGAAGTCGCCCGGGCGCCCAGGGGTGCGGGTGGCCGGCAAGGGGCCGGTCAGGGCGGGGCCGGGCTGGGGTTCGGCAGGCGCCGCAGGGGCTGCAGGTGTGAGGGCCAGCAGGGCCGCGGCCTGCAGCAGGCGGCGGCGGTCGGGGTCATCGGTCATGGCGGCTCCGGGGTGTTGTGGACGGGTGCTCATCGTGCCGGTCATGACATGACAATCGGCGTCATGTTTTTGCCGGCAAGCTTCCCCCCATGCGTGCCAGCCGACTGCTGTCCATCCTGATCCTGCTGCAACTGCGCCCCCAGATCACCGCGCCGGCACTGGCGCGCGAGTTCGAGGTGTCGGTGCGCACCATCCTGCGCGACATCGACGAGCTGTCGGCCGCCGGCGTCCCGGTGTATGCCGAGCGCGGTCGCGGCGGGGGCTTCCGGCTGCGCGAGGGCTTTGCCACGCGGCTCAACGGTCTGCTCGGCGATGAGGCGCAGGCCTTGCCGCTGCTGGGCCTGCCGGGGGCAGCCAGCGAACTGGGGCTCGGTCAGGCCTCGCAGCGCCTGCGCCTCAAGCTGCAATCGGCCTTGCCGGGTGACAGTGCCGCGCTGGCTGGCCGCCTGCAGGCGCGGCTGCACGTGGACCCGCTGGACTGGTACCAGGGCGGCGAGCCCGCCCTGCACCTGCCGGCCCTGGCGCAGGCGGTTCTGGAGTGCCGCTGCGTGTCGCTGACCTACCTGAGCTGGAAGGGCGAGCGCCAGTGGCGGGCCGAGCCGCTGGGTCTGGTGCTCAAGGGCGGCGCCTGGTACGCGGTGGTGCGGGCTGGCGCGCGAACCATGACGCTCAAGGTCGCCAACATCCAGGCGCTCAGCGTGCTGGACGACAGCTTCGAGCGGCCGGACGACTTCGAGCTGGCGGCCTGGTGGCAGGCTTCCTTGCAGCGTTTCGAGCGCGACCTGCGGCCGCAGACCGCCCTGCTGCGCCTGACGGCCGAGGGGCGACGGCGTTTGGCCGAGCAGGGCCGCTATGCCGCGCAGGCGGTGGCTGCTGCGGCGCTGGAGTCACCGGCCGGGCCGCAGCAATGGGCGCGCGTGAAGTTGCCCGTCGAAAGCATCGAACAGGCAGCGCGCCTCGTGCTGTCGCTGGCGCCGCATGCGCAGGCGCTGGAGCCGGCGGCCTTGCGTGAACAGGTGGCGGCGTGGGCGGCAGAACTCGCGCGGCAGCACCGCGGCTGAGGCAGCGGGGGAGGCGGGTCGCGACCCGCCCTACAGCACGCGGGGCAGGTCGCGGCGCACCGCCACGCGGTCGCCGAAGTCGAAGTGCCACCATTCGGTGCCGATGCCGTGAAAGCCCGCTTCGCGCATGGCCGCGCGCAGCCAGCCGCGCTCCACCAGCTGCGCGGCGGTGAGCAGGCCCTGGGACAGGTGCTCGGCTTCATGGTCCGGGTGGGAGGCCAGCGTCATCTCGTCGAAGCCCGAGCCCATGTCGACCTCGCGTCCGGTGGGGTCGAGCACGGTGAGGTCCACCGCCATGCCGAAGCTGTGGATGGAGCCGCGCTCGGGCGGGGCGAGGTACATCGTGAGTGGCGTGCCCTGCAGTTCGTCCCACAGGCGCTGCTGGACGCGCTGCGGCCGCAGGGCATCGAGCACCAGCAGCCGGTAGCCCGGGCGGCGCGCGTGCAGCCAGGCAGCGGCATGCTCCAGGGCGTCGGCGGCCTCGCGGCGCAGCCAGGCGCAGTCGATGCCCTCGTACACCGCATGGCCGACGAAGTTGTCGGCCGTGGCGTAGCGCAGGTCCGTCGCGATGCCGTGGCGCAGGCTGGCCAGGCGCCGGAAGTGCGGGTCGGCGGCGATGTCTTCGATGCGGATCGGGGCGGCCATGGGTGCGGAGGTCAGGGCAGTCGGGCGAGGTGGTCGTGGGCGGCTGCGGTGATGAACTTCACCAGGCGGCGCGAGGCCTGGCCCAGCGGCGCGCTGGCGGCGCTCAGCAGGTAGAGCTGCACCGGCACGGCGGGCGACAGCGGTCGCACGCGCACCTTGGTGGCGTCGGCGCTGGCGGCCGTGAAGGGGTCGACGAGGGTCATGCCCACGCCGGCCTCGACCAGCGCGCGGGCGAGCTGGTAGGTCTGCACGGTGATCCGGCTGGCCAGCGACTGGCCCAGCGCCTCGCCGGCATGGTGCAGCAGGCCGGCCAGCGGGTCATCGCTCTGCAGGCCGACGATCTCGGTGCGGATGTCCGCCAGGCCGAGCGGGCCTTCGCCCTGGGCCTCGGGGCTGCCCAGCGGGCACAGCGCGACCATCGCGCCGCTGGCAATGACCTCGGCCTTGATGCCGGGGTGGCGCGG
>Ga0233424_10000977_pt1 | contig 29395 bp, 31 predicted proteins | sample Watercolumn_Towu_FD_181011 | JGI IMG/M metagenome (GOLD analysis project Ga0233424, IMG submission 181011) | Freshwater microbial communities from Lake Towuti, South Sulawesi, Indonesia - Watercolumn_Towuti2014_125_MG | ecosystem: Environmental > Aquatic > Freshwater > Lake | place: Indonesia... | reverse complement strand
CGTGTGCGTATTTTTTTATTAACACAAGACAGAACGATTGTAAAAACGATGTTGAGACGATGGCGAGAATCGCGAGAACCTGAAATTCGCTGTTGACATTTATCTTGTCAAAAAAAATGATGCAGATACCGAGGAATCCTAAAATAATTCCCAATAATTTTAGGTAATTATGCGACAATACGTCGCAAAAAAATTTTATTCTTTTTCCCGCGTTTGTTTAGGAGAACCCAGATGGCTTTCGGGATATCCTACATTGCGTTAAGGATATCCTCAATTGCGTTCGGGACATCCTACATTACGTTCGGGACATCCCACATTACGTTCGGGACATCCTACATTACGTTCGGGACATCCCACATTGCGTTCGGGACATCCCACATTGCGTTTGGGATGTCCTACATTGATTTCGGGACATCCCAGAAGCAATCCGGGACATCCCAAAACCAATCTGGGAAGAGAAAAATTCTAAAATTTGCGTGTTTTCATTGTTTGCCCGCTGAGTTGGGTAAATTTGCAGGACAATTTGGAAAATTGTCCTACGGTTTATTTCATTAGCAAAAGTTTCCTTGTTTCACTGTTGCGCACGATTCCATTTTGCGAAACACTCAACCGATAAAAATACACGCCGCTCGTTAATCCGTTTGCATCAAACTGAACTTCATACATCCCTTCATCCATTTCTCTGCTGTGAATCAACGTTGCAACTTCTTGTCCAAGCACATCATACACTTTCAATGTTACCAATCCGAAATCCGCAATCGTAAATTGTAAATTCGTCGTTGGATTAAATGGATTCGGATAATTTTGCAACAACAGTATTTCTTCCGGCAATGTTGGTGAATTTTCCAACGAAATTGGTTCCGCTTCTGTTTTTGCAGAGCGACGCAATAATCCTTTCGGTGTGTTATCAATGCGCACGACATCTTTTAACTTCAACGGCTTTACACTTACCGTATCTATCGCCGATTGAAACTCCGCATTGATATCGCGCAACGTTACTGCCATATCATTGTAACTTTCCGGCGCTGTTAACGTGTAATACCGCTTGTAATACGTGAGCATTGTATCTACCATTGATGCTATTTTCCGCAATGTTCTTCCCTGAATCACTAACTTTTGATACTCATTGATAAACGTATCTTGCTCGGAAGTGTTAAAGAAAATCAGTTCTCCAAAGCCCGCATTTGAAATCATATCATCGCTCATTGCAATATTTGCTTTCAATGCGAGCAACTCTCCCGCAAGTTGATTCGAGTATTTATCGGTTTTCGGATTCTTCAATTCTTTCACAAACGGTTTTCCTTGTATTTTGTCGAAACCGCTCGGCGATGCTGTTTGCACTAATCCTTTTTGCACGTCGCCGGATTTTCCAATGTAACGAATCCAACCGTATTTCTTTATCGAGTCTTTTACGGTTTGCACAACACCAAGCACTACGCCGCCGGGATAGTTTGGGTTTGTTTTCTCTTTCAACTTCTTAAATGGTCCAGTAATAAAAATTGTATCGAGAACATTTCCGGCTGTTGGCATTGGGCGTACTCCTTTCTTCGGAATTTTTACCAACGGAACATCCCAATCCGATTGTGAAAACGAACGATACTTGTTAGAATCAATAATGGCAAAAACCGTAAGCGTAACTGTTGCCGATGTACTTCGTGCGTTGGAACCATCGCGCACATAAAACGAAAACGAATCCACACCAACATAATTATTATCGGGACGATACATTACTTGCGCTGTTGTTCCATTGACGGAAATTATATTTCCCTGAAAATCGCCGTGTGTCGGTTGCGCGTCGAGAATAAACGTAAGCGTTGTATCGTTTGCATCCACATCATTTCCCGTAAGCGTAATTGTTTTCGTTCTGTTCTTTTCTACGGAATCGCTTCCTGCATTAGCAACGGGAAGATTATTTTTCTCTTTGAATGTAACGCGAATCGTATGCTCGCTTGTTACGTTGGAAAATGTATAACTCGATGTCGTATCAATGTTGTTTCCATCAATGAGCACGCTATCAATTTTGTAATTGGCGTTTGCCGTAATCGTAAATGTTTGACTTCCGTTGTAATTCACGGTTACATTTCCGCTTGGTGTAATCGTTCCGTTGTTTCCCGCAGATGCAGTAATCGTAAATTGCACAATGGAAAACGTAGCGTTGATACTATGATTTGCCGTTATGTTTCTAAATGTGTAAGAAGTAACACTTCCGACAGAAGTTTCTCCATCAATCATAACAACCGCAACTCTGTAACCTGTGCCGGGAGAAATTGTATAAACGAGCGAATCACTGCAATTGACAGTTGTTGTTCCCGATGGAGTAACGCTTCCGTTTGCTCCGTGTGTTTCGGTAACGGAAAATGTTTTCTGCACAAAGTATGCAGCAACAGAATGATTTGCAGAAATATTTCTCAACGTGTAGGGAGAAGAACTTGCAACCGAATCTCCATCCAACATAATTTTTGAAAGTTTGTAACACGATGAGTTTGGTGTTGCAGTGAATCGAAGCGTATCATCGTATTGCACTGATGTATTTCCCGAAGGAGAAATTGTTCCTTCACCATTTGCGGAGGAAGTAATAGTAAAGGAATTGATTTTGAATTTTACAGAAATGGTATGCGTTGCCGTTACATTATAAAACGTATAACCAACCAACGAACCAACGAACAAACCATCCACAAACACGCTATCCACGTGATAACCGGTATTTGGAGTAAAGGTGAACGTTGTATCTGCTCCGTAATTTACATTCACTGCTCCCGACGGATTGATATTTCCGTTATTTCCGCTCGAGGCAGTGATGGTGTATGTATTTATCTTAAACACTGCTCGTATTGTGTGATTCGCTGTTACATTCACAAACGTATAACTCGTAGTCGAATCTACTTTCTCATTATCAACAATAACGCTATCAATATGATAACCGGTATTCGGTGTAATTGTGAATTGTTGATTCTCTCCATTGTTCACAATAGAAGTGCCGGGAGAAATTGTTCCGTTGCTTCCCTGTGTTACAGTAAGAGTGTATGTATTGATTGCAAACACAACACGTATTGTATGATTTGCTGTTACATTCGGGAATAGATAACTAACGAACGAACCAACGAACAAACCATCTACTATAACACTATCCACGTGATAACCGGTATTTGGAGTAAAGGTGAACGTTGTATCTGCTCCGTAATTTACATTCACTGTTCCCGATGGAGAAATACCGCCATTCGCTCCTGCGGTGGCAGTAATAGTGTACGCAGCGCTCGTCGCACTAAAAGTAATATTGCGTATGTCCTCGGACTGAATTGCTGTGTTCGTTCCGTTTTTGTGTTGCACATTCATTACTGCGCTGCCTGGAACGAATGTAATTTTTTGAATGGCATCCGTTGGCAGCGTGGTAACGCTTGCATTTTTGTGCTGTACATCCATTAAATACAATTGCGCATGAGCAGTGGTGCAACAGGCGATGATAAAAATTATAAAAAGTAACTGTTTCATAAGAGTAGTTCTGAATTAGTCATTGTTTAATCTGTTGTAACCCTACGATTTATCGTAGGGTTGAGAGTATTAAAGTTTCTCGTGGCTTTAGCCGTGATGACTGCTCTCCTGCGGCTAAAGCCGAATGGAGCAGCGGGCATCGTTCTCACCAAACTAAAGTTTGGGGTTACTGCATCTGTTCTTCTAAAAAAAAATTTTAACCTTCTTTTTCTTTTTAAAAAAGAAAAAGAAGCAAACCTGTCTCGAACTTGATTCGGGAAAGAAAAAAGAGTAACAGAACAGAGTGCATAGGTCAATTAGTCCTCGCTAAGCGAAACCCGCTGGAGTAGAAGTCGTCGCGATCCAAGGGATCGTCGTAGCTCCGACTCGCAACACGACAAAAGTCGCCGTAGGTGTTCCACGAGCCACCATGCAATACACGGAGAATTCCACTCGTTGGTCCTTGAGGATTTGTTTGAGCATTACTGCTGTAACTTCCATACCAATCCCAACACCATTCCCATACATTCCCGCTCATATCGTATATCCCAAGTTGGTTTGCTTGTTTTGTGCCTACCGGGTGCGTATTGCTTCCGGAATTATTGCTATTCCACGCTACATTATCAACGGTATTGCTTCCGCTATACGTGTAATTATCACCCGCGTGTATTCCTCCCCGCGCCGCATATTCCCACTCCGCTTCGGTCGGCAAACGACATCCATTCGCACTCCAGTTCACGTATGTATTTTGTAAGTCTACTTGTCCCGTTTTATAAATCGCTGTAAAATCGCTGTTGGTATAATACACGGGAGTCATTCCGTATTTTTCAGAAAGCGCATTGCACCATTTTACAACATCATACCAGTTCACTTCTGTTACGGGATGCGTAGAATCGCCGTTGTTGCCTTGTCTTCCACCCGGTAAATCTGTGTAGCCGCTGTTTATTGCCCAGTTGCTAACTTCTCTCCATTGTTTATATGTTATTTCATATTGCGAAATAGAAAAATTACTGAGCGTTACGCTGTGTATGGGTTGTTCATCGCTGCTGCTATTGCTTCCCATTTGAAATGTCCCGCCTTGTACGGAAATCATTTCGGTAAATGCAGATATGCCAACAGAATCGAAGGTAATGCTGTCAACACCCGCTAACGAATATGGAGTTGCGCTCCCGCTTTGATGAATAATTAACCTGTTCGGTTTTTGCGCAAAAGCAAACGCGGTACATAATACTGCGACGAGGAGAAAATATAATTTGTTCATAATGATATAAAAATAAAGTTTGTGAGTAAATATTTGTTTGCCCGCCACGGCGGGTAAATGTAGAACAAGTTTGAAACTTGTCCTACGTGTTAACTGAAAACTTTGTTGCCAATATTTATTTACGTTTCCATCATCACCAAAAACTCTTCAGGAGTAATTGCTTCAATGGAAGAACCTTTAAAATCAGCAACGTTACGAGTAACAATATAATCGCATTGAGCAGTTTCTGCAAGAGAAGCAACATTCACATCAATCATAATTTTCATTGATGTTTCCGGAAAACGTGTTCTTTATACAGCCGTTCTGCATCAACATCAGCAGGAACAAGCCCCGAGAATTTTTCAATATCATGATGCAACGGTTCTTTCTGAGCACGCTGAAGGTGTTGGAAATATCGGCTGAGAAGTTCTTCGACGCTTATGCGATGCTTTTGCGCGTACTCTTTTGCAAAGGATATATCTTCCTCTGTAAGTTGAAAAGTCAATTCTGTAGTATTCATAACTATGATTGTTATTTTTGGTGCGTGAATGTACAAATATTTATTTATTCAACAAAACGGTGTTGCATATTCGTTGGTTCGTTCGTTGGTTAGTTTGCCCGCCACGGCGGGTAAATGTAGAACAAGTTTGAAACTTGTCCTACGTGTTCATAAAAAAACTTTGTTGTGTTTTATTTATAGGTAATCGTCTATTCGTATGCTTTACTGCGATGGAGAATTCTTAATACAAAAATCGTATTCAGACTCACATCAAAAATAATCCGGTAATCACCGATACGAAACCGAAATTCACCCTCTGCAACATTGGTAAGTCGTTTTGCAAATTTCATCGGGTCCTCTTGTTGCGCATAGTACCGCATCTTGTCGGCAATCCGCTGCTGCACATCTTTGGAGCATTGCTCTAAATCTTTAACCGCTTTCTCTGAATAAAAAATATCCACGATGCACTTCAGAGTTCGAGTTTTTGAAAAAGTTTTTCTTGCGCAATAACTTTTCCCCGACGAACATCTCTTCGGGAATCTTTAATTGATTGTAAATACTCCATATAACCCCAAAATGATTCAAAGTGTTTTTGGAGTTTTTTAAGTTGTGCATATTCCTCTTTCGGAATGCGAACATATTGTTGTGTTGTCGTGAGCATAGTTTTTCTTAATGTTATCAATACTGTTCGTTCGTTTGTTAGCCCGCCACGGCGGGTAAATTTGTTTGTTTGTTGGTTATAATTAACATTCGTGCGCCAAATCGTATTTTATTTTGGCAATGATATGTTTATACGGTTCTTTCTTTGCCATTGCGAGAGTAATTTCTACTGCTCCGTCAGCAAGCAAACTTTTTATTAAACGCTCCTCTTCGGTTAACCCGTGTGAGCGTTTCCCATTGTTTTTTATTTTCGTTCTTTGTTTTTCCATTGAATAAATCTTTCTCTGTATTGTTGATAGTTTTGTTTAATATCTTTCTTTGCGTAATCAGCCGCAGTATTGTTATCAAGATGTGGTAAAAATACTTTTTGTTTCTTTTCGCCGTCAGGTCCCAAAATATCAATATGAGGCATTGTATGAGCGCCATCAAAACGAAGCACTTCATACTCAATTCCATCTATCATCGCAAGATATTTTACGACGAATCGAATTACTGCTCCCTACATAGTTTCAAAATAGACGAGTCATTTTCATCATCAAGATATATACGGTAATTTTTTTCTGGCATTATGTTTCTTTTTCATCATAAACTTACAAAAACCTTAACGCAGCGAAAAAACTATCTACGATAGTCGTAGACTACGTTGTAAAATTTTTACGCTCAATGAGTCAAAGACCAGAGGCGTATAAATGTTTTAGTTTGTTACATAAAAATTGTTAGTCCGCCACGGCGGGTAAATTAGTTCGTTATTTTGTTAGTTCGTTTTCTGTTGTAATGTATTCAATACTTGTCGCGGTGTCATTCGCCCGCGTGGCGTTTTATCAAAATCCGTGTCTCTACGAGCCGTAGGCAAAACTTACTATCTGTATATCGTATTTTTCAGCCGCAGTGTATTGATACGCATCGTCAAAATCAAGATTGTATAAGTCTATCACGTGCACTATTTTCGTTGAATCGTTCGGGCGAAGATGGAGTAATTGTACGGAACCGCTGGTAATTGTATCGCGAATGTATTGCAAGAATTTTTCCTTCTTCTTCAATTTACACAATGCAATACCGATGGAATGAAAAGCGAAATCCGTAATAGAAAAATAATCCGAAGGAAATGCATCGAGAAAATCTCTCACTTCTTCCCAGCGTTCTTGTTCCAAAAGCCGCTCGAGCCAAATGTTTGTATCAACAAGATACATCAGCTACACGCTTCTCCACTCAAGAGATTTTTTTTGAAGTTCAAGCGATGTGTATCGGTCGCGAAATTCTTTGAGCGCGCCTCCCCAATCTTGTCGCAATTTTTTGGCTTGTTTCTTGGGAGTTTCTTTTTGCAAAATATATTCTATAAAATGTTCTACTTCCTGCTCTAATTCCGGCGGATGTTGTTGAATCTTTTCTTGTAACGTTGATGACATAATAAGTTTCAGTATAGGTTATCGTTTCATTAGCGAAAAAAACTATCTACGATAGTCATACCTACGGTATCGTCAACGACCCGTAGGGTAGATAGACTACGTTGTAAAATTCGTTTGTTGGTTGGTTAGTTCGTTTAAAACTCGTTTCTCTACTTTCTTCCACTTGGTTTTGGACGAACCATAGCAATAAATTTTTCCGCTTCTTTAAAGACTTCCTTTATAACATTTCTTCCCCGAAGCAATCCTCGATAATAACCGGCGATATGAAGTTCATAGTAGAGTTCTTCAAACTTCTTTGTCAGTTTTCCGTTATACATTGCAAGGTGTTTGTGCAGCATTGCACGATATCCTTCTACGGATTTCGGCAAATCTTTTTCGGAAAGTCCTCGCGCTAATAAATATTCATCTATCGCCTTTAATACAGCAAGGTACGCTGTTCCACATCCTTCTTGTACATATTTCACATCAGTGTACGTATCGTTCTCAAGAAGAGAATTCTTGAGAAGCGATTTCGCATTTTCAAAATAACGGAGAGATGCGTTTTGCATGATAAATAATCTTGTTTCAGTTAAAAAGTCGGGATTATTATAGTGAATTTTTTTGAAAAGGAAAATTTGTTGGTTGGTTAGATGGTTAGTAAGTTTGTTAGTTAGTAATTCAACCAACTAACCAACAAACAAACCAACGAATTCACTAAATCAAAAATCCTTCCGCTCTTCTCACTTTTCCCATCTTCATTCCCAAAAATCTTTCTCCTACTTCGGTAAATTTTTCGGGAACATCGCTGACGTAAAATAATATATTCGGTTTGTGTTTACTGGTATTGCGCAAGTTTTTTTCTTCAAGTAATTGTTGCACTTCTTCTGCAACTGCAACACCGGAATCAATCAACGTTACATCTTCACCGACTGATTTTTGAATGATGGGAGATAAAATAGGATAATGCGTGCAACCGAGAACAAGCGTATCAATTTTTTCTTGCTTGAACGAAAACAAATATTCCTTTGCAATCATTTCTGTTGCTTGGTGATTGGTTAATCCTTCTTCGGCAAGCGGGACAAACAACGGACACGCTTTTCCAAATACTTTTGCGTCACTGTCGAATAGACGAATTGCGTTTGTGTACGCGTTGCTTGCTATGGTCGCTTTTGTTCCGATTACTCCGATGCGTTTTTTCTTTGAAGATTGAATTGCAGATTTTGCACCGGGAACAATAACGCCAACGACAGGAACATTCGCTTCTTTTTGCACAACATCAAGCGCAACTGCGGAAACCGTGTTACACGCAATCACAATCATTTTTACTTGTTGCGAAACGAGAAAATGCGCATCCTGTTTTGCATAACTGCGCACTGTTTCCGGAGATTTCGGACCGTACGGAACACGCGCTGTATCGCCGAAGTAGATAATATTTTCGTGAGGTAATGTTTGAAGAAGTGAGTGGACAACGGTAAGTCCACCGATACCGGAATCGAAAACGCCAAGAGGAAGTGATGATATATCGTGCATTTTTGTGCGACAAATATAGAGAAAGGGAGAATAAAAAAAGAACCGCTGTTATACGCAGCGGTTCTGAATCTTGGAGCCATTCTTCGGCATACGACGTTCATAACTTTCCCATTCTTCTTTTTCTGCCGCAACATCACCCAAAAATTATTTCATCAAAATCAATTTTTTTGTCTGGACAAACTCGCCATTGTTAATAGTCATTCGATAAAAATATATGCCGCTTTGCAACGCGGATGCATCGAATTCAACACGATGCGTTCCTGCTGAAAAATTCTTCTCTATTACGGTTGCTATTTTCTGACCTAAAATATCAAACACGAACAGAGAAACATACGCAGTTTTCGGAACATCAAACTGAATATACGTCGTTGGGTTAAACGGATTCGGAAAATTCTGATACATTTCAAATTTCTGTGGAAGTGTTTCCGTTGCAAAATTTCCCGTCATCAATCTGTTGCCAAACAAATGCTCCGATTCTTTTCCCGATGTAATGATGACTGAATGAATTCCCGGCATAGGAGGAAACGTTTGTCTCCATCCACTTTGCTGGCGTTCAGAAACGGTATATGTTCCATACAAGAGCCAATGAAATTCGTAAAATCCATCGTCATTCGTCAATAGAGAATCATTTCGTGGTCCTTGTAAAATTATTTTCCAGTTTGCGAGATTATTTTCGTTCGAATCTTTGATACCATTTCCGTTTGCATCATTAAATTTCCATCCATAGATTCTTCCGTACTTAAAATTTCCAAAATCTTTTCCGCTATCAATTGTACCGCTCAATAAGTTGAGCGAATACAATCCCGGCGGCGTTGGCGGAAAAGTTTGAATCCATTCGTCTTCCTGTTCCTGCTTTAAGAAATATTGACCGGGAAGAAGATTGATGAACTGAAATTTTCCCGATTGATTTGTCAGCAATGTATAAGTTGCAGTGCCGCTTAATCGTATGATGCGCTGCGGAATACCGTTATCGCCGCTATCTCTCACTCCGTTTGCATTGTAATCAACAAACGAATAGCCGAAAAGTTGACAAGGAAGCGCATTTCCGAAATTTTTATTTTTCGCGGTATCTCCACTGGCAAGCGCAATATGATGTTCACCGTTTCCCGTAGGAAATGTTTGTTGCCATCCGATTTTCACGAATTCGGAGACGATATAATTTCCTGGACGCAAACCGAAAAATTCGTATTGACCGTTTGCATCCGTGAACGTTGAATCAGATGCTGTGCCTGAAATTTTTATTTTCCATCCGAATAATGGCGCATCATTCGTATCTCTGTTGCCGTTTCCATTGATATCGTGGAAAATATTTCCGGTGATGTTGCCTTTTTTGAAATTCCCAAAATTTTTTCCTTCAATGACAGAACCACTTTTTATTGACAACACATATAATCCGGATGTTGGAAGCGAATGATACCAGTTGTTTGGTTGCAGTACTTTAAGAGTATAACTTCCGGCATTCAAGTGTTCAAAGTAAAAATATCCGTTGCTGTCAGAAAACGCAGAATCATTTTTTGCGCCAACAATGGTTACTTGCCACGACGAAAGAAACGGTTCATTGTTCTCCAACTGTGCATTGGCGTTTAAATCATGAAAAATTTTTCCTGAAACGGTTCCATAGTGAAATAATCCGAAGAAATTTCCTTCCGAATGTTGACCGGAAGAAAGTTGCAACGTATAATTTCCGCTTGATGGATACGTTATTTCCCATTCGTCCGAAACAAAAAGAGTAATAGTGTAGGTGCCGGATTCAAGTCCATAAAATAAATATCTCCCTGCACTATCGGAAAAGACAGTATCCGACATTGTTCCGCTTAGCACAACACGAATATTCTTGACAGGAGTGCTTTCTGTAGAATCAAGAACTCCATCTTGATTTCTATCTTCGTACAGTGTTCCTGAAATTGTTGCAAGTTGAAAATTTCCGAAATCAAATCCACTGGTATCGGTTTTATTCGGCAAGTCTATTTCGTATGTTTCGGCTCCTCCCGGATACGATTGAATCCATCCATCGTTCTTAATTTCGCTGATGAGATAAACTCCTGAAGCGAGATTCTTAAACGTATATATACCATCCGCATTTGTTTCCACAGTATCATTCGCGGCTCCAGCAACGACAAATTTCCAATGTTCAATTCCAATTTCATTCGAATCGCGAACGCCGTTGAAATTTTCATCATTCCATTTCATTCCAGAAATAGAACTTGCTTCCGTATTCCCGAACAACATGTTTTCACGATTTTGTCCAATGGAAATCTGAATGACGTATTCTTTCGTCGGCGGAACAGTTTGTATCCACCCATCTTGCGGTATTTCAGAAAGACGATATTCTCCCGGTCTCAGATTATCAAAATAAAATATTCCCGATGAATCCGTTATCACGGTATCCGCAGAAATTTTTCGTAAAATAATTTTCCATCCGCTTAAAGCGTTTTCGTTGGAATCTTTTATTCCGTTTGCATTCACATCGTGAAATTTCATTCCGGAAATATGACTCAAACGCACGTTGCCAAAATTCTTTCCTTTCAATGTATCGTTTCCGAACATACGAACAACGTGAATTCGCTCATTATATTCATTGAGCGGAGGAAATGTTTGAATCCAATTATCACTTTCTTCTTCTTGAAGTGTAACAATGCCGGGAAGCAAATTCTGAAAAGCGTAATTTCCCGACGAATCCGTTAACGTCGAATCAACATCGTATTCCCGATCTGCATTAAAGTGCGGACCAAAACGGTACACTTTCCAATTTGCAATTCCAACTTCATTAGAGTCGCGATGTGTGTTTCCGTTTTTATCGTTAAATACATTTCCTGTAACCATTGAAGAAAACGTAATCCGAAAATCATCAATCGCCCATCCTTCATCCGTTTCCGATTCATCGGAACCAAGTCGAAAACGAAATCGGACGTTCGGCTGTAACAACAAATCATCCAATTGAAACGAAGATTGCACCCATCCGCTGTCTTCGTTATCGTAATCGGATGAAGAATATCCCCAGTTTCCATTGCCAATGTATGCAACAGAATCTTCAACGTCGTACCAGTGCACAGCAGTTGAATGATTGAACGAACCAAGTGTAGAATAATTTATTCCGTCAAGCGAATATTCGAGAACTGCGCCGTCAAAACCGCCATCTGTTTGATAGTTATGGAAAAAACTAAGAATAGGAATTTCTGATTCAGAAGAAAAATCAAAGAGCGGCGAAAGAACATACGAATTCTCCAGTTCATGATATGTTCCCAACGTATCGGTAACCCAGCATTTTTTGCCGCTGTACGCTTTCGTGATAAGTTCTTTATTCGGTTTTCCTCTTGTCCAACTATTAGAAAGAGAAAATGAGCCGGAACTCCATACGCTCAAGGAATCTTCGAACGAATCAACGTACGGAAACGAAGTAATTTTTTTTGTAACAGAAATTTTTTTAAATCCTACATCATTATTCGCAGTACTATCGGGCGCATAAAAAGAACGAACATACACTGTTTTATCACCGATTGAATTCGGCGTGAACGGTACAATAAACGTAAGTGTTGCTGACGGAGGATTCCCAATCCAAAATGCGTTAAAGTTTTGAAATTGTCCATCATTCTGAAATGCGGGAATAGCATTCACTTTATAGACTAAGCCAATCGTCTGCGGCGGCGTTCCGGTTCCTCCCCACATAAGTTTTGTCTGAACAGAAATCGGCACATTGATAAGATACGGTTCCGGTTGTAATCGTACAGAAGCGACAGAAACATCGGCAAGCGGTTGTTTTCCGATTTTGATGTTATCAAGAAATAAATTATTGCCAAAATCGTTGTAACCAACAAAGGCAATGAGAACGTTATTGTTTGCAACAGTTGAAGGCAATGCGATCTTTTCCGTTCGCCATTGCGCAGGTCCAGGAATAAAATAATCATCTGAAACTGCTGTTTTTAAACTATCGCCTCCTTTTTTATAAATTCTCGTAAACGTGTTTCCACCATTGATCGAAAGCAACACAAAAAGACTATCGCTGACTTGTCCATATCGCGCATACGCGACATCAAATTTCAACGAATCTCCGTTCTGCAATCCGGTGAGCATCGGCATAAAAAAAGTATCCAATTCTTCGGGAGTATTGTAATCGTAAAAGTTAATGAACGTAGAAGCAGTTCCAACACCAAACGCACTTGCTTCCGTTGAAAGTAACCATGTAACATCACTATCCGGATTGGAAATACTCCATCCTGAAGGAGGAAAATTTTGACTTTCAAAATCTTCAAGATAATATGATTTGACAACGATTTTCTGTTTTTCTCCATAAAAATATTTATGTTCAAAATCAAATCGCTGAATACCTTTGACGTTTTTTTTCTTGACAGCAACCGACTTGTTTTTTCTTGCAGAAAATTTTTCGTTGCTGAGCATTATTGAAACATTTGCTACAAATAAGAGCAAAAGCAAAATAGAAATTTTATGAATTGGTTTCATCGGATTCTTTTTTTTGAAACGTGGATAATATTTCGATTGATGGGAAAAAATTGTTTGCGTGTGTTTTTGAAATGCTTAATCTCGATGGTGAGCAGTTACCCATTGTTTTACGTATTGCACAATTTCGTCCGTTGTAGTTCCGGGAGTAAAAATATTGCCGCATCCGAGTTCGAGTAATTTCACAATATCTTGCTGTGGAATAATCCCACCGCCGAAAAGCAGGACGTTTTCCATTTTTTTTTCATTCATAATTTTTTTAATGCGAGGAAAAATAGTCATGTGCGCACCGCTGAGAATACTGATTCCGATAATGTCAACGTCCTCTTGCAACGCCGCTTCCACTACCATTTCGGGCGTTTTTCGCAAGCCGGAATAAATCACTTCCATTCCCGCATCGCGAAGCGCCGCCGCTACAACTTTTGCACCTCGGTCATGTCCATCTAAACCAACTTTTGCAATTAGTACTCGAATCTTTTTTTCCATCACGAAATTTATTTTTTAGTTGCGCAGAGAAATTTATTTTAAAGAAAATTGCTGTAATGCAATAAACACTTTACAAAGCGGAAGACCAACAACATTATAAAAATCACCATTGATTCTCTCAATAAACACGGCGCCGAAATCATCTTGGATTCCATACGCGCCTGCTTTGTCGAACGGCTGAACGTTGGTTACATAAAATTCTATCTCATCGTCTGTCATCTTTCTGAACGTAACTTCTGTCGCTTCGAACGATGTATGCATCGCATACGACGGCGTTTCTAATATGGTAAATCCGGTATAAACCGTGTGAGTATTTCCGCTTAATGCTGAAAGCATTTGTTTTGCTTCTGTCGAATCGCTGGGTTTACCAAACGTATTTCCATTCAGACATACAATCGTATCGGCACCAAGAATAATTGCAGAAGAATTTTTTTGAGCAACGCTATACGCTTTTTTGTATGAAAGCAATTGAACATTTTCTTGCGGGGTAAGTTGTGGATTTAATTTTTCTTCAATCTCGCTATCATAAACCGAAAAAGAAATTCCAAGAAATTGAAGTAATGCTTTTCGTCGCGGTGATGCAGAGGCAAGAATTAAATTTTTAGAAAAATGAAGCACGATGTTTTGGCGTACATAAAAAAAGCGATACGAAATGCATCGCTTTTCAATTGTCAAATTTTGTTATCGAAACATCGCTTTGATACTTCCCCACGTTTTTCGAACACCGGAAACAAAATGTGAAACAGAAATTATTTCAGAATATTCAGGTTGTCGACCTTCGGTGAACAATATTTTTATTCGATATTGATATAATGTTTCTCCATTTGATTTTAGCGCAGAATAATCTACAAACTCGTATTGAGAAGGTGTGTGTTTTGGATGGACATTACCAATATATGTGAACACACCGTTAGTTCCCGTTTTTCTTTCTATCTCAAACAGTTCTACATTTGTTTCATTAACAGTAATCCACCGCAACAATACTTGAGAACTGTTACTAATTCCACAGAATGATTTATCTTTCAGAACCGTTTCTGATATCAGTGTGGAAGAAAATAAAAGAACAGAAAAACATAATGATACGATAATTTTATTCATAACAAATGCTCCGAAGTTTTTGAAAATTTTGTGCGCGAGGTGGGACTTGAACCCACACAGCTTTCGCTATACGCCCCTCAAACGTACGTGTATGCCAGTTTCACCACTCGCGCAATTTGAAAAACTTTAACTTATGTGTTCACTTAAAACAAAATATTTTAGGTCGTTTTCATATTTATTGATGTGTGAGCCTGGGTGGGCTCGAACCACCGGCCCTCTGCTTAAAAGGCAGATGCTCTACCCCTGAGCTACAGGCTCAACTATCAAAAAAATCGCTAAAAAGATACTAAAAGTTTCTTCTTCAAAAAACGGATAGCGTTTTAAGTTTTACCAAATAATTAATTAAACTTTTTTATCAAATTCCAATGCGAAAATAAAATTTTACTTGATTTCTTCCATTGGCGTTTTCGTTTCTGGTGGAATCTCTTTCCGATACATTATTCCCAAAGGAATAAGTACACAATAGCCAATAATCAGAAGCAATGGGGATAAGACAAGTGGTGTAAAACCGTGTACATCACTTTTTGAAAGTAGAAAATATCCTACTAAAATAAACAGTAGTCCTATTCCCATTACAACAAAATTAATAGAATCAAAAGGTAAAATACTATCAGTTTTTATCTGTTTTTTACTTCGCTTTATTTTTACAGCCATACGTTAATAAATTTAAGAGTACATAAAAAAACCTGGCGTTAGGGAGGGAACACCAGGCTTGACCACAAAATTGTAACAGCCAGGGGAGAAACTGTTACAAAGGTCGGGCAAAATATACGATTCGCAATGATATTTGTCAAGAGTTTCAAAATATTTTTAAAAAATTTTTCCATTAGTTAATTGCAATGTTCGATTTCCTGATAAAGCGAAAGAAGAGTTATGCGTAACAATGACAAACGTTTGTTTTCGTTTTTTATTCAATTCGAGAAATAAATCTTGTAGTTTTTCTCCCATTGTCGAATCAAGATTTCCCGTTGGCTCATCTGCGAAAACAATGCTTGGATTATTTACCAACGCTCGCGCCACTGCTACACGTTGTTGCTCTCCGCCGGAAAGTTCCGCTGGTTTATGCAAAGAACGTTCTTGCAATCCAACTTCATTTAAAATACCTTCGGCATTTTTTTTTGCATCTTTTTGATTCATTCCTGCAATCAGAGATGGAATCATAACATTTTCTAAAGCAGTAAATTCAGGAAGCAAATGATGAAATTGAAATACAAACCCGATTTCTTTATTTCGAAGTTTTACCAAAGCATTTTCGTGTAATGCAGCAATATCATTTCCCTTGTAAAAAACTTTTCCGCTGGTAGGTGTATCTAATGTTCCAAGAATGTGAAGCAACGTGCTTTTCCCTGAACCTGATGAACCAACAATAAACACAATTTCTCCTTCTGAAATTTCGATGTCAATTCCCTTTAAAACTTCAAGTTGTTGCTTGTTTCTTTCATTCGCAAAAAATACTTTGTGAATATTTTCTGCGCGAAGTATAATTTTGCTTTCTATTCCCATCGAATTGACTCAACAGGAATTGTTCTGCTTGCTCTTTGCGCAGGATAATATGAGGCAACAAGCGCAAGAAAAAGCGATGAAACTGAAACTAAGATAGAATCAAGTAAATGCATTTCTACCGGAATTGCCGGGATAATATATACGCGCGGGTCAAGAGAAAATAAATGATATTTGTCCTGCAAAATAATTACGAGTAAACCAAGAACAATTCCGCATAACGTTCCGACGGTTCCGACAAATATTCCTTCCAGCATAAATATTTTTTTTATCGCATTTTGTTTCGCTCCCATCGAAATTAAAACTCCGATATCGCGTTTCTTTTCTATCACAGTCATCGTAAGTGAACCAAGCAAATTAAACGTTGCAACAGCAATGATACATAAAAGAATAATGTACGCGCTCCAACGTTCTATATTCATAACAGAAAACAAATCTTTGTGCAAATCGTACCACGTTTCTATTTGTAAAGATTCAGAATTCTGAATTTGTGAAATGAGTTGAGCTTTTACTTCCTCCGCATTTACAATATCATTGAGACGAACTTCAATTCCTTGCACATTCGATACTTGAAATAATTCCTTCGCTGATTCCATCGAAACAAAAGCAAGTTGTGCGTCATACTCGGGATTATTCGTTTCAAAAATTCCTGAAATATAATATCGTCGCGCTTGTGGAATCTGACTTCGCAATAATTCTCCCATTTCGTTTGAACTCAATACTGAAATCGTATCGCCGACAACTTTTCCCAATTTATCTGCAAGCGAAAAACCGATGACAATTGAAGATATGCGCGGAGTATCGTGTAAAGAAAATTTTCCCAGAACAATTTTTTTTTGCACATCGAATACATTCAATGCTTCCTGTTCATTTATTCCTTTCGCAATGACAACTTGATTTTGTTCTCGCGATTGAATCAATACTTTACCGGAAATAAAAGGAGTGAACGAAAGAACGTCTTTCTCTTTTTGTAGAACATCAACCACTTTTTTGTAATTGTCTATTCCGCTTCTCCCTTTTTGCTCAATGCGTAAATGCGGCGAATAACCGATGAGAACATTTTTTACAACGCTGTTAAATCCATTAAAAACAGAAAGAATAATCACCAACGCCGCAACGCCGATCGCAATTCCAATGATGGAAATCAATGAAATAAAACCGGAGAGATGTTTTCTTTTCTTTGCGGAAAAATATCTTTTTGCGATAAAAAATTCGTAACTCATAATTTATGAAAAGCGCAATGTTTCAACCACATTTACTTTTGAAATTGCCCGCGATGGAATAAGCGAGGCAAGAAAACAGAGTAATAATACACAGAGATTTACAATGAGAAAATTTTCCCATCGCAACAAAATCGGAACGGTACGCATAAAATACACATCGGCGTTCAGCGTGAAGAAGTGAAATTTCTGTTCGAGTAAACAATAACTCAAGCCAAGAATATTTCCTACAATCGTTCCGACAATTCCAATAAACATTCCGTGAGTCAAAAATATTTTTGAAATTTCTTTATTCGATGCGCCAAGCGATTTTAGTATTCCTATTTCTTTCGTTCGTTCAACAACAAACATAAGCAACGTTCCAATGATATTCACTGTTGCAACAATTGCAATAAGACCGATAAAAATTGGAATAGGTTTTTTCTGAAGTTCGAGCCACGAAAACAAGTTATGATACAATTCAAACACCGTTTGAGGATAATGAGGATAACCGGCAAGCGTACGAATGGCAGTTTTTGTTTCGTCAATTTTATTTATATCTGTAACAAAAACATCAAATCCGCTTACAGCATTCTTTATACTAAATAATTTTTGCGCAGACGTTAAATCCGTAAACGCAATTACATCATCGTATTCTGACATTCCTGTTTCGTATAAACCTGCTACGATAAATTGTTTCACACGCGGTTGAATTGCATCACGTATGTTTGGAACATCGAATACAACAACTTTATCTCCTGTATTAACATTCAGTTTATTCGCAAGTTTTTTTCCAAGAATAATTTGAGGCTTGAGATTTGAGGTTTGAGATTCAAAACTACTGACTACTGACTTCTGACTACTGACTTCTCTTAGATATTTATCCACAAAAGAAACCGCTTGCTCTTGAGAAACTCCTTTCAAAATAACTCCTTCAATATTTTCCTTTGAACGAATTAACACTTCTTTCGAGGCAAAAGGAAAAATTGACTTCACGTTAGAAACATTTGAAAGTATTTTTTTCGATGTTTCATCAAAATGCTCAAGCGGTTTGTTTTGAAATCCCGTTACCTGAATGTGTGAAGTAAAACCGATGATTTTTTCTTTCAACTCTTTTTCAAAACCGTACACGATTGCAAGCGTAATAATCAATGCGGCGGTACCAATCGTAATTCCTAAAATTGCAAACGCATTGATAAACGAAAGGAATCTTTGCTTTCGACTTGCCTGAAGAAATCGTTTCGCAATAAAAAATTCGTACTTCATAAATAAAGTAGTCAGAAGCCAGTAGTCAGTAGTTAGTAGGAATTGAGAATTGAATTCATATAAGCATCTAATAATTTGCTTACTTCTTCAAGTTGTGAAAACAATTCTTTCGTTTCTCCGTAATTCAAATCTCTTGAAAGAATTAAATAGTATCGGCACTCTTCTAATGAACCCTGCGAAGTGTTATAGAATTTTATTTTATCCGGCTTCGTTCGTTTCTTAAATCCTTCAGCAATATTTGATGGAATAGAAATCGCTGCTCGTCTGAACTGTGAAGTAAGAGAATAAATTTCTTCTTTCGGAAATTTTCGCGTAAAACGATAAACAGACAAAACAAACAGATGTGCTTTCTGCCAAACAATTAAATCTTCAAACTTCTTTGCTGGTTGCATAAAAAACCTTTTAATATTCTGACTTCTGATTTCTGACTACTAACTTCTCTTTACTTAAATTCAAGCAAATATCCCTTAATAAACTCATCAATCTCTCCGTCCATCACGGAATTCGTTTGGCTTGTTTCAACATTCGTGCGGTGGTCTTTCACCATATTATACGGATGAAATACATATGAACGAATCTGACTTCCCCATTCAATTTTCTTTTTTGCTTTTTCTATCGAATCTAATTTCGCTTCCTCTTCTTCTTTTCGCAATTGATATAAACGCGACTTCAACATTTTCATTGCGCGTTCACGATTTTGAAATTGCGAACGTTCCTGCTGACACGCAACAACTATTCCTGATGGTGTGTGAGTAATACGAACAGCAGTTTCCACTTTATTCACGTTTTGTCCGCCTTTACCGCCCGAACGATACGTATCAAAAATTAAATCGGCGGGATTGATTTCTATTTCCACATCATCTTCAATTTCGGGATAGACAAATACAGAAGCGAAAGAAGTATGCCGTCGCGCGTTTGCATCAAATGGAGAAATCCGCACAAGACGATGAACGCCGCTTTCCACTTTCAAATATCCGTACGCGTATTGTCCGACAACTTCAATCGTTGCGCTTTTTATTCCTGCACCGTCGCCTTCCAATTCATCAACGAGAGAAACTTTATATCCTTTTCGCTCACACCAACGCATATACATTCTCAGCAACATTTCCGACCAATCCTGCGCTTCTGTTCCTCCTGCCCCCGAATGAATGGTGAGTATTGCATTCTTCGCATCATCATCTCCGCTCAACATCGAGCGAAGTTCTAAATCGGCAAGTTGTTTTTCAAAAGAAGAAATTTCAGAAGTAAGTTCCGCTTCAAGTGTTTCATCATTTGACTCTGCAACCAATTCTTCCAACGTTGCAACATCATCGTATAATTTTTTAAGTTTTGAATACGCATCGAGCCACGATTTCAATTCACTGATATGCAACATCACTTTTTGCGCCGCGATGTTGTCATTCCAAAAGTCTGCCGAACTGGATTTTGTTTCTAATTCCGCAACAAGTTTTTCTTTTCCGTCAACGTCAAAGATACCTCCGCAGTTGTGCAACGCGTTCGGAAAATTGTTTAATAATGAGTTCAGTGTTTTGAATGTCGAGCATTGAGTATTTTAGATTTTAGATTGAAGGTTTTAGATTGAAGTGTTTGTAAAGATATTCACTTCCCACACTCGGGTCGAAATTGACAAGATAAATTCCGTCAAAATTTAATTCCATTATTTCAACGAAAGGTAATATTGAATTTCTTCTTTGCTAAGGAAATCATTCTGACCGATATCCTTGATTGAGGCAGTTTCAATATCAGAGGTTGTTACAAACTCTGGAAATTCATTGTAACGAATTACAAGGAGTTTCTCGTTGCGTTTTAAATCAAGTGGCTCTTCTAATTGAATAGAATAACCATCATAGTGAGCGTGAACTGTTTGCATTTTTGTATCATTAAAATTGCGGGACAAAGTTAGAAAAATACGGAGGGAGGAAAAAATGTAAAATGATGTTATTCGAGCAATGCTATTTTCATTTTCCTGAATTCTCATCGTTTAAAATCCGACTGCAATACCATATCCCCTCGAATCGCTTCCACCATAAAAAAATCCTTTTTCGTTATCAATGAAAATTGCTTGCACCATTCCGATTTTATTTTTTGTTTCGAACAATTGTTCCGTATTTTTCCAATGCAACAAGTAAACCGTCAACGCTTCCCGGAACTCCAACTGCGCGATGTCCAATCAAACTTGCTTCCTGTATAACATTTCCGCTGTCGTTTAAGAACATATCACGCATTGAAAGCATCGGAGATTTTTCTCGGAAATCTATACTCGTTGATGTTCCATTGGCAAAACGAATTAACATAAATCCGCCGCCGCCGATATTTCCCGCTTGCGGATACGTAACAGCGAGAGTAAAACCAATTGCAACGGCGGCATCAATCGCATTTCCACCCTGTTGCAAAATTTCCAAGCCAACAATTGGATGCAAGAGGTTCTGCCGTAACAACCATTCCTTTTCTTGCACGAACGGGTGAAGGCGAGACAGTAAATGTTTCTGTAAGAAAAAGAAGTTGTAGTATGAATATGAAAATTATTTTTTCATTATTCAATCTAAATTTTTTTTTAATAGGAGTAATGAAGTTTGATATTGGTAAAAAAGTTTCTCGGTTCTCCAACTTCATAGTATCTTCCGTTTGTCGAATTGATATTGATAAATCCAACATATTTTTTGCCGAAAATATTATTGACATTTTCAGAAAGTTGTAGGCGGAACGGTGCAAAGTTAATTTCCATTCCTGCCGTTGCGTTGAAAATATTGTAACTATCCGTCTTCATCGAATTTGCATCATCAACAAACATTGAACTTGTGTATAAATTCTGCGCTTTAACAAATGCGGAAATAGTCTCAAAAAATTGTCTTTCGTATGAACATTCGAGAAATAAATGATGTTTGGGCACACTCGGAACGATGTTTTTCGAATACGTATTTGTAATAACGTTGCCACTATTCAAATTAATACTTTCCGTCGAATAATTTTCGTAAGAAAATGTTGAGAATGTGTAAGCAAATTTCATTTTGAGATTCTCGATAACGTTCATTTCGCTTCCTGCTTCCAAACCAATTCGTCTTGTCTTTGCAGAATTTCTGAAAAAAACTTCGGTGTTAATTTCAAACGGAACAATTTCATCAGCGATGATGGAATGGAAGAACGTCAGTTCGTATAACATATTTTTAAAAAAATCTGAAGTCGTATTGATGGAATTTCCTTTTATTCCTAATTCATAATTCAACGATTGTTGCGGACGTAAATCCGGATTTAACAGCGTGCCGCCGCCGTTCGAACTCAGCGGATGATTATCCAATTCATTGGAAGCAGGAGAATCAAAACTCATTCCATACGATGTATAAAGCGCGACCGATGGCGTTATTTTGTAATTGAGAGCGGCTTTCGGAGTAAATTTTTCAAATCTTCGTATATCATTTTGCGACGCAAGTGTTTGATTATTTGCTTCAAAGATTACTTTATCCAAGCGTCCTGTAAGAAGAAGAAAAAATTTGTTTTCGATGATATCGAATGAATTCTGCACATAAAATCCGCTGTTTGCAATCGTTTCATTGAACAAGTCTTGTAAAACGTCGTCTTTTTTCCCGCCGATATTTTTATACACTTCAATCGGTCCAGTTTGATAGAAAACATCGCCGCCGATGGAAAATTCATTTTTGTGCTGAAAGAACAAACTATGTTTTACCAATCGAGCGCTTGCTCCAATGCCGTAGCGATTGAAAATTCTGTATGTTTTTGATGTTCGCTCAAAGTATTTGATAGTGCTGTAACCAGTAATTTCTACTTCATCGTTTTTTTCGTTATCCAGAAATTGATTCCATCGGACACCGATTCTTCCTTTTTTTGTCAATCGGAGATAATCGTAATCAACTTCATTTTTCGCTGCTTCCATCGGTGCATTTTCGTATTCAGAAATTTTGAGAGAGCCGGGAAGTCGAATAGTTCCGTCAACATAGTAAAGAAGTAGTTGAAATTTCGACAATGGATTCGGTGTAAGTTCAAACACAGAATTCACAATTTTCCAATCGTCGGCGCTATGTTTGCGAAATCCTTCATAACGATGATTGGTGAAAGAAAAAAGAAAGCGAGTATCAAGGGAAAGAATGCCAAATTTTATTCCGTTTCTTCGCAACGAAAATGAGCCGATGTCGTTGAAAATTTCCGCAAATGAATGTTGAAAATAGACATCGTTGATAAAATTGATGACGCCACCGGGAGCGTTTGTATAAAGTGAAGACGCATTTCCTTTGACCACTTCAATGCTTCCGAGAGAATTAAAATCAATTGCTTCGATGCGCGTTTGTCCATCGGGTTCGCTTTCGGGAATTCCATCGAGTAAAATTCGCACACCGCGAATTCCTGAATTCGAACGACTTCCGAATCCACGAATAGAAATTCGTACATCGTGATTGCCGTATCGTGATTGCATAAACACTCCCGGGATATTTGAAAGCACATTATTGATAGCGAGTTTCTTGTCAAATTTATATTCGTAATTTTCGATGCGAGTTACGGGATAGGGAATGTCTATAATTTTTCTTGTCGTTCGGGTTCCTGTTATTATTACTTCTTCAAAAGGATACGTTGGAATTGTGTCAGTATTTGAAGAGAGAGAATTGTTTTGTGAAAATGCTGTTGTGAATGTACAATGAATAAGTACAATGAAAATAATAATACGTTTCATAGGTTCTGAAATAATAAAATTTAAAAAATAGAACGAAACTCATTCGATGAGTTCGCTGGTTATAAAATGTTTAAATGTCATTATTGCAGAATTTTGGCGGAGGAGTTTCTTTCGAAAGGAAAACTGTAAGGAGTGAGTACGTTGTTATTGAGGAAAGTTGAACAACGGAAAAAAAATGTTGTTCACGTATTGCTTCCGGTAGTAAAAACTGAAGAGAAATAATTTTTGCAATCAGCAAAGAGAAATGGTTGCTTGAAGTAGTTGTTGTTGTGTGAGATTCAAATACTGATTCGAGAAACTGAAAAAGTTCATCTTCGTTTTCGTCGTGAACGCAGGTAAGTACGACGGAATCGTTCTGAAGAACCATCGTTACAACGTCGTACATTTTTCCTTGAAAGCGAAACTCATTTTGTCGAGTTTGCAAATTCTTGAATTCATTGAATGAGAGTTTAAGAACAGTAAGCCGATTTATGTCAACGTTGTTTGTTTCGAAATAGCAATTGAATCGAAGCAGTTCAAACATCAGCAAGTATCCGCCGATGGAAAAGCAAAAGACGAGAATGAAAATTGTTGAAAAAAGTTTCTTCACAAAAAATTGTGGCGCAATATATTCAAAAACTAATTTCATTTGTACTTCTGTACATAACTATTTTTTTGTAATTTCGTCCCGAATTTTTATTTGATGCACTATGACATTTTATCTTATTTCTCGACTTTTCCACTTCATTGGAATTGGAGTGTTATCTACTTCGCTCATTGGAGGATGGATTCTGCACACAACATATCTTCGCGAACAATCGTTGCAAACGCAGGCGCAAATTCTTCGGTATTTAAAACCGATTGGTTTATTGGGACCATTTGCGTTGGGCATAATGCTTCTCACGGGGATAACGAATATCGTTGGATTAGGATTTTCAACAATGACGGAAACGATATCCATGCGTTGGCTTGCAGAGAAACTTACGTTATTTTTCATTGCCGCCATCAATGGAATTGTCTTCGGAATTCGTTCTGCGAAACGAGGAAAACTTGTCGCAGCAATGATTGAAGAAAATGCTCCTGCTGATGCGCAATTACAGAAAAAGAAATTCGATAGGAGTGCGAAAATATTTTTCTATATACAGGCGGCATTATTCGTAGCAATTTTACTTCGTTCTGTTTTAAAATATCAGTAGTTCCATGAGAGAATATCAACTCTATATCAATGGAGAATTTCAGGAAAGCGCATCGAAAGAAACGTTTGATACGTTCAATCCATTCAACCAAAATGTTGTAGCGCGGGTATCGCGGGCGAATGTTGTTGATACGAAGAATGCAATTGCTGCGGCGAGAAATGCATTCGATAATTCTCGTTGGAAACAAATTTCCGGCAATGAGCGCGCAGCGATGTTGAAAGCCGTTGCAGATAAAATCAAAGAGCAAAAAAACGCATTGGAAATATTGGAAGTTGAAGACAGCGGTTCAACAATACGAAAAGCGAAAGAAGATATTTTTCTTTCATCAAAAAATATGAGTGCGTTTTCCCAATACGCATCAATGGATTTCACTGAATCGCTCGAACGAGTTTCCAAATCGGGATTCAGTAAAAATTATTTGTTTCGTGAACCCATTGGCGTTGTTGCCGCAATTATACCATGGAATTTTCCCCTCAAAATGGCAATATGGAAATTAGGTCCAGCGCTCGCGGCGGGAAATACGGTCGTATTAAAACCGAGTGAACTTACTCCGTGCACTGCAATGGAACTTGCAAAAATATTTGATGAAGTCGGTTTTCCGAAAGGCGTTGTCAATATCATTCCGGGTTTTGGCAAAAATGTGGGTGAAGAATTGATTGCCAATTCGATGGTAGATAAAATTTCTTTTACCGGTTCAACAGTTGTTGGAAGACGTGTGATGAACGTTGCATCAAAGACTCTCAAAAAATGTACGCTTGAATGTGGAGGGAAATCAGCAAACATTATTCTTGAGGATGCGGATTTGAGAATGGCAGTTGATGGAGCGATGTATGCGATTTTTTATCATCAAGGACAATGTTGCGAAGCGGGTTCACGTTTATTACTGCACGAATCCATTTACGATGAATTTCTTTTTCTTATCGTAGAAAAAACACGGAGACTCAAACTTGGAAATCCTTTGGATATTGAAACAGAAATTGGTCCGCTCATTTCACAGCGACAGCAATCGCGTGTGTTGAATTATATTGCCAACGGAAAAATAGGCGGCGCACGGCTTGAAATCGGAGGCGGGATTCCACACGATACGCAACTGAAACAAGGTTTTTTTGTTGAACCAACTATTTTTTCACGAGTCAATAATAATTCAATAATTGCGCAAGAAGAAATTTTTGGTCCTGTGCTTTCAGTGATAAAATATTCAACCATCGAACGAGCGATAGAAATAGCGAATGAATCAATGTACGGACTTGCCGCAGGAGTTTGGTCAAACGATAACGAAAAAGCAATGCGTATTGCAAAACAACTTCGTGCGGGAACGGTTTGGATAAACGAGTGGCATTTGCTTTCCGAGAATGCGCCGTTTGGCGGGTATAAACAAAGCGGAATCGGGAGAGAATTTGGTTTCGATGGAATGAAAGAATATTTTGAAACGAAGCATTTGCATATTGATGAAGTCGGCGAGCGTTCTAAAAAATTTTGGTATGATACCGTTGTACCGAAGCAATAATTTTTTTTACTTTTTATATTTCATAACAACATAACATTACCAGCAAACAACTATGAGAAAACGATTACTATTTTTATTCCTTTATGTTCTTTCGTTCTTTTTTTACGCATGCGAAAAACCCAAACCGGAAAAAGTTGTTGTCAAAGAATGGAGTGAATATCACGACCCAGCGTTTGGTTTCAAAGTGCAGTATCCCAAAAATTGGTATTCGATGGGACAATCGGGAAAAGCAATATTTTATCTTTCGGAAGAAATAGCCAATAATTTTCTTGACCCAGTCAACGGAAAACGCGTAGGAGCAGAAATTTCTGTTCGTGCGAAACGCGCCGAAGGAGGAATTTCCATAGAGCAGGTTTTGCTTGACGCAAAAAATGAATTGCAGCAATTTGGCAACATCAAAGAAGAAACAAAGGTTTCCATTGCCGGAAAAGAAGGAATAAAAGTTTTGTTTGAAACGCCGATTACAACAAAACTTTCGATTTGGGGCTATTCGATTTTTGTTCCTGTAGATACGCTCTTGTTTGAGGTGGGATTTCGGGCGTTTGGCGATTATTATGAGGCGCATAAAGATATATTTACTGCGGTAGAAAATTCATTTGTTCCGCCAACCATCATTCCGAAAACAGATAATCGTCCGCGTCCCTCAGAGGAATTCGATAAATATGATACACAATATTTCACATTGGATTATCCTTCCAATTTCAATTTCACAATACCCAACAAAGGAAACAATGAGTTTGTGGTGGAACTGAAAGGAGAACGTTTAGATTGCACGATTCGCTTGGATATTTTCGGCGCAAATAAATGGACCGTTGAAAAAGTTTTTGAAGATAATTTGAAAAAATATCAATCCGTGAAATCAAAAAGTGAAATTACTATTGACGGATTAAAAGCGATGTTTGTCAATTATTCGCCAGCAAACAATATAGATAGCCGCGCGTATTTTATCGTGAAGAACAACAGAGTGTATCGCATAACGCTCAATTGGTTTGCACCGGAAAAAGAATTATATCTTGTTGCTTTTGAGAAAGTAATTCAATCGCTGAAAATAAAAGACGTGCAATAATGTTATGGTAAATCAAACTTTCATCACAACTGCGTTTGCGCTTGATGGATTCCGCATCGTAAAAAATCTTGGCATTGTTCGAGGAATTACGGTGCGCTCCCGCTCGCTCATCGGCAATATCGGAGCCGTGTTTCAGATACTCGTTGGAGGAAAGATTTCGTTGTATCAACAACTTTGTGAAAAAGCGCGCGAAGAGGCATTTTCGATAATGATAGAACACGCTGAAGAAATCGGCGCCAATGCAATTATCGGAATGCGTTACGATGCAAATGAAGTGACCGGAGGAGTAACCGAAGTGCTTGCGTATGGAACTGCCGTTGTTGTAGAAAAAATATAAACGAGTGTGCTCGAAAATCTAAACTATAATCTTTATGACTCAGTTTTTTCCGTTTAAAGGTATTCTGTATAATCCTAAAAAAGTTTCTTACGGCAATGTAGTTTCTCCTCCGTATGATGTTATCAATAGCGAAAATCAGCAAGAATTGTACGAACGCGATGTGTACAATTTCGTCAAGATAGATTTTCCGAAAGAAGACGAGCGTTATGGTGTTGCTCATCAGCGACTGATGGAGTGGAGAAACAAAAATATTTTTGTTCAAGATGCAGAACCGTCAATGTATCTGATGGAACAGCAGTTTACCGCATTTTCCGGTTCACATTTTCGGCGCGGGATAATCGGATTGTGCAAACTCGAGGAACTTTCAGAACGTTCCTCTGTTCGTCGTCATGAACAAACTCATTCCAAACCGAAGAAAGACCGATTGCAGTTACTTGAAACGACGCATACGCATCTCAGTCCAGTGTTTTCAATTTTTTCTGAAACAGAATTCCTCAATGACGAACACTGTGCATCGTTGTGCGCGAAGCCGCCATTGATAGAATTTGAGTTCGAAAATGTTACAACAAAACTCTGGAGAATTACGGATAGCCGATTTCATCAACACGTGAAAGATAAATTTCATACGCTTTCGTTTGTCATTGCGGATGGACATCATCGCTACGAAACTGCGTTGGAGTATCAACAACGAATGAAGAAAAGCAATCCGCAGCATACCGGAAACGAGGGATACAATTATGTAATGATGTATGCTACGAATATGGTGAACGAAGGTCTTGTCATTTTACCGACGCATCGGATTGTCAATAAGCAAATTGATGTTGATGCATTTCTCAGAAATCTGCACGAATATTTTTCCGTAAAATATTTTTTTTCACCGCACAAATTGCTCAAAGGAGTACAGCAGCGAAAGCATCTCTCGTTTGGAATTGTGATAAAAAATTCTCCGCTGTATTATCTTGTTCATTTTAAGGATGAACGAAAGATTCGAGAATGGCAAATGAATATCACTCCCGATTTACAACGACTTGATGTTTCGATTGTGCATAATATTTTTCTTGAAAAATTTCTGGACATTTCACAAGACAAACAATCATTGGGAACTCATATAGAATTTGTACGCAATGCTGGTGAAATATTTAATAAAATAAACAACGGTAATGCACAGATTGCATTTATACTCAATCCTCCACGTATTGACCAGGTTTACAATGTCGCAGTTTGCGGTTCCGTGATGCCGCAAAAATCCACCTACTTTTATCCGAAACTTCCTTCGGGAACTGTTTTGTTTGATACAAATAATTTTTGATGCGAAGTGAGCGTGCGCTTATCGTTGCAGCGTTTGTCGTAACGTGTGTTGTGTGGGGTTCAACGTGGCTTGTCATAAAAATAGGAATTGAAACTGTTCCTCCGTTTTTATCGGTTGCCTTGCGTTTCGCATTAGCGCTTCCGATACTTTTCGTCATTCAAAAAAAACTCCAACTTCCGAATCCATTTTCATTGCCACAGCGATGGTTGTTTATCACTATCGGCGTACTCTCATTTTCTATTCCTTTCGGGATGATATATTGGGCGGAACAATATATTTCATCGGGACTTACCGCAATACTCTTTGCCGTGTTTCCATTTTTTGTTGCGTTCCATTCTTCGTATTTACTTAAGAACGAGCGTTTAACTATTTTAAAATTATTGGGAATTATTTTAGGATTCCTCGGCATCTGCATCATTTTTTTTGACAAGATAAATGTCAACAGCGAATTTCAGGTTCTCGCGATTCTCGCCATCGTCTCAACATCGTTTTTACAATCGTTCTGTCTTGTGTTAATAAAAAAATACGCACACG
>Ga0233424_10000975_pt1 | contig 29415 bp, 31 predicted proteins | sample Watercolumn_Towu_FD_181011 | JGI IMG/M metagenome (GOLD analysis project Ga0233424, IMG submission 181011) | Freshwater microbial communities from Lake Towuti, South Sulawesi, Indonesia - Watercolumn_Towuti2014_125_MG | ecosystem: Environmental > Aquatic > Freshwater > Lake | place: Indonesia... | reverse complement strand
GCGCAGCGGGGAGCCTAAGGCTTCCCGCATGCGCAGCGCCGATCGGCGCGCGCCGCTGATACGGCGTTGGGGCGAGCGATCCAATGACGTCGGCAGAGATTAAGAGCCTGGCGCGCGGGAGTCGGCCGCCAGCGGAAATTCCGTCTTCCCTGAGGAAGGCGTAAGGAAAGGCTGCGTTCCGCGCGCAAATCAAAAGAAGCCGCACGGACGCGAACGCACCGGGAAGGGATGGGATCATGGCTTCGTTCTTTGAGAAAATACTGGGCGCGCTCTTTCCGAAGCCGTCCTCCGGCTTCACCTCGAGCAGCGCAAAGACCAGCGTCGGCGAATCGCTGGTCGGCGACGGCAATGAGGTCGCGCATATCGACCTGATCATGGGGCCGCGCGGCTCCGCCGCCGAGAAGGCTTTCGCCAACGGCCTCGTCAACAACAAGGACGGCTTTACGACGCTCCTCGCCGTCATTGCGCCGAATCTGCTGGTGAAGCCCTATACGATGATGTTCAACAAGGTGACCATCAAGAACGCCAAGCAGGCCGTTCAGATGTTCGGCCCGGCGCAGTACGGCGTCGCCAAGGCCGTCGCTGACAGCGTCGCCGAGGGCGTCATTCCCATGAGCCAGGCGGACGACCTTTTCATTTGCGTCGGCGTGTTCATCCATTGGGACGCCAACGACGATCAGAAGATTCAGGACTTCAACTACGCCGCGACGAAGGAAGCCATCGCCCGCGCGATGAAGGGCGATCCCAGCGCGCGCAGCGTTTTGTCGGCGCGCGTCACCGCGAAACATCCTTTCGCCGCCAACTGAAGGCTGGCGTTTCGCCTTGCAAGGGAGCCTTAGGGCTCCCTTTTTTTGCGCTCTCCTGAAGCCGGTCGAGATCGGCGCGAGTCAGAGCGCCGTCGTGCAGCGCCGTCGCAACGAGAGCGCCCGCCGCGCCAAGCCCTTCAAGTTGTTCAAGATCGCGGGCGTCGCGAACGCCGCCGGCGGCGAAGACGCGCCTGTCGCCCGCCCGCTCGACGATCTTCACAACATGGTCGAAATCGGGCCCTGCTCCCACGCCGACGCGCGAAAGCGTCATCACGATGACCTGAGACGGCCAGAGATCGGCGCAATCGTTGAGCGCATCTGGACCGAGAAAGACATCATCGCGAAAATCGAGCGAGAGAACGACATTGGGATCGTCCTTGGCGACACGTAAGGATTCGCTATCAAGCAGCGATTCGCTGCCGATGACGCATTCAACGCGCGCTACGCCGCGCCAATTGAATGACGTCGCGCCGGCGTCGACCATGAAGCTCATCGCAGGGAAGCGTTCAATCAGCGCTTCGATCTCGCGCCGATTATCACCGCTTCCCTGAATCGCATCGAGATCGGCGATATAAATTCTCTCGAAGGAATGGAGCGCCAGAAAGCCGGCGACGATGTCGACCGGCGCGCTCGTCGGCGCGAGCGCGGACACGATGGGCGTATAGCTATCGCGCTCGCCAGCGCGGGCGCGCATGACAGCGCCGTTGCGAATATCGATGACGGGAATGATCTGCATGAGGCATTATAGCGCGTCGCGCTCCTGCGACGTCCGGTCGGACCTCATGATTCTGCGCAGCCTGCTTCTCGCTCTCATCTCGCTCATCTTCGCCAACGCCGCCACGGCGCAAGCGCAGCAGCAGCAGAGCCAATCTGATTGGCCGTGCCGGCAGGTGCGTGTGCCCGAGCTCGCGGTCGCTAGCGTCTGGACCGGCCCGCCGCTCGATGACGCCATGAAACATTGGCGCGACGATCAAACGATCGCCGATCTGGTCACGCGCCTTTCGCAGCGTCGGACCCCGATCGACGAGGCCGAGCGGCTTGTTGCGCAATTCGCCCAAGCGGCCGGCGACAAGCACAAGGCGCGCCTGACGACGCTTTTCGCCGGCGTCTATGAGCGCATGAACGATGAGCGCCATGATGTCGTCAATGGCCTCGATCGTTTTGGCCGGCGCCTGAAAGACATGGCGGAGAAGGCGCGCGAAGAAACGCAGACGCTGCGCGATCTGCAGGATCAAAAGCCGCCGGACGCCGAAGCGATCAGAAAGGCAAGCGAAGCGCTGCAGTGGCGGCTGCGGCTTTTCGAGGAGCAGCGGCGCATGGTCGGCTATGTATGCGAAAGCCCCGCGCTCATCGAGCAACGTTTCGGCGCGCTCGCGCGGGCGATTCAGCAGGCGATGGAGTGAGACTTCCCGTCATTGCGAGGAGCGGAGCGACGAAGCAATCTACAAGAGAAACGCGCCGCCTGGATTGCTTCGCTTCGCTCGCAATGACGGCTGGAGTTGGGACGTGCTCTTACTCGCGCGGCTCGGGCTGGCGCTCCTCGAGCGGATGGCCTGCCTGCTCCCAGCCGTCGGCGCCAGGCGGATACCACATCACATTTGTATAGCCGAGCGTGAGAGCGCGTTTCGCCGCGTTCCATGAGGCCCAGCAATTGGTGCGGCAATAGAACACAAGCGGCTTCGATTTATCGCCGCCGCTCGCACGCGCCAATCCCTGCTCGAAATAGCGGTCCATCGGCTCGGAGAGTGCGCCGAACCCAGTGTCGGGAAGCCAGATGCTGCCAGGAATGTCAAAGCGCTTCGGCTCGCGCCAGACGGCGTTCTTCGGCAGGCCTTCGGGCTTCGGCGGATGTGACAGCGCGTCGATGAAGACCGCCTTCTTCGCGCTCCACAATTCAAACGCCTGAGGCGTATCGAGCACCGTCGCGCCTTTGAGCGTCGCGGGCGTCGGCGCATGATAATTGTCGAGCCGATAGGTTTCCGGCTCCGGCGGCGCTTGCGCAAACGTCGGAAAGGCGCAAAGCGCGAAAGTTGCGCAAAGTGCGAGAAAGCCGAGAACAGGGCGCTTCATCAAATTCATCGTGGCGCAGCGATCTGATGTCCCGACTCGTCGAGCAAGGGGACGCCATAGTCAAGAAGAATGCGCTCAAGCTCGCTCTTGTTCTGAGCGATGAGCGTGTTGAGCTCGCGCTTCCAGTTCTGGTCGGAATGGCGAACGCCAAAGCCAATGCGAAACGCCATGCGGGCGCCGGGCGTCTCCGGCAACGAAGTGACGTTCAACTTCTGGTTCGAATGTTTGGCGTAATAGCCGGCGATCGGGCCCCACAGCAACGCCGCGTCGATATCGCCCTTTTCGAGATCATGGATCATCGCCGCGCCGGAAGATTCGACGCGCGTATCGACCATGAGCGCATAGGGCTTCACCGAAGCCATCAAGCCGTTCATCGCCAGCACATTGCCGGGAGGCGTATTGGCGACGAGACCGATGCGATGCGGCTTTTCCTTCAGTCGCGGATCGTCGAGCGATTTTACGCCATCGAGTTCCGAGCCCGCGCGCGTCACGATCGCGTAGGTCGTCCGGTAATAGGGGTTGGTGGGCTGGACCAAGTCGTTGCCCTGCGGCATGCCGAGGATGACGTCGCAAAGATGCGCATTCAGCGTATTGCGCACAAAGCCCGTAGCGCCCGGATAATAGGAATAGGCGAGATCCTTACCGGCCTTCTTCGCTAAAAATTCGGCGATCCGGTTTTCGAAGCCTTCGCCCTTGTCGTTCGAAAAGGGAAGATTGTTCGGGTCGGCGCAAACGCGCAGCGTCTTGGGATCGACGAGTTCGATCGAACCCTGGCTGTCGTCGCCCTTGGCGCCGAAATCGGGTCCCATATGCTGTGCAAATGCGGACGCCGCCACAAAGAGACTTGCGGCGGCGTTGGCGGAGAAGAGCAGCGCGGCAAAGCCACGCCGATGATTTTGCAGTCCGATCATGCGATCGTTTTGACGCCCTTACTTCTGGCCCATGCACTCGGCCTCGGCCTTCGCGAAGGCCTCGGGGCGATCCTCCTTCTTGGCAGGGCGGCCGGGCTCGATGGCGCCGGTCGAGAGCGCGCGCAGATAGACATATAGGTCGTCGATGTAGCAGGAGGCGTTCTTGTTGTCGGCGAAAGCCGGCATGACGCTGTTGCCGTTCTGACGGCCGCCGATGACGATGCCGGCGAATTCCGCGTAGTTGAAGCGCTTCACCGAATCCTTGAGCGCCGGCGCATAGGTCGAGCCGCCGCCGTTTGGGCCATGGCAGACGTGGCATTCGGCATGATAGCGGCGGTAGCCGGAGAAGGTATACCAGTCCACCTTGCCATCGGGGCCGACGTTATAGGTGGGGTCGCCTTTGGCGTCGAAATATTTGCCGTCGACCGATTTGACGGCCTTGGGATCTCCCGGCGCCTCGGCCATTGCGGAGCTTCCCGCGCACATGATGACGCCCAGAGCTAACGCTCCGGCCAGCGACGATTTCATTACCTCTCTCCTTGGTCTCTTCCCACACACCTTAAACGCCGACGCTCGGCGGGCACCGTAACGGCGCCGCCGAGCGTCGGGCTTTGTTAGCTTCGCGTCTCGCTTAGTTCGGCAGAGCGAAGACAGTCAAGACGCCGCCGAGAGCCGTGTAATTGGCGAGCGACGCATAGTTGCCGACGGCGCCGAGGCCCTCGTTGCTCTTCGAGAGGCCAGCCGCCAAGCCGATGCCGGCCCAGCCGCCAACGCCCGAGAGCACCGCGACATACTGCTTGCCGCCGGACTCATAGGTGGTGACGTTGCCGATGATTCCCGACGGAGTCTTATACTTATAGAGCTCCTTGCCGGTCTTCGTGTCGACGGCCTTCAGATAGCCTTCGAGCGTGCCGTAGAAGGTGACGCCGCCGTCAGTCGACGTCGCGCCGCCCCAGACCGAGAACTGCTCCTTGTTGGACCAGACGATCTTGCCGGTCTTGGCGTCCCAGGCGATGAAGTTGCCGGTGTGGGTCTCGCCCTTGTCCTTGCCCGCCGGGAACATTTCCAGCGTTGCGCCGACGTAGGGCTGGCCCGCCGTATAGCTCACGCGGAACGGCTCATAGTCCATGCAGACGTGGTTGGTCGGAACCAGGAACAGGCCCGTCGCCGCGTCATAGGTCGCCGGCTGCTGGTCCTTGGAGCCAAGCGCCGCCGGGCAGACATATTGCGTATTGACGTCTTCGCCGTTCTGCTCGGTCGAATATTTCGCAACGACCAACGGACGGCCATAGGTCTTGGACGACTTGTCCATGTCGACCTTGGTCGCCCAGTTCACCGCCGGATCATACTTTTCGGCGACGAGCAAATCGCCGTTGGTGCGGTCGAGCGTATAGGCGAAGCCGTTACGGTCGAAGTGCACCAGCGTCTTGACCGGCTTGCCGCCAATATTCTGGTCGGCGAGGATCATCTCGTTGATGCCGTCATAGTCCCACTCGTCGTGGGGCGTCATCTGGTAGAGCCACTTCGCCTTGCCGGTGTCGAGGTCGCGCGCCCAGACCGTCATCGACCAGCGATTGTCGCCGGGACGCTGCTTCGGGTTCCAGGTCGAGGGATTGCCCGAGCCGTAGTAGACGAGATTCAGGTCCGGATCATAGCTGTACCAGCCCCAGGTGGTGCCGCCGCCGATCTTCCACTGATCGCCTTCCCAGGTCGTGATGCCCGAGTCCTTCTCGACCGGCTTGCCGAGATGGGTGGTCTTGCCCGGCTCGATGAGCGTGTCGGCGTCGGGGCCCATCGAATAGCCGCGCCACACCTGCTGGCCGGTCTTGACGTCATAAGCGGTGATGTGGCCGCGCACGCCGAACTCGCCGCCGGCGATGCCCACGAAGACCTTGTCCTTGAAGACATGCGGCGCGGCGGTCGAGGTCTGGCCCTTGGAAGGATCGCCGTTCTTCACCGACCACATCAGCTTGCCGGTCTTGGCGTCGAGCGCGACGAGCGTCGTGTCGGCCTGAGCCAGGAAAATCTTGCCGTCGCCATAGGCGAGGCCGCGGTTGACCGTGTCGCAGCACATCACCGGCACGACGGAAGGGTCTTGCTTGGGCTCATACTTCCAGAGGATCTTGTGGTCCGGATCCTTCAGGTCGAGCGCATAGACGTTATTGGGGAACGGCGTGTGCAGATACATGACGTCGCCGATAACAAGCGGCGCGCCTTCGTGGCCGCGCAGAACGCCGGTGGAGAACTGCCAGGCCGGCGCGAGCTTGCCGACGTTCTCGGTCGTGATCTGCTTAAGAGCGGAATGGCGCAAGTTGGCGTAATCGCCCGTCGGCATCACCCACTGCTTGGGATCTTTCTGCAGGGTCAGCAATTCGTCGGCCGCCTGCGCCGCGCCGGCGAGCGCGAGTACAGCCACCGAAGTCGACAACAACAGTCTATGCATGAGCTTTTCCTCCTGACGACGCCGTGGCGCGCATTATTATTGCGCCGCCGCTGACGTCGCGCCTCCTAGGCGCCTCGACATTGGGAAGGCGATTTCCGTTTATGTCTCTTGCCGGCGGGACATAACGTCCGCCGACGGCGAGAAGCTCCCAGTTCCCGTCCGGGAGGCATCTTTTACTCGGAAACGGCGGGATAATATGTCGCTAACGGTTGAATCGCAATCGCAAAAAACAGTGACTCTGCCGTGCGATGCCTCGCACGCTGCGGGCCATCAAACAGCCAAGGCTAACAACATGTTGCGTCTCATGCTGGCTCTTGTCGCGATGCTTCCGGCGCAATTTGCCGCAAAGGCGTCGCCCGCTTTCTCGCTAAATGAAATCGCGCCGGGCGTTTACGCGCACCAAGGGCAAACTTCCCTCATGACGCGGGAAAATTTCGGCGACATCGCCAATCTTGGGGCGATCGTCGGGGACGACGCCGTTGCGGTGATCGACACGGGCGGCAGCCTGATCGAGGGACGCGCCTTCCTCGCCACGCTGCGGGAGAAGACGCAGAAGCCGATCCGCTACGTCATCAACACCCATGCGCATCCCGACCATATTTTCGGCAATGGCGCTTTCGTCGAGACCGGCGCGACATTCGTCGGGCACAAAAATCTGCCGCGCGCGCTCGCCGCGCGCGGGCCGCATTATCTTTCGGCCTTTCGCGCACAAATGGGCGACGCGCTCGACGGCGTCACGATCGTGGCGCCGACAGTGACGGTCGACGACACGATGACGCTCGATCTTGGTCATCGCGAGATCGTCCTGCAGGCGTGGCGTACGGCGCATAGCGAATGCGATCTCACCGTTCTCGATCCAAAGAGCGGCGTGCTCTTCGCCGGCGATCTGCTCTTTTTGCAGCATGTGCCGGTCGTCGACGGCAGCCTGCTCGGCTTTCTCGACGTCGCCGACAGGCTCGCGGCGATCAAAGCGACGCAGGTCGTCGCCGGCCATGGGCCTATTCCAGCGCCCTGGCCAAAGGCGCTGGAGGATGAGCGCGCCTATCTCATGCGGCTCACCGCCGATCTGCGCGCCGCGATCAAAAAGGGCGAAGGCGTCGCCGCGGCCGCAAAGACCGCCGGCGGCGAAGAGCGCGAGAAGTGGCGGCTGTTCGACGATTACAACGCCCGCAACGCCACGGCGGGATTTGCGGAGCTGGAATGGGAAGGGCCGTGACCGAATCATTTTGTATAAAGGATCATCTGCCAGGGGGCGCGATCCCGCTCATAGGACTAATTGAGCCATGAAGTTAATCTCATTAACGGTTGAAAATTACCGAAGCATAACTGCTGCTAGGAAAATCCCGATCTCGAACTTAGTGACTTTGGTCGGACCCAATAACGAGGGCAAATCCAATATTCTCAACGCCCTTGTTTTAGGAGTTAGCGCGCTTGCTGAAAACTATCAGCGCAAGTCGATTCTCTATAAATATAACAAAAGGCGGCATTTACGAAACGCCGTTTACGACTGGGACGCCGACTTCCCACTGGAGCTACAGAAGAGCAGCCCAGACGGAAGTTGCAATATTACAGTTGAGTTTGAGCTCCACGACGCCGACGCAGAAGCTTTTCGGTCTCAATTCAATGTGAAAGCAGAAAAATCAATCACTATCTCTATTCAATTTGGAAAAACAAATACTCCAAAATTTGAGGTGCGAAATATAGGTGACGATCCCGCGACCTTGGTTAAAAACGCAACAGCAGTAGCACGTTTTATCTCACACCGCGTTGACATACAGTATATTCCGGCTGTTAGGAATGTAGCTTCCGCTCAGGACATTGTTAATGACCTCGTTGCTAAAGAACTTAGCAAGATCGAGGAGACCACGCGTTATAGACAAGCCCTCCAGGACATCGCAGAATGCCAAGATCCCCTAATAAATCAGCTGTCAGATTCAATAACAACTACAATAAAACAATTTATGCCAGCGATCAAACAGGCAAAGATTGTTGTTGAAGAACAAGACAGATCGATCGCCTTGAGGAGGGCGTTTACGCTGTTCGTGGACGACGGAGCGGAAACCCCTCTCCAGGCAAAAGGTGATGGAGTTCAGAGTTTAACAGCACTCGCATTAATGCGATACGCTGCTCAGTACAAAAGCAGCACGCAGGACTGGATAATTGCGCTTGAGGAGCCAGAATCTCACCTCCATCCTGATGCGATCCGGGCACTCAAGAGCGTATTAGAAGACTTATCTGATAATAATCAGGTAGTTATAACCACGCATAATCCGATTTTTGCTAACAAAATAAATGTTTTGAACAATATTATTGTCAGCAACAACCGAGCATATCCGGCAAGCAGCGTCAAAGAGATTCGTGACGTGCTCGGAGTCAGAGTGGACGATAATCTCACAAGCGCGGAGCTTATTCTTATAGTCGAAGGCGAAGAGGACAAAATATTATTTGATACGATCTTTAGATTAGAGGAATGCGGGGTCCATTATGCTTACAAAGAGGGGCGCCTTGCAATTGACGTCCTGCGCGGTGCGGGCAATCTTGGACATCGAGTTAGAATGCACACGGAGGCCGTCTCACGTATCCACGCCTTTCTCGATAACGACAGGGCGGGTAAAGACGCTTTTGAAAAGGCAAAGCGCGCGGGGCTTATGGTGGACTCCCAGGTTAATTTTGCTGCAGTTGCAGGAAAAACTGAATCAGAGCTTGAGGACTTATACAAGGAGGAGGTCTACGCAGACATTATCCGCCAGGAAACTGGTTTGGATTGGCTCAGGACCGGGCCTGACAAAAACTCAAAGTGGGCCGATCGCCTAAGAAACTTACTACGTCGGGCGGGTAAGCCCTATGATGATACGGCCATATTCGCGATAAAACTGCGAGTAGCAGTTGCCGCTAAGGAGCTTGGCCTGAATTCAATACATGAAAGTAAGAATTTGCCGATCATGAGTTTGCTGGGCAGCCTCAAGCAGAACTTAGACGTCAGCTGAACGGGAGCGACTTTCGGTTATTGTCTTCCGTGACTTTGTCTCACACGATGCTTGCATCTTAGACTAAACTCCGGAAAAACTTTGAGGCACCAATGTCGAAATGGACACAAGCGCGAGCATTCAAAGCAGCGATTTTCGTCGCCGTCGTTAGTTCAAGTGCGCTCGCCGAGAACGCGCCCGATCCCTGGCCCGGGCTCGTCACCGACATTTTCCAAAGCCGGCCGATCGCGGCGGCCGATGGCGTCATCACGCTCGAAGCGCCGGCGCGCGCGGAAGACGCGGCCATCGTGCCGATGACCATGCGCTTTTCAGATCCCACGCAGATCAAGGTCGCGACGCTCGTCATCGACCAGAACCCGATGCCCATGGCGGCGGCCTTCACGCTCGGCGACAAATCCGGCGTCGGCTTCATCGAAACCCGCGTGCGGGTGAATTCCTATTCCAACGCCCATGCGGTGGCGGAAGGGAGCGACGGCAGACTGCGCGCCGACGCCAAATTCGTCAAAGCCTCGGGCGGCTGTTCGGCGCCTGCCGTCAAGGATCAGGACGAGGCGATCGCCAATATCGGCAAGATGAAATATCGCGAGTTCAAGAGCGCCGATCCGGCGAAGCGCGAGGCGCAGATCATGATCCGCCATCCGAACGCCTCCGGCATGCAGATGGACCCGGTCTCGCGCGCCTATCTCCCCGCGCATTTCATCGACCAGGTCGAAGTCTTTCAGGGCGACGCGCCGATCTTCAAGATGGAAGGCGGCATTTCGCTGTCAGAGGACCCGACCTTCCGCTTCACCTATGCGCCGAACGGCGCGAAGACGATCCGCGTCGAGGCGCATGACAATAAGGGCGGCGTCTACAAGGGCGAATGGCCGATCGGCGAAGCGTCCTAATTACTTAATAGGTCGCGGCGAGGTAATCGATGATCTTCTGCGCGTCGGCGTCGTTAATCTGCGCGTGATAGGACGCGATCATCTTCTTCACGACGCCCTCCCAGAACGCCCGGCCCATCTTCGGCGGCTGGCGCTCGATATAGTCGAGCGAGTGGCAGCCGGCGCAGTTCTGCTGCGCGGTTTCATCGCCTGGCCCAACACGCAGAGTCGCGGTCTCTTCCGGCAGCGAGTAGGTCAGCATCTCGGCGGCGCATATTTGCGGCGCGAGGAACGCCGCCGTCGCGATCAGCATCCGTCTTTTTTGGAGGCGACGCTGCATGTTTCTAGACAGCCTCTATCCGAACCGTCTCCACCACATTCCGCATATAGCCGGCGTGGTTCCATAAGGGCGCCATGGGCTGCGACTGGCCGTCGCGATTGACGGCGCGGCATTTCAAATGATGCACGCCGGGTCTTAGGGACAGTTCGCTCCGCCATTCTCGAAAGGAATATCGACCCAGGTCTTCGCCGAGCCTGGTCGCGATCCAGCTCGCGCCGTCGTCGGCAGAGAGAAGAACGGCCTCGACGCCATGACCGCCGTCGAAAGCGACGCCTTTGACTTCGAAAGAGACATTGGCGGCGACTTTTGTGTTTTCGGCCGGACTCGTGATGAAACTGCGGACATTGAGCCGCTTGATCGGCCGCGTCGCGCCTTTCGGCGCGCCGGGCGCGACGCATGCGCAGTCATTGTCGGGGATGCGATAGGCGCTCGACATCCAGAAGCCGTCAAACTCCTTGTCGAGCACCTCAATCTCGTTGAGATGCTTCACCCAATAGGTTCCGTAGCAGCCGGGAACGACGAGCCGCAGCGGAAAGCCGTTCAGCCACGGCAGGTCTTCGCCATTCATGGCGTAGGCGAGCATCACTTCGCCATCGCCCGCGTGATCAAGGTCGAGCGATTTAACGAAGTCCGGAGTTCCTGGCGCGACCGGAGCGTCGAGGCCGTTGAAGGCGACCGATCGCGCGACCGGCTTCGGTCCGGCCTTTTCAAGAATCGCTTTGAGCGCGACGCCGCGCCAGCGCGCATTGCCCATCGCGCCGTTGCCGAATTGTCCGCCGGCGACGCGCGGCTCGACGAAGCCGCGGCTGTTGCCCGAACATTGGTTGACGGCGACGATCTCGACCGGATCGAAGTCGCGTTTCAGCTCGGCGAGCGAGAGCGACAGCGGCGTCTCGACATGGCCGCGGATTTCCAGACGAAAGGCGCCCGGATCGACGCTGAGCGGAATGTCCGCAAGGTGATAGCGAACAAAAAACGCGTCGTTTGGCGTCAGCACGCCTTCATTGAAAATCGAAAACGGCGTTTCAAGCTGAGGCGGGCGGACGCTGAGCTGTATGAGCGGACGCTTGCCCGGATATCGCGCGAGTGGCCTCTCGCCATTGGCGAAAGCAAGTTGAGCGCTCTCCGCAGAAAAGGCCCGCCTGCCCGCTGCGGACCAAGCGCTGACGCCCGCGAACGCGCCAAGCAAAAATGACCGCCGGCTTGTCGCCCGAGAAATCATTCACGCCGATTCCGCCGCCGGTCCTCCCCCAGCAGCGGCCGGCAGAAACGTCAGGAACCCCAGATCGTCAGGGCGACGCAAAGTGCGAAGGGCAGCGCCGCCAGCGCGACCACGGCCGTAACGCACACGCCTCGTTCAATCTCAGACGCGCCTCTCGGCGGCGCATTGTCCTGCCAATGAATGAACGCCATCACGATCCCCTACGGTTCAACTCACGCCTTAAGAAACGCGCGACGAGCCGAATCGTTGCATAAAAGTTAAGAGCCGGCGCCGCCCCAGCTAATGGCGGGCAGCGGCGAGCTGCGAGCGGGAGAGGTACTGACTCGGCGGGGCGGCAAGAGCGCTTTCGCTGAAGAGTTCCGCGAGCTTCTCGGTCATGGCGCCGCCAAGCTCCTCGGCGTCGACGATGGTCACCGCGCGCCGATAATAACGCGTGACGTCATGGCCGATGCCGATAGCGATAAGTTCGACCGGCGACTTCGTCTCGATCTCGTGAATGACCTGACGCAAGTGGCGCTCGAGGTAATTGCCCGCATTGACCGAAAGCGTGGAGTCATCGACTGGCGCGCCATCCGAGATCATCATCAGAATGCGCCGCTGCTCGGAACGCGCCAGAAGCCGCCGATGCGCCCAATCCAGCGCCTCGCCGTCGATGTTCTCCTTCAGCAGTCCTTCGCGCATCATCAGGCCGAGATTGCGCCTGGCGCGCCGCCATGGGGCGTCGGCGGCCTTGTAGATGATGTGGCGGATGTCGTTTAAGCGGCCGGGGTTCGGCTTCTTCCCCTCGGCGATCCAGGCTTCGCGCGACTGGCCGCCTTTCCAGGCGCGCGTGGTGAAGCCGAGGATCTCGACCTTGACGCCGCAGCGCTCCAGCGTGCGCGCCAGAATGTCGGCGCAGGTGGCGGCGACCGTGATCGGTCGCCCACGCATCGAGCCGGAATTGTCGAGCAGCAGCGTCACCACCGTGTCGCGGAAGTCCATATCCTTTTCGCGTTTGAAAGAGAGCGGCTGCTGGGGATCGATGATGACCCGCGGCAGGCGCGCCGGGTCGAGCATCCCCTCTTCGAGGTCGAATTCCCAGGAACGGCTCTGCTGCGCCATCAGCCGGCGCTGCAGACGGTTCGCCAGCCGGCCCACGACGGAGGAGAGATGCAAGAGCTGCTTGTCGAGATAGGCGCGCAGGCGATCCAGCTCCTCGGCGTCGCAGAGCTCCTCGGCCCGGATGATCTCGTCGAAGCGGGTGGTATAGACGTGGTAATCCGCGCCGGCGCGCTCGGCGGCGCTTGTCGCCGGGCGGCGCGCCTCGGCGGCTTCCTCGGCGTCTCCCGCGTCGGCCTCGCGCTCCGTCTCGCCATAGGGCGCTTCCGCGGAGTCGCTTTCGCCTTCCTGCTCGGCGTCTTCGGCGGCGAGCGCCGTATCCATCTCAGTGGCGCTTTTTGATTCTTCCTCGTCGCGATCGTCATTCTCGCTCTGGTCGGGGTTTTGCGGCGCCTCCTCGCTTTCCTCATCAGACTTCGTTTCGTCCGGCGCTTCGCCGCTCGCCATGTCGAGATGCGAAAGCAGTTCGCGCACGATCTGAGCGAAAAGCTTCTGGTCTTCCACGGCGCCGAACAGCCGGTCGAGATCAGCGCCGGCGCGCTCTTCGATCGTGTCGCGCCACAGCTCGACGATCTTCTGGCCATTCGGCGGCGGCGTAAGTCCGGTCAGGCGCTGACGCGCGAGCAGCGCCAGCGCATCCTCTAGCGGCGCGTCCTCTCGGCTTGAGATCTCGGCGGCATGGCTGCGCTGATAGCGGTCGTCGAGCATCGCGCCGATATTGGCGGCGACGCCAGGCATACGCCTGGCGCCGATCGACTCGCAGCGCGCCTGCTCCAGGGCGTCGAAGGCGGCGCGGGCGGCAATTGGCTCCGGCGAATAGCGGCGATGCAACGCATCGTCGTGGCAGGCGAGACGCAGCGCCAAGGAATCCGCCTGGCCACGTAAAATCGCCGCGTCCTTGAGGCTCAGCTTTCGCGGCGGTTCGGTCAGCCGCGCCTTGGCGCCCTCGGCGCCGGCGATGAGCGAAGGCCGTTCGGGCGCGAACGCCACGTCGAGCGCCGGCGAGCGCGCCATGGCGCGCATCGCCCCGGCGACGGCGCGCTTGAACGGCTCCTGCGGCGCCTCCTTGGGCGAGGCGGGCCGTCGATTTGTCGGCGCTGGAGGCATGTCGCGACTATATGCGCGCCGACCGACAAGGCCGCAAGCGAAATGCGCTGCGCGCCGGCCCTCGCCAGCCCTCTTGGCGTAAAGCCTACAATTTGCGTTCGGCCTTGTTGAAATTGGAAAGGTCGCCTTCCGCCGCGGCGCGCCTACGCCAGGATTTGGCGATGGCGGGATATTTAATTTCCTTGGAGATGCGGGAAATCTGCTGCTGCAGCTTCTCGCCGCCGCAATTGGGACAGGCTGGGACGTCCGAGCCGCGCACCAGAAGCTCGAATTCGGCGGCGCAGGCGTCGCAGACATAGGCGTAAAGCGGCATAATCCCTCACGTCAGTGCATTCGCCCGGGACATGAGCAATTTTCATTCCGCATGCGGGTTAGTTTAGCTAGTCGAGCGGCCGCCGCTGGCCTTCTTCAAGGCTTCGTTAATGCGCTGCCGCCAGTTCGGACCAGCCGACTGGAAACGCTCCAGGACGGAGCGGTCAATATCGAGCGTGACCGAGACAGTTTCTGCGCGACGCGTGAGCGTTTCGTATAGCCCCTTCGGCAAGACTTCCTTGGCCGGACGACCGCGCGCAATCGCCTCTGCGTCAAGTTCAGGATTGTCCTGATCGATGAGATAAGGATCAGGTTTTCTCGCCATAGGCGAAGCGCTCCTTTCTGCTTGCCTTGCGCAAGGAAATCACGCGGATCGCCTTGTCACGTGGCGTGAAAACCAAAGTATATAGTTCTTCCCCGATAAATCCGAGCGCCCAGAAGCGGTTCTCGCCATAATCCCGTCTGTCGTCTCGGCCGACGAGCGCGGTTTCCCAACGGAAATCATTGACGAGTTCAAAAGACAGGCCGCGAATCTCTCGGTTGCGAGCGTCCTTTTGCGGGTCATATTCGATCGCCACTGGACGCCGCAGCGCCTAGGTCATCACCACATTCACGGCGCTTTCGGGCAACTCCTTGCCGAAGCAGCGCTGATAGAATTCGGCGACGAGCGGGCGCTCGAGCTCGTCGCATTTGTTCAGGAAGGTCATCCGGAAAGCGAAACCGATGTCGCCGAAAATCTCGGCGTTCTCGGCCCAGGTGATCACCGTGCGCGGGCTCATCACCGTCGAAAGGTCGCCGGCCATGAAGGCGTTGCGCGTGAGATCGGCGACGCGCACCATTTTATTGGCGGTGTCGCGGCCTTCCTTCGTCGCGCCATAGGATTTCACCTTGGCGAGCACGATATTCGTCTCGGCGTCATGCGGCAGGTAATTCAGCGTCGCGACGATCGACCAGCGATCCATCTGCGCCTGATTGATCTGCTGGGTGCCGTGATAGAGGCCTGACGTGTCGCCAAGCCCCACCGTATTGGCCGTCGCGAATAGCCGGAAGGCCGGATGCGGGCGGATGACGCGATTTTGGTCGAGCAGCGTCAGTCGGCCGGAGATTTCCAGCACGCGCTGGATCACGAACATCACGTCGGGCCGGCCTGCGTCATATTCGTCGAAGCATAGCGCCACACAGTGCTGGACCGCCCAGGGCAGGATGCCGTCGCGAAACTCCGTGACCTGTTTGCCGTCCTTGAGGACAATGGCGTCCTTGCCGACAAGGTCGATGCGCGAGATGTGGCTGTCGAGATTGACGCGCACGAATGGCCAGTTGAGCCGCGCCGCCACCTGCTCGATATGCGTCGACTTTCCCGTGCCGTGATAGCCGGTCACCATCACGCGCCGATTCTTGGCGAAGCCGGCGAGAATGGCGAGCGTCGTCTGCCGATCGAAAAGATAGTCTGGATCGAGATCCGGCACATGCTCGTTGCGCTCGGAAAAGGCTGGAACCTCCATGTCAGAGTCGATTCCGAACACCTGACGCACGGAAATCTTCATGTCCGGCGTGCTGTCGAGACCCGTTGCGGCGTGTACTGCAGCGACCAAATGCATCCTCCGTCGCGCGGACCTATAAATTCCCACGTCCGCGCGAAAATAGCGCCGAATCCGTTCTTGTTCGGCGAAAAACCCGCTCTGCCCCAGCGCTCAGACCAGCCGGGCGGCCCTCAGCGTCTTATAGGCGTGAATAATTTCCCGCAATTTTTCCTCGCGGGAACGGTCGCCGCCATTTGCGTCGGGGTGATGGCGCTTGACGAGCTCCTTATAGCGCGCGCGGATCGTCTCGCGATCCGCCGTCTCCTCGAGCCCCATGGCGACAAGCGCCCTTATCGTCACCGGGGAATGGCGCGGGGCGCGGCGCTCGGCGGCAGGCGGCGGACGGCGGAAACGCTGGCGATAGACTCCGAGCGGATCGACCGCCGCCATGGCGTCCTCGCGAAAGCCGGCATGTCCGCGTCGCGTCCCCATGGACCAGGTGGGGCGATGCCCAATGGTGGCGTCCTTCATGTATCGGGCGACCGAAGCGTCATCCATGCCGTTGAAATAATTGTAGGTCGCGTTGTATTCCCGGACATGCTCAAGGCAGAAGCAGAAATATTGCCCCTCACGCAATCGGCCCATCGGCGCGCGATAGGCGCCCTCCGCCTCGCAGCCGGGCGAATCGCAGCGCAACGTGGTCTCGCGCGGCGGTTCGCGCGGTTCGCGCTGGGTTCGGATGCGATCGAAGAGGGGCGAATTCAGGTTCATTTCATTCCATTATGATGGCGCCGCAGCAAGCCGCAAGCACAACCAAGCGTCAATGTGCTAATTCGGCGTCGATCGGGAGACGAACAATGACGGATCAGGGTAAAGGCGTCGTCAAGGCGCGCATCGCGCAAAAGCTCACCGAAGGCCTAGCGCCCGCCGCGCTCAATATTATCGACGATTCCCACCGCCACGCCGGGCATGGCCATCACCATCGTCATCCCGACGGCGAAACCCACTTCACCGTGGAGGTGGTGAGCGCGGCATTCGAGGGCAAGAGCTTGATCGAGCGGCATCGTCTGGTCAATGCGCTCCTCTCCGAGGAGCTGGCCGATCGGGTTCACGCTCTGGCGATCAGCGCCAAGACTCCCCAGGAAGCTGCGCGCGCTTGAGGGATCAGCTACGAAGCGGCGCGCCGTCCGCGCCACAGTCGATCTCGGAAACGTCCTCATCCATAGCGATGCGGGCGCGCGTCAGCGCGCCATCGGCGCCATAAGCATAGTCGTGCCTCAGCTCGACTTCGCCATAGACGAGCTTTTCGCAACACGTGAGCCTGCCCTCGGAATCATAAGTCGCGCGAAAATAGGTATTGCGGTTCTTAAGCTCGCTCGCCTCGAGCGGCCCCACGAGATTTAGCGGCAGCCGAACCCCGGTATAGGTGAGAAAATAGCGATATTCGTCTGCAATGTTTTCCGACATAACGGCCCTCCCCGATCCGACGACGTTTCTTGAAGCGACGCCGTATCACTGAGGATACTAAAGAATCGCGCTAACCCAATGGCTCCTGTCCCAGCAATCGGGAGGGCCGCCGCCGGAGGAACACCGCCATGGCCGCCGCCGACATCGTGGCGAAACCCGAAGCCAAGCCGGCTAATCCCTGTTTTTCGTCCGGCCCCTGCGCCAAGCGCCCCGGATGGGCGCTTAAGAATCTCGCCGGGGCGGCGCTCGGCCGCTCGCACCGCTCGAAGCCCGGCAAGGAGAAACTTGCGCAGGCGATCGCGCTGACGCGGGAGACGCTGCGCGTTCCTGCCGATTACCGCATCGGCATCGTGCCGGCGTCAGACACCGGCGCCGTTGAGATCGCGCTCTGGTCGCTGCTCGGCCCGCGCGGCGTCGATGTCGTCGCTTGGGAAAGCTTTTCGAAAGACTGGGTGAACGACGTCCTCAATCAATTGAAGATCGAGAACGCGCGCAGCCTCGTCGCGCCTTACGGCGAATTGCCTGATCTCTCGCAGATCGACTTCGACAATGACGTCGTCTTCGCCTGGAACGGCACGACGTCGGGCGTGCGCGTTCCAAACGCCGATTTTATCCCGGCGGATCGTAAAGGGCTGACGATCTGCGACGCGACGTCGGCGGCGTTCGCGCAGCCGCTCGACTTCGCCAAGCTCGATGTGACGACCTATAGCTGGCAGAAGGTTCTCGGCGGCGAGGCGGCGCATGGCATGCTCATTCTGTCGCCGCGCGCCGTCGAGCGACTCGAAAACTACATGCCGCCCTGGCCGATGCCGAAGATTTTCCGGCTGACCAAAAAGGGCAAGCTGAATGAAGGGATTTTTCAAGGCGAGACAATCAACACGCCCTCGCTCCTTGCGGTCGAAGATTATCTCGACGCGCTTTCCTGGGCGAAATCGATCGGCGGGCTTGAGGCGTTGTTCGCGCGCTCCGACGCCAATGCGCGAGCCGTGACGGGCTGGGTCGAAAAGACGCCCTGGATCGATTTTCTCGCGAAAGATCCGGCGACTCGCTCCAACACAAGCGTCTGCCTCGTCTTCTCCAAAGAGAGCGCCGCGAAAGACGCGGACACGCAGGCGGCGCTCGCAAAGAAGATGGTCGCGATGATTGAACAGGAAGGCGCGGGCTATGATTTCGGCGCCTATCGCGACGCGCCGCCGGGCTTTCGCATCTGGTGCGGCGCGACAGTGGAAACGTCCGACGTGGCGCTGCTGACGCAATGGCTCGATTGGGCCTATGCTGAGGCTTGCGCCGACGCTCAGCAAGCGGCGTGAAGCGCGCCGTGGTGGTTCGTTCTCAGGGATGTAGAGGCAGAAATGAGCAAGAAAACCAACACTTCGTCGGAAAAGCCCGAGCCTTCCGGCGAGTTGCGGGTGGGCTGGTCTTGGCTCGATAGCATCATCGGAAATATATCAGAAGACTACTTCGCTGACGGCCGCGAGCAGCCGCCGTCTATGCAGGAACGGCCCGAACTGGATCAGATTTTCGAGTAGCAAAATGATTCTGGGCGAGATTCGTACGCCGGGAGTTTCCAATGGATTTCATTGCACTCGACGTTGAAACAGCAAATGAGGATCTTTCTAGCATTTGCTCCATTGGAATGGTTCATTTTAAGGGCGGAATGCCATTCAAGACTTTCAGCACATTGATCGACCCTGAAGATCATTTTTCTGGTTTCAACATCGATATTCATGGAATTACCCCGGAGGACGTGGCGGGTAAACCGACAATGAAGGAGGCGTTGCCACTGATAGCCACGACTCTGTCTGGACTGATTGTGGTCCACCACACCCCGTTTGATCGGGTCGCCTTCATTCGAGCCGCGCAGAGGTATCAACTTACAGTATCCGCTATCGAATGGCTCGACACGGCGCGGGTTGCCCGCCGCACTTGGGAGAGGTTTTCCAGAAGCGGTTACGGTCTGGCGAATCTCGCGTCGGAATTTGGCATTGAATTCCAGCATCATATTGCGGCGGAGGACGCTCGAGCTGCCGGCACGGTTCTGTTGTTGGCCATGCAGCACACAGGGATGTCATTAGCCGAAATAGCAGAGCGAGCCTCGCAGCCACTTTCACAATATTCGCCATTGGAGGCCATCCAGGGCAATCCGGATGGCCCTCTCTTTGGGCAAGCAATCTCATTTACAGGGAGTTTATCGATTTCACGATCGGAAGCTGCGAAGCTAGCAGCAGCGATGGGCTGCAATTTCGTGCCCCGCGTTACGAAAGAAACAACAATCCTGGTTGTCGGCGATCAAGATATACGTCGACTAAAGGGAGAAGAAAAAAGCGCAAACCATCGCAAAGCTGAGGCATACCTTTCTCAAGGGCAAGAAATACGAATTATGTGTGAGAGCGATTTTAACGCGATTTGCCAGATTCGTTGATTGCCTTCGATCCAGACGCGCGTTACCCGACGCCCCCGTAGCACGAACGGAAGACTCGCCAATGCCGCCGCGCGTTCTCATCTCAGATTCCCTTTCGCCCGCCGCCGCGCAGATTTTCCGCCTGCGCGGACTGGACGTCGATTTCGAGCCGACGCTCGGCAAGGACAACGACAAGCTCGCCGCCGCGATCGGCGACTATGACGGGCTCGCGATCCGCTCGGCGACGAAAGTGACCGCGAACATTTTTGCGCGAGCGCCGCGTCTCAAGGTCGTCGGCCGCGCCGGCATCGGCGTCGATAATGTCGATGTCGCCGCCGCCACGGCGCGCGGCGTCATCGTCATGAATACGCCTTTCGGCAATTCGATCACCACCGCCGAACACGCCATCGCGCTAATGTTCGCGCTCGCGCGCGAAATTCCCGCCGCCGACGCATCGACCCAGGCCGGCAAATGGGAGAAGAACCGCTTCATGGGCGTCGAGATCACCGGCAAGACGCTCGGGATCGTCGGTTGCGGCAATGTCGGCTCGAATGTCGCCGAACGCGCGCTCGGCCTCAAAATGCGCGTCATCGCCTTCGACCCCTATCTCACCGAAGAACGCGCGAATGAGCTTGGGGTCGAAAAGATCGAACTCGACGATCTCTTGGCGCGGGCTGACTTCATCACGCTGCATACGCCGCTGACCACGCAAACGAAAAACATTCTCTCGGCGGAAAACATCGTCAAGACATGCAAGGGCGTGCGCATCATCAATTGCGCGCGCGGCGGACTTGTCGATGAAGAGGCGCTGCGCAAAGCGCTCGATGAAGGCCATGTCGCCGGCGCCGCCTTTGACGTCTTCGCTCAAGAGCCGGCGACAGAAAATCCCTTGTTCGGCCATCCGCACGTCGTCTGCACGCCGCATCTCGGCGCCTCGACGAGCGAAGCGCAGGAAAAGGTCGCGCTGCAGATCGCCGAGCAAATGGCGGACTATCTGACGCGCGGCGCGATCGCCAACGCCGTGAACTTCCCCTCGATCAGCCCCGAAGAGGCGCCGCGGCTCAAACCTTTCGTCGAGCTCGCTGAGAAGCTCGGCCTCTTCGTGGGACAAATCGCGCGCACGGGCGTCGACAAATTGTCGATCGTCTATGAAGGGATCGTCGCCTTCCAGAAGACGCGTGCGATCACTTCCGCGGCGATCTCGGGAGTGCTGCGACCGATCCTCGAAGACGTCAATCCAGTGTCGGCGCCGATCCTCGCCAAAGAGCGTGGACTATCCGTTGAGGAAATCATCCGCGAGGCGCAAGGCGACTATGAATCGCTCGTCACGCTCAGCGCGCACACGGCGCAGGGCGAAATTTGCGTTTCAGGCACCGTCTTCCACGACGGCAAGCCGCGCATTCTCCGTATCGGCGATATTGGCGTCGACGCCGAGTTCGCGCCGTCAATGATTTATGTGACCAATGAAGATCGGCCGGGCTTCATCGGCAAATTCGCTGGCGCGCTTGGCGACGCCGAAGTCAATATTGCCACGTTTGCGCTTGGCCGCGACAGGCCCGGCGGCGGCGCGGTCGCGCTCGTCGCGATCGACGGCGAATTGCCTGCGCAAGCGCTCGCCGCCCTGAAGAGCCTGCCCGGCGTGAACCAGGCGACGACGTTGAAGTTCTGAAAGCTATTGTCGCGCTCAACCTTACTACTGTTGCAACTCTGCCACTATCGCTAAAGAAACACGATCCCGCCTGGCCTTCCTGCTTGCTTGCGCCAAGGCGCTGCGGGACTAATCGTCGCACTGATCGCGTCGTTTCTCGAGTCGGCGCGGCGCACGCCCACTCTTGAAAAAAGGGAACATCATGCGGCGTCTTGCTTTTGCATTGATTTGCGCAGTTGGCGCTCTTTGCGGTCTTTCTAGCGCAGGATTTGCGCGCAGCCCCGCGCCGCAGCCGCAGGCGCCGGCTCAAACATTCGACCCTTTCGCCGCGCTTTTCGGCGGCGGCTCCTTTGCGCCCCAAACGAGCGACGGCCGTCCGCAGGCCGTCGCCATTCCGCGCGAGGTCGTCGCCTTTGACGCGAGATACGCGCCCGGCACGGTGATCATCGCCACCAATGAGCGGCGCCTCTATTACACACTCGGCCATGGCCAGGCGATCCGCTATGGCGTCGGCGTCGGCCGCCCGGGCTTCGAATGGGCCGGCACGCGCTACGTCTCCCACAAGCGCGAATGGCCGGACTGGACGCCGCCAGCGCAAATGCTGCGACGCCGTCCTGACCTGCCGCGGCACATGGTCGGCGGTCTTGCCAATCCGCTGGGCGCGCGCGCCATGTATCTCTCCGGCACGCTCTATCGCATCCACGGCTCGAACGAGCCCTGGACCATCGGACAGGCGGTGTCGTCCGGCTGCATCCGCATGACCAATGACGACGTCGTAGACCTCTACAATCGCGTGAGAGTCGGCACCCGCGTGGTTGTGACGCGGTAAGTCTCGGCTGCGACTTTTGGACGGCCGGCGTTCGCGTCGGCCGTTTCATTTTTGCGGGTTTATTTTTCTCCCGGCCGATCGCGATCAAGCCCTCTCTCGGCAAGCTCTTCGAGATAGGCGTTAAAGCGTTCTGACGCCGTTTCCCCGAGTTCGCGCAAATACCGCCATGTGTAGATGCCGGTGCGATGCATGTCGTCGAAGTCGAGACGCACAGCGTAATTGCCGACAGGCGCGACAGCGATGATCGCGACGTTGCGCTTGCCGCCGACAGTTTTGCGCTCCTTGGCCGAATGGCCCTGAACCTCGGCGCTCGGACTCTGCGTGCGCAACAGTTCGGCGCTGAGCGAAAATTGCGCGCCATCGTCGAAAGCGACGTTCAGCATGCGTCCGTCTTCGGAAAGGCGCAGTTCAGTCGGCCAGGGCTCCTGCCCCATCATGCTTCTCCAAAAACGTTTGTCCGTGCGCGAGGCAATTTGCGGGCCGCAGCGCTGCGGTCGCCTCCAAATATGTCTATCGCCTTCCGACGAAGGACGCCAAGCTGATCGTCAACGGGAGTCGACTTTCTGCATCCACCAGCTCTCCAAGGTGAAGCCAAAGGGAAACATCGGAAAAAGCGGCGTGTGCTCAGGATGGCGAATTGCGGCGCTGTGCGCGCACCAGATGGCGTTCGCGTGCTGCATAGGCGCGAAATAGAATCCCGAAAGCAATATGCGATCGAGAACGCGCGCCGCCCAGATGCTGTCCTCCTTCGTGCGTGAGGCGAGCAGATTATCGATTGCCGCATCGATAGCTGGCGATGCGACGCCGGAGAGATTGACTGAGTTTTCGCGATCGAGACTCGCCGTGCTCCACCGATTCAATTGCTCCTGGCCGGGAACGGCGGCCGGCAGCCATTGGCCGATCATCATGTCATATTCGAAGCGTTGGCGCCGGCGCTGATATTGGACCTCGTCATAAGTACGCGGATTGGCTTCGACGCCAATGCGTTTCAACGAGGCGGCGAAGTTGAGCGCAAGCCGCTCTTCGTCGCGGTCGCGTATCATGATTTCAAAGACGACGGGAACGCCATTCTTCTGAAGGCGACCGTCAACGAGGACATAGCCGGCTTCAGCGAGTAGCGTTTGCGCGCGCTTCGCGACCAAGCGATCGCGTCCCGAACCATCGTGTCGAACAGGTCGCCAGCGGCCTTCCAGAATGTCGTCGCGGACGACGCCGGGGAATTTGGAAAGAAAAGCGCGCTCCGCAGCGTTCGCCGGACGCCCAATCGAGGAATAATCCGACTCGCCGAAATAGCTTTCCGTGCGCGTATAGAGTCCACCGTAGAAATTGGCGTTGATCCACTCGAAGTCATACATCATGGCGATTGCTTCGCGCAGCCGCACGTCGCGAAAAATCCCTTTGCGCAGATTGAAGACGAAGCCTTCCATTCCCGTCGGGCGGCCCGGACTTAAGATTTCCTTGACGATTGCGCCATTTCGAATGGCGGGGAAATCATAGCCAGTCGACCAGCGCGCGGCGCTCGTCTCTTCGCGATAGTCGATCAGTCCCGCCTTCAGCGCCTCAAAAAGCGCCGCGCCGTCGCGGTAGTAATCGACGTCGATTTCGTCGAAATTATAGAGTCCTTTTTGGCTCGGTATGTCGCGGGCCCAATAGTCAGGATCGCGGCGTAAAACGAGACGCGAGCCGGCTTTCGCCTCAAAGATCACATAAGGACCTGAGCCAAGAGGAATCGTCATGTCGAGATCGTCGAAGCGCTCAACATTGACGGCTTTCTTCGACAGGACCGGCATGTCGGCGAGAATAAGCGGCGCTTCGCGATCCTTCACGCCGGTCAGGTCGAAACGCACCGTATGATCGTCGAGAGCGACGGCGGATTTCACGAGCGCGAAAATCGCGCGATATTTCGGCCGACCTTTCGACTTCAGCAGTTCGAAGGAGAAAAGCGCATCCGACGCAAGTATGGGCGTCTTATCGGAGAAGCGCGCACGTGGGTCGATGTGAAAGGTGACATGCTCGCGGGCGTCATCGACATCGACGGACTTTGCGATCAGCGGATAAAGCGAATAGGGCTCGTCCTGCGACCGCGTCATCAGGCCTTCCACCACATTGCCGAAGATGAGCTGTGGCGCGTCCCCGAATCTCGAATTGAACGGATTGAGGCTCGCAAATCCGCCGCGCACGCCGAGCCGCAGCGTTCCGCCCTTCGGCGCATCGGGATTTGCATAAGAAAGATGATCGAAATTCTTCGGCAGCGCTGGTTCGCCATAGAGCGCGAGGCCATGCGTGACAGGGGCCTTTGGAAGATCTTCGGCAAGCGCCGGAGATGGCGACGATACGACGACGAGATGCATGAGCGCCGCGAGATGCACCACGGCGGCCATGCGGCCAATTGCATGGTGAGCGCGACTCATTCCATGCCTCCTTCGCCGATTGGCGGACCGAATCTATCTGACTTTGACAATCTCCAAGTCGAAGAACTGCTAATCAAACTTTATGAGCAGGCGTCGCCCCTGGCAGAGGCGACGCCAGATCGCATTAGAACCTGAGCTTCACGCCTCCGGTGAATGCGCGCGGTTGTCCGGCGATGATGCCGGCGCCTTGCGCGGTCATCAAACCGCCGTTCGGTGTAGTGGTCAAACCGGTGCTGTTCAACCAGACAAAGGGCGTCTGTATCGGGGTCAATGCAGCGCCGCGCGAGAGCAGAGAGTTGGCTATCACTGTTGCGCCCGCGACGTAAGTCCGGTTGAAGATGTTCGAGACCTCGAAATACAGTTCAATGTTCTTGAAATAGGAGTCTGCTAAGTCGTGATTATAGTGCGTGTTCACATTGAACACGCTGTAGCTCGGTATCGTGGTGAAATTGGCGTTGTCGATCGTATAATCGCTTTTGAAAATATATTCGACATAGCTGCCGAGACCCGAAAGATCGCCATAGGGCTGATCGTATCCAAGACGCATCGTCACAGTATGCGGCGGCACATTGGGAATCCTATTGCCGGAGCGATTATAGAGGACTGGGACGTTGTTGATCGAACCAAGATCGTCCCAATAATTGGTGAAGAACTGATTGTTGAACGTATAGGCCGCGATCAGCCGCCATCCATCATAGGGCCGCCAATCGGCATTGAGTTCTATGCCGCGGTGGAGGGAGGAGGGAATGTTCTGCTGATAGCTGACGAGGGCATTGCTCAAAGTTATAATCTCGTTGCGGTGCCATTCGTTGAAGCCGGTCACGCTGAAATTAAGCTCGGGGCTCGGCGTCCAATCGATGCCGAGATCGACGCCCATATTGGTTTGCGCTTTTAGCGGATTGCTTCCGGCGCCGCTTCGCGTGCTGGTAAGAAACACGAATGTCGGCGTGCTGTAGCCTGTCGAATAGCGCGCCCGTACCTGCCACTCCGGGTTATAGCGATAGGTGAGCGACGCTTCCGGCGCCGTGTTCCAGTAGTCGTTGTCGACTGCGATCTGGTTCGGAAATATGGGCTGCCGATTGAAGGCGTAATTATAAACGGTGTTAACGCCCCAAACCCGGTTCCAGTTGGAGCTAAAGCCCACGACGCCTGTCAGGCCAGGCGCGAGAGCCACCTCCTCACGCGCGCGGAGACCGATGTTCGACGTATAGTAATCAAGCTTTCCGATAGGCCCGCCAGTCCCGCCGCCAAACCAAGTATTGGGAATCTGGGCAACGAGCGGATTGGTCGTCTTGGCGTTGCTGTAGAAGAACTGGAGGAAATGCGTCGCCGGAAATCCAAAGATCGGGACGTGACTGGTGATGTCGGTCTGTGCGGTAATGCCAACGGTCGGCCCCCTGAGGCCCACAGGACCACCGAGACCCCCGGCGCTCGTGGGGCCAACTTTCGGCGGCGGCCAGGTTCCATTGATATTGTCGAGATAGTCATAGGTAAATTGCGAGCGCCAAGTGGTATTGTTGTCGAAGTCATGCTCGAACTGAACGCCGCCGATCTGTCTTAGCGCGTGCGAGTGCGTGCCAAGTTGCCAGACGCTCTGGTTGACAAGCGGCGCCGTGGGGGCAAGCGGAGGGCCCGCGGTGAAAAGACCGTTCGCGGGCACAAACAAATTATTGCAGAACTGCGTATTGAGGGTACTTGCGATCGGACAGCCATAATATTGTTGAAAAGGATTGAAGTAAAATACATTTATACTGTTTCTGTTTATGAACTCCGATTTTATATCGTTGGCGATGTATTTCACAATAATGCGATCGGTGGGAGTCACGTCCCATCTGCCGAGAAGCTTGCCTTGCTTGGCTTCGTAAGCGCCGCGACCGGCAAAGCCGTCGCCGCGCGTATGCGACGCAAAAAAAGCTATGTCGAAGGCGCCGAGCGTGCTGTCGACCACCGCCTTGCCGGCACGGACATAATTATTGACATAGCCGAAGCTGCCGGCTTCCGAACCTGTATTGACGCCGTCGATTTCGGCGCCGGAAAAGGTGCGGAAATTGATCGCGCCACCATAGGCGTAATTCCCGAAGAGCGCCGATGATGGTCCGCGATAGACGTCGACCGCGGCGTAAGAATGCGGATCAAGCAAGTCGGTGCGGCCATTGCCGTCGGCCGTCATGATCGGAAATCCGTCTTCGTACAGCATGATGTTGCGGACGCCGAATGGAAAGCCGGGGCCGAGTCGGTTACCGGATCCGCGAATCGAGAGGAATAGATCGCGCGAAGAATTGCCTTGTTGAATGGAAACGCCGGGGCTGTATTCCAACACCCTCCTTACATCCATTAGCGGCGTCGGCTTGAGGAATTTGGTGTTGACGATCGTCACCGTCTCGCCAGGCGGATCCCGGTAGATCGGCAATTTCGCGCGGGCGGCATCAAAGCCCGGCGCATATCCCGCTTCGCCCGCCGTTGACTCTCTCGTGGCCGGAGGCCTGACCGGCGGAGCGGCGCCAATCGTAATTTGCGGCAGCGCCTGCTGTGCATGCGCAAAGGACGGGGCGGACACAAGCGCGAGGGCGCTGAGCGCAGCGCCATGCATCAATTTCGATCGAGACCGCATTTTCGTTACTTTCCTATTCGGGGTTAGAACTCATTGAGAGGGCGCACGCGATGGCCCGCTCGCCGTCGACTCCGGTTTCCACGGGTCAGCGAAGCGGGAAGACGTCAGCAAGGATTCGTCGGTCAGCGTTTTCAGAAAGGCGATCAGATCGCTCTTTTCCTGCGGCGACAGGTCGATCGGGACGATCAACGCGCTCTTGTTCGGGTTGTAGCGGCCGTCGCCTTTGAACGGACCGCTCGTGACGTTGCGGCCGCCAGCGGCGTAAATGTCGATCACATCCTCGAGCGTCGCGACGCTGCCGTCGTGCATATAGGGCGCGGTGACAGCGATATTGCGCAGGCTCGGCGCGCGGAACGCGCCCATCTCGGCGGGATTATGCGTGTTCTCGAACACGCCGCGATTGGGTTCGGGATAGGCGCCCTTGCCGTCGAGATCATAAAGGCCTGTGTTGTGAAACGGCGTCTCTATCTCACGCGTCTTCGCGTGATAGAACTGATCGTCGAAATTCACGCTGCCGTGGCAGTGATGGCACTCGGCCTTCTCGCCGAAGAAGAGATCCTTGCCCCGCGTCTCTTCGGGAGAGAGCGTCGCCTTGCCTAGGAGATAGAGATCATATTTCGAGGAGGTCGACACGACGCCGCGCTCGAAAACGGAGATCGCCTTGATGACATTGCCGAAGGTGATCGGGTCGGCTTCGCCGGGAAACGCCTCCGCGAAGTCGCGTCGATAGTCCGCGTCGCTTGCAAAGCGCGTAAGGATCTCTTTGCGGTTCTTGTCATTGACGCCCATTTCTATGGGCTCTTCGCCAAAGAGCGGACCCTCCATCTGCTTTTCGAGCGTCACCATCGCCGGGTTCGCCCAAGTCAACGTCGCGCGCCAGCCGGCGTTGACGATGCTCGGCGAATTGCGCGGCGTATGCTGGCCCGTCGCTCCGACGCCGACTGGCCGCCCATCGGTGAAAGCCAGACGTTGCTCGTGACAGGAGGCGCAGCTCTCCTTGCCGTTTCCCGATAGGCGCGTGTCGTAGAAGAGCTTGCGCCCGAGCTGGAACCGCGCCTCCGACATCGCATTGTCGACGGGAACTCGCGGCGGCGGCATGAACTCCGGCAAGGTCCATCGCCACGCTTCGCCGCTGGGGTTTGTTTCGCTTTGCGCGCCGCTCGCAGTCAAAGTCGCGGCGAAGAGGAGAATGAAAGCTGTGCGCTTCATTTCGTGGCCTCCGCGCGAAAAATCTTCGTCGGCGCGCCGGTGGATTGCCCGGCGTCATTGGCGTCGGGCGCGGATTCCTTGAGCCGAAGACCGAGGTTTTCGAACATCGGCGTGCATTCCGGATCGGCCGGACCGCTCATGCAGCCGGTCGAGAAACCCTGGTCTTTCCTGAGATCGATGCTGGCGAAGAGCGGCTTCAGATCCAGCACCACGCGCTGTTTGGCAGAATCGAAAGAAACGAGTTTCACCGGAATCCGATTGGGATTCGTGCAGGAGGTGATTTCGCCTTTCGTGGCGTCGCCGCGGCAACCGGTCGAACCGAGATGCAGCATCCAGGTCGAAACCGTGATCGTTCCGTCCGAATTAACCCGCAGCGGCGCCGTCTTGGGCGCGTCGGCCATGAGCGGCGCGCCGCCGTCGGGCTTGTCGCCTGCAGGCGCGCCGGCGCCATTCGCAGCGGCCGCCGGGTTTTTCGGCGGAGGCGGCGGACGCGTCACGCCGCCCTCCGGGTCAACTTCAATCTTGACGAACTTGCGCCCTGCCTGCCAATTCCAGGTCATCGACTGAAGATCGAGCGGCGCGGGAGCCGTGGCGAAATTCGAGTGATTGAGGACGACGTCCTTTCCGTCTTTATCCTGGATGACGCTTGGGACGCCGATGACGAAGCTAACGCCCTTGTAGCGGCCGCGCGGGACTGATCCTTTGATCGTGTCATTGACGTCCGCGGTGCCGATGCATTTACCGGTCTTGTTCTCGAAATCGAGCAAAGCGAGGTTGGCGTATTGCCAGTCGTTCTGTTCCAGCTCGATGGGAACTTCGTGGCCGGCGGCGTCGATCAGAGCAGGCGCCGAAACGTAGAATCGCGCGTCATGGAGTTGGGCCGGTTGACCGCCGGTTCCGAGGCCGGAAATGTCGCGGCCGCATTCGACCGGCTGATCGCCCGCGCCAAGCGCAAAGCGTATAGCGACCTGCTGTCTTTCATTCGCGTCGATCTTCGCGGCATGCGCGACGCCTATGGCTGCGAGCCCGCCGATCGCGAACGCAAATTGGTTGAGCGCCCTCATGATTCCTCTCCTGCGCAACGAGTGTTGAGACGTGTCTTGAGACGTGTCTTGGCGTACGCGCCCGCGAACGGCGCGTATCGGCGACGCGTGAGA
>Ga0233424_10000974_pt1 | contig 29417 bp, 21 predicted proteins | sample Watercolumn_Towu_FD_181011 | JGI IMG/M metagenome (GOLD analysis project Ga0233424, IMG submission 181011) | Freshwater microbial communities from Lake Towuti, South Sulawesi, Indonesia - Watercolumn_Towuti2014_125_MG | ecosystem: Environmental > Aquatic > Freshwater > Lake | place: Indonesia... | reverse complement strand
TGACGTGCGGGATCACCACCCAGTTGCGGTGCAGGTTGGCGCCGGAGATCTTCTTGATGCGCGAGAGGTCCTTGCGCTCGATGGGGCCGAACTTGGCGAAGTCGACCTTCGGCCACGGCAGCAGGCCCGGGAAGGCCTCGCCACCGCCGGCCGACGCCGCCGGGGCCTTGGCCGCGGCCGCCTTGGTCTGCGCCGAGCCGGCCATCACCGCCTTGACGAAGCCCTGCACGTCGTCCTGCGTGATGCGGCCCTTCGGGCCGGAACCCTTGACCTCGTCCAGCGGCACGCCCAGGTCGCGGGCGAAGCGGCGGATCGACGGCGAGGCGTGCGGCAGCGCACCCTTCGGCGCGCCGGGGTCGTGCGGCGGCAGCGAGGCGGTGGGTGAGACCCGTGCGGCGCCCCCACCCTCACCCCGGCCTTCACTCCCAACATTCGCCGCCCCGGCGGGAGAGGGAGAGGCAGCAGGAGCGGGCTTGGCCCCCTCTCCCGCACCAGCGGGAGAGGGTTGGGGTGAGGGTGCAGGCGCAGCACCGCCCGCCCCTTCCAGCACCGCGATCAGCGAGCCCTTGTTGACCTTGTCGCCCAGCGCGACCTTCAGTTCCTTGACCACGCCGGCATGCGACGACGGGATCTCCATCGACGCCTTGTCCGACTCCACCGTGATCAGGCTCTGCTCGGCCTTCACCGTGTCACCGGGCTTGACCAGCAGCTCGATCACCGCGACGTCGGCGAAATCGCCGATGTCGGGCACGAAGATCTCGACCGGGCCGGCTGCGGGCGCCCCACCCTCACCCCGGCCCTCTCCCGCCGGGGCGGGAGAGGGAGTGGGCGCGGGCTTGGCCCCCTCTCCCGCCGGGGCGGGAGAGGGTTGGGGTGAGGGCGCCGCGGCGTCAGCCGCGGTCTCCAGCAACAGCAGCAGCGACCCTTCGCTGACCTTGTCGCCCAACCCGACCTTCAGTTCCTTGACCACGCCGGCATGCGACGACGGGATCTCCATCGACGCCTTGTCCGACTCCACCGTGATCAGGCTCTGCTCGGCCTTCACGGTGTCGCCGGGCTTGACCAGCAGTTCGATGATCGCGACTTCGCTGAAGTCCCCGATGTCGGGGACCTTGACTTCGACCAATGCCATTTGTTGTGCTCCGCTTTCTTGTCGTTCAGGCGTACAGCGGGTTGATCTTGTCGGCGTTGAGGCCGTACTTCGCGATCGCCTCGGCCACCTTGGCCGCCGGCACCGCACCCTCGTCGGCCAGCGTCTTCAGCGCGGCGACGACGATGTAATAGCGGTTGACCTCGAAGTGCTCGCGCAGCTTGCTGCGGAAATCGCTGCGGCCGAATCCGTCGGTGCCCAGCACCTTGTAGGCGCGGCCCTTCGGGATGAAGGCGCGGATCTGTTCCGCGTACTGCTTCATGTAGTCGGTCGACGCGATCACCGGGCCGGCATGCGGCAGCAGCTGCTCGGTGACGAACGGCAGCCTGGCGGCCTCGGTCGGGTGCAGCAGGTTCCAGCGCTCGCAGTCCTGGCCGTCGCGGGCCAGTTCGTTGAAGCTCGGGCAGCTCCAGACGTTGGCGGCCACGCCCCAGTCGGCTTCGAGCAGTTGCTTGGCGAACTGCGATTCGCGCAGGATCGTGCCCGAGCCCAGCAGGTTCACGCGCGGCGTCTTCTTCGCGCCCTCTTCCAGCAGGTACATGCCCTTGATGATCTGCTCCTCGGTGCCGGCCTTCAGGCCCGGCATCGGGTAGTTCTCGTTCAACAGGGTGATGTAGTAGAAGACGTTTTCCTGCCGCTCGACCATGCGCTTCAGGCCGTGCTGCATGATCACCGCCACCTCGTGCGCGAAGGTCGGGTCGTAGCTGACGCAGTTCGGGATGGTGTTGGCCAGGATGTGGCTGTGGCCGTCCTCGTGCTGCAGGCCTTCGCCGTTCAGCGTGGTGCGGCCCGAGGTGCCGCCCAGCAAGAAGCCGCGCGCCTGCATGTCGCCCGCCGCCCACGCCAGGTCGCCGATGCGCTGGAAGCCGAACATCGAGTAATAGACGTAGAACGGGATCATGATGCGGTTGTTCGTCGAGTACGACGTCGCCGCGGCGATCCAGCTGGCCATGCCGCCCGCTTCGTTGATGCCTTCCTGCAGCACCTGGCCGGCCTTGTCTTCCTTGTAGTACATCACCTGGTCCTTGTCGACCGGGGTGTACTGCTGGCCTGCGGGGTTGTAGATGCCGATCTGGCGGAACAGGCCTTCCATGCCGAAGGTGCGCGCCTCGTCCACCAGGATGGGCACGACGCGCGGGCCGATCGCCTTGTCACGCAGCAGCTGGGTCAGGAATCGCACGTAGGCCTGCGTGGTGCTGATCTCGCGGCCCTCGGCGGTCGGGTCGAGCACGGCCTGGAAGGTCTCCAGCGACGGCACGGTGAACGACTCCTCCGCCTTCGGACGGCGCGCCGGCAGGTAGCCGCCCAGGGCCTTGCGGCGTTCCTGCAGGTAGCGCATCTCCGGCGTGTCGTCGGCCGGCTTGTAGAACGGGATGTCCTTGGCCAGCTGCTCGTCGCTGATGGGGATGTTGAAGCGGTCGCGCATCCCCTTGATGTCCTCGTCGGTCAGCTTCTTGGCCTGGTGCGCGGTGTTCTTGCCCTCCGCGGCCTTGCCCATGCCGTAGCCCTTGACCGTCTTGATCAGCATGACGGTCGGCTGGCCCTTGGTGTTGACCGCGCGGTGGTAGGCCGCGTAGACCTTCTGCGGGTCGTGGCCGCCGCGGTTCAGGCGCCAGATGTCGTCGTCGTTCATCTTCGCGACGAGTTCCAGCGTCTTCGGATCCTTGCCGAAGAAGTGCTTGCGCACGAACGCGCCGTCGTTCGCCTTGAACGCCTGGTAGTCGCCGTCCAGCGTCTCCATCATCAGCTTGCGCAGCGAGCCGTCTTTGTCGCGCGCCAGCAGCGGGTCCCAGTACGAGCCCCACAGCAGCTTGATGACGTTCCAGCCGGCGCCACGGAACTCGCCTTCCAGTTCCTGGATGATCTTGCCGTTGCCGCGCACCGGGCCGTCCAGGCGCTGCAGGTTGCAGTTGATGATGAAGACCAGGTTGTCGAGCTTCTCTCGCGCGGCCAGGCCGATCGCGCCCAGCGATTCCGGCTCGTCCATCTCGCCGTCGCCGCAGAACACCCAGACGCGGCGCTTGCTGGTGTCGGCGATGCCGCGGGCGTGCAAGTACTTCAGGAAACGCGCCTGGTAGATCGCCATCAGGGGGCCCAGGCCCATCGAGACGGTCGGGAACTGCCAGAACTCGGGCATCAGCTTCGGGTGCGGGTAGCTGGACAGGCCCTTGCCGTCGACTTCCTGGCGGAAGTTCAGCAGTTGCTCCTCGCTGATGCGGCCTTCCATGTAGGCACGCGCATAGATGCCAGGCGCCGAGTGGCCCTGGATGTACAGCAGGTCGCCGCCGTGGATGCCGTCGTCGGCGTGCCAGAAGTGGTTGAAGCCGGCGCCGAACATCGTCGCCACGGAGGCGAACGAGCTGATGTGGCCCCCCAGGTCACCGCCATCGGCCGGGTTCAGCCGGTTGGCCTTGACCACCATCGCCATCGCGTTCCAGCGCATGTAGGCGCGCAGGCGCTCCTCGATCTCGAGGTTGCCCGGGCAACGCTCTTCCTGGTCGGGCGGGATGGTGTTGACGTACGCGGTGTTGGCCGAGAACGGCACGTCGATGCCGGCCTGGCGGGCCTGGTCGATCAACTGCTCCAGCAGGAAATGGGCGCGCTCGCCCCCTTCGGTGCCGATCACGGCGGACAGCGCGTCCAGCCACTCGCGGGTTTCTTGGGGATCGGAATCGTTGGGTGCTGCGACCGGACGCGATTCGGGCATGGCGGACATGGTGGGTTGTCTCCTTGGGTAGAAGGGCGCGGCGCAGCGGGGGGTGCCGGCAACGACGCGGGCGCGAGTCTCGCACAAGAACCTGAGCTTTTCAAATAGTGATCGGCCTTTTCATAATATGAATTCAGTGTGAACGACCGTGCGCAAGTTCGGGGCCGCCGCTGCCGGCAGGGGACGTGCCGCCCCGATAATCCGGCCGATGCCCTGGCTGCCCCTTCACCTGCGCGCACGTCCCGCCCGCACCTCCCGCACCGCCGGCCTGCAACGCCGCGTGTGGTCGTGGTGGCGACGGCTGACGCCCACCCACCACGACCGGCTCGCCGCCGCCGCGCCGCTGACCTCGGTGCTGCTGTTCCTGACGGTGATCGTCGCGGCCTTCTGGTACCTGCGCAACGAGGAATTCGATCGGGAACTGGAGTCGGTCAAGCGCGACACCGAGCTGGTGCAGCAGCAGATCCGCCTGCGGCTGATCGAGAACCAGGACCAGCTCACCCGCATGGCGCGCGAGCTGACCACCCGCGGCACCGACCGCGATGCCTTCTACGCCCGCAGCGAGGCGGTGATGCGCGGTCGCCAGGAGATCGTCGCCATCTCGTGGCTGAACGCGCAGCGCCAGTTGCTCGCGCGCCAGGCCGTGCCCGACCGGCTGCTGCCGCTGCCGCGGCCGGCCGGCACCGCGGGCACCACCTCGACCGACCAGCTCGAGGAAGAAAGCCGCCTCGCCTTCAACGACGCCCGCGATCTGCGCACCGCCGTCTACGCCCGCCCGCTGCCCAACCCGGACGGCAGCGTGACGCTGGCGCTGTACCTGCCGGTGATCGAACGCGGCGCGCTGGCCGGCGCCCTGGTGGCCGAGTACTCGCTCGATGCGCTGCTGCGCCACTTCGTGCCGCCGGAGGTGGCGCGCCGCCACCTCATCAGCGTGCTGGACGGCGACGGCGAGGTGCTCACCAGCACCTACACGCCGCAGCCCGGCCGCCAGCATGCCGAGCTGACCTACAGCGTCGCCTTCACGCAGATCGGCCACGGGCTGCAGCTGCGTGGAGAGGGCTACCGCACCTCGTTCGGCCTGGTGGGCAACACGCTGTTCTGGATGGTGGTGGCGCTGTCGGCGCTGATCGTCTGGATGCTGATGGGCACCTGGCGGCACATGCGCCGGCGGCTGCAGATCCAGGGCGCGCTGGTGCAGGAAACCAACTTCCGCCGCGCCATGGAGAACTCGATGCTGACCGGCATGCGGGCCATGGACCTGGACGGGCGCATCACCTATGTGAACCCGGCGTTCTGCGCGATGACCGGCTTCTCCGAGGCCGAGCTGATCGGCTGCCTGCCGCCCTTCCCGCATTGGCCGCAGGACAAGCAGGACGAGAACAACCGGCTGCTGCAGCAGGAGCTCTCCGGCCGCAGCCCGCCCGGCGGCATCGAGGTGAAGGTGCTGCGCAAGGACGGCTCGCAGTTCGACGCGCGCATGTACGTCTCGCCGCTGATCGACGCCAAGGGCCAGCAGACCGGCTGGATGACCTCGATGACCAACATCACCGAGGCCAAGCGCATCCGCGACCAGCTGACCGCGTCGCACGAGCGCTTCACCACCGTGCTGGAAGGCCTGGACGCCGCGGTGTCGGTGATCAGCGTGCAGACCGGCGAGCTGCTGTTCGTGAACCGCTCGTACCGGCTGTGGTTCGGTGCCGACGCCCGTTTCCACACCCAGTTGGCGGGCAACTCCGGGCAGGCCCCCGGCGACCTCCACCCCGACGCGCAGGACGCCGTCGACGGCTACGGCGGCCTGCCGGCCAGCGAGATCACCGAAGCCGGCTCGGATGCGCGCGAAGTGCACCTGGCGTCGCTGGACAAGTGGTTCGACGTGCGCGCGCGCTACCTGCAGTGGACCGACGGGCGCCTCGCGCAGATGCTGATCGCCACCGACATCACGGCACGCCGCCATGTCGAGGAGCAGATGGCCCAGCAGGCCGAGCGCGCGCAGGTCACCAGCCGGCTGGTGACGATGGGCGAGATGGCCTCGTCGGTGGCGCACGAGCTGAACCAGCCGCTCACCGCCATCAGCAACTACTGCAACGGCATGATCAGCCGCCTGAAGGCCGGCACCATCGTGGAGCCCGACCTGATCGCCGCGCTGGACAAGACCGCCCGCCAGGCGCAGCGCGCCGGCCAGATCATCCACCGCATCCGCAGCTTCGTGAAGAAGAGCGAGCCGCAGCGCCAGGCGGCCAAGGCCGGCGACATCGTCGAGGACACGGTCGAGCTGGCCGGCATCGAGCTGCGCCGGCGCAACGTGCAGATCCACGTCTACGTCGCCCAGCGGCTGCCGGTGCTGCACGTCGACCCGATCCTGATCGAGCAGGTGCTGCTGAACCTGCTGAAGAACGGCGCCGAGGCGATCGACACCGCGAAGATGCCCTCGTCGCGCCGCCACATCGAACTGCGCGTGGTGCCGCGCTACGACCCGGACATCGGCGGCGTGATCGAGTTCACCGTCACCGACACCGGCCCGGGCATCAAGGAAGACGTCATCGGCCGGCTCTACGAAGCCTTCTTCTCGACCAAGCTCGACGGGCTGGGCATCGGGCTGTCGTTGTGCCGCTCGATCGTCGAGTCGCACAAGGGCCGGATCAAGGCGGAGAACCTCTACAATGCCGGCACCGTCTCGGGCTGCCGCTTCACCGTCTCGCTGCCGGTGAACACCAGCACCGAACTTTCTTTCAAGCAAGCGGAAACTTCATGAGTCTGATCCCCAAGAAAGGCACGGTCTACATCGTCGATGACGACGAGGCGGTCCGAGACTCTCTGCAATGGTTGCTCGAAGGCCGTGACTACCGCGTGAAGTGTTTCGAGTCGGCCGAGGCTTTCCTGGCCCGCTTCGACCCCCGCGAAGTGGCCTGCCTGATCGCCGACATCCGCATGGACGGCATGACCGGCCTCGAACTGCAGGACCGCCTGATCGAGCGCAAGAGCCCGCTGCCCATCGTCTTCATCACCGGCCACGGCGACGTGCCGATGGCGGTCACGACGATGAAGAAGGGCGCGATGGACTTCATCGAGAAGCCGTTCAAGGAAGACGAACTGGTCGGCCTCGTCGAGCGCATGTTCGAACAGGCCCGCGCCGCGTTCTCGCAGCACCAGGAACAGGCCAGCCGCGAAGCGCTGCTGTCGCGCCTGACCACCCGCGAGGCGCAGGTGCTCGAGCGCATCGTCGCCGGCCGCCTGAACAAGCAGATCGCCGACGACCTGGGCATCAGCATCAAGACGGTGGAGGCGCACCGCGCCAACATCATGGAGAAGCTCAGCGCCAACACCGTGGCCGACCTGCTGAAGATCGCCCTCGGTGCCTCGGCCCCGAAGAGCTGACCGCCCCCACGATCCCCGAGGCCGCACCACTGCGGCCTTTTTCGTTTGCGAGAGACATTGCGAGAGACAACATGACGGCTCAACTGATCGATGGCAACGCCCTCTCGAGAACGCTGCGGCAAGAGGTGGCGCAGCGCGCCGCGGCCCTCGCCGGACGGGGCGTCACGCCCGGGCTGGCGGTCGTGCTGGTGGGCGAAAACCCGGCGAGCCAGGTCTACGTGCGCAACAAGGTGAAGGCCTGCCAGGACAACGGCCTGCACTCGGTGCTCGAGCAATACCCGGCCTCGATGACCGAAGCCGAGCTGCTGGCCCGGGTCGACGCGCTGAACCGCGACCCGAACATCCACGGCATCCTGGTGCAACTGCCGCTGCCGGCGCACATCGACGACCACAAGGTCATCGAGGCGATCTCGCCGCTGAAGGACGTCGACGGCTTCCACGTCGCCAGCGCCGGTGCGCTGATGGTGGGCGAGGTGGGCTTCAAGGCCTGCACGCCCTACGGCTGCATGAAGATGCTCGAATCCATCGGCTGGAAAGACCTGCGCGGCAAGCACGCCGTGGTGATCGGCCGCTCCAACATCGTCGGCAAGCCGATGGCGATGATGCTGCTGCAGGCCAACGCCACCGTCACCGTCACGCACAGCGGCACCGCCGACCTGGCGCACCACACCCGCCAGGCCGACATCGTCGTCGCCGCGGTGGGCAAGCGCAACGTGCTGACCGCCGAGATGGTCAAGCCCGGCGCGGTGGTGATCGACGTCGGCATGAACCGCAACGACGAAGGCAAGCTCTGCGGGGACGTCGACTTCGACGGCGTCAAGGAAGTGGCCGGCTGGATCACGCCGGTGCCGGGCGGCGTCGGGCCGATGACGATCACGATGCTGCTGGTGAACACCATCGAGGCGGCGGAGCGCGCAGCCCGCTGAGCTGCCAGGTCTTCTGTAGGAGCGGCTTCAGCCGCGATGGCTCGCTGCCTGGCGCGAATCGCGGCTGAAGCCGCTCCTACAAAATTTCCGGTGAGCGGCGGGGTCGCCTCCGGGCGTCGCACAATGGGTCGGTTCGAACCTTTTCACCGACCGACGATGCAACCCGACAACCCGCTGCTCGCCACCGACGCCCTGCCCCGTTTCGACGCCATTCGCCCCGAGCACGTGACGCCGGCGATCGACGTGCTGCTGGGGGCGGCCAACCAGGCCCTCGAAGCCGCCGTCAGCGACGTGACCCCGCCGGACTACGAGGCGCTGTCGAAGGTGCTGTCGGTGCCGCTGGAGCGCCTGGGCGTGGCCTGGGGCGCGGTGGGCCACCTGAAGTCGGTGATGGAAACGCCGGAGCTGCGCGCCGCGTTCAACGACAACCTGCCGCGCATCACCGAGTTCTACACCCGCCTGGGCGCCGACGAGCGGCTGTACGCCAAGTACAAGGCCATCGCCGCGGGCCCCACGGCGGCGACGCTGAGCCCCGCGCGCAAGGCGTCGCTGGAGCACAGCCTGCGGGACTTCGTGCTCTCGGGTGCCGAGCTGCAGGGCGAGGCCAAGCAGCGCTTCGCCGCGATCCAGGAAGAGGCGGCGCAGCTGGGCCAGCAGTTCTCCGAGCACGTGCTCGACGCCACCGACACCTACGCCTACTACGCCCGCCCGGCCGAGATGACCGGGGTGCCCGAGGACGTGCTGGCATCCACCCGCGCGGCCGCCGAGGCCGACGGCAAGGACGGCCACAAGCTGACGCTGCAGATCCCCACCTACCTGCCGGTGATGCAGTACGGCCAGGACCGCGCGCTGCGCGAGCGCCTCTACCGCGCCTACGTCACCCGCGCCAGCGAGACCGGCCCCGCCGAGCACGACAACACCGCCGTGATGCAGCGCCTGCTCGCGCTGCGCCAGGAAGAAGCCGCCCTGCTCGGCCACGCCAACTACGCCGAGGTGTCGCTGGTGCCGAAGATGGCGAAGGACCCGCAGCAGGTGCTCGACTTCCTGCGCGACCTGGCGCGCCGTGCCCGCCCCTACGCCGAGCGCGACCTGGCCGAGGTGCGCGAGTTCGCCGCCAAGGAGCTGGGCCTGCCCGAGCTGCAGGCGTGGGACGTGCCGTACGCCAGCGAGAAGCTGAAGGAGGCCCGCTACGCGTTCAGCGACCAGGCGGTGAAGCAGTACTTCACCGAGCCGAAGGTGCTGGCCGGGCTGTTCCGCATCATCGAGACGCTGTTCGAGGTGGCGATCCGCCCCGACAGCGCGCCGGTCTGGCACCCGTCGGTGCGCTTCTTCCGCATCGAGCGCCAGGGGCGCCTGATCGGCCAGTTCTATCTCGACCCCTACGCCCGCGCCGGCAAGCGCCCGGGGGCCTGGATGGACGACGTGCGCAGCCGATGGCAGCGCCCGGACAGCGGCACGCTGCAGACCCCGGTGGCGCAGCTGGTGTGCAACTTCGCCGCGCCGGTGGGCACGCAGCCCGCGCTGCTGACGCACGACGAGGTGCAGACGCTGTTCCACGAGTTCGGCCACGGCCTGCACCACATGCTGACGCAGGTGGACGAGCTCGGCGTCTCCGGCATCTCCGGCGTCGAGTGGGACGCGGTCGAGCTGCCCAGCCAGTTCATGGAAAACTTCTGCTGGGAGTGGGAGGTGCTGTCGCACATGACCGCCCACGTCGAGACCGGCGCGGCCCTGCCGCGCGAGCTGTTCGACAAGATGATCGCGGCCAAGAACTTCCAGAGCGGCCTGCAGACGCTGCGCCAGGTGGAATTTGCCCTCTTCGACATGCGCATCCACGCCGAGACCGACGCCTCGACGAAGATCCAGGCAGTGCTGGACGAGGTGCGTGGCGAAGTGGCGGTGCTGGTGCCGCCGCCGTTCAACCGCTTCCAGCACAGCTTCTCGCACATCTTCGCCGGCGGGTATTCGGCCGGGTACTACAGCTACAAGTGGGCCGAGGTGCTGTCGGCCGACGCGTGGAGCGCGTTCGAGGAGACCGGCGTGCTGAACGCCGAGACCGGCCGCCGCTACCGCACCGAGATCCTCGAGGCCGGCAGCGCCCGCTCGGCGATGGAGAACTTCAAGGCCTTCCGCGGCCGCGAGCCCAACCTGGACGCGCTGCTGCGCCACCAGGGCATGAGCACGCCGGCGCAATAAGGGCTCAGGCTCAGTCTTCGGCGTCCTCGCGCCACGACAGCGCGAGGGCGTACAGCGCGTTGCGCGGTGCGCTGCCGAGCTCGGCCGCCAGCGCCACCGCGGCCTTGACCGGCAGGTGCTCGAGCAGCCGGCGCAGCACCTGCGCGTCGCGCTCGCTCACGGCGTCCGCAGGCACGTCCGCCGGCGGCGCGGCGTGCAGCACCAGCACGAACTCGCCCTTCAGGTGTTGCGCATCGCTGGCCAGCCAGGCCGGCGCGGCCGCGCCCTCCAGCGTCACCACCTGTTCGAACTGCTTCGTCAGCTCGCGGCAGACCGTCAGGCGCCGCTGCGGTGCCGCCGCGGCCAGCGCCTGCAGCAGGGCCTCGATGCGGTGCGGCGCCTCGAACAGCACGGTGGTCTCGCCGCGCGCCAGTTCGGCCTGCAGCCAGGCTTCGCGCGCCTTCGGCTTCGGCGGTGCAAAACCGGCGAAACGGTAGCCGCTGCCGTGCACGTCGCCCGCCGCACTCAGCGCCGCCGCCACGGCGCTGGCGCCCGGCAGCGGCATCACGCGCAGGCCGGCCGCCTGCACCGCCGCCACCAGCCGCGCGCCGGGATCGGAGACAGCCGGCGTGCCGGCGTCGCTGACATAGGCGATGCGCTGGCCGGCCTGCAGCCGCGCCACCACCTGCTCGGCCGCCCGCGCCTCGTTGTGCTCGTGCACCGCCAGCAGCTCCTTGTGCAGCCCCAGCCGCGTCAGCAGGCCGGCGGTGACGCGCGTGTCCTCGCAGCCGACGGCGTCCACCAGCCCGAGCACGTGCACCGCGCGCAGGCTGAGGTCGGCCATGTTGCCGATCGGCGTGGCGACCACGTACAGGCAGCCGGACGGATACTGCTGGCCGGCGGCGGCCTGGGCCGCGGCCTGCGACAACAACGAGGGGAGGGACACGGAGATGGCGACCTCGACGATCAAGGGATGGCTGTCGACCCGGCGCGACGCGCGGGGCCAGGCCGGCGCCGCGGCCGAAGACCGCGCGCTGGCCCACCTGCAGCGGCACGGGCTGCTGCTGGTGGCCCGCAATTATCGAGTGGCGCGCGGCCGCTCCGCGCGGGGCGGCGAAGTCGACCTGATCCTGCGCGACCGCGATGGCACGCTGGTGTTCGTGGAGGTGCGCGCCCGCGGCGATGCGCGGCACGGCGGCGCGGCCGGCAGCATCGGCTCCGCCAAGCAGCGCCGCATCGTCTACGCGGCGCAGCACTACCTGATGCGCCTGGCCGCGCCGCCGCCCTGCCGCTTCGACGTGGTCGCGATCGACGGCGACGCGCTGACCTGGCTGGCCGGTGCCTTCGACGCCGGCTGACCGGGCGGATCCGCGCGCTCGCATATGATCCCGGGATGCTCGAGCAACGCATTCAACAACAGTTCTTCGACAGCGCCGACCTCAAATACGCCGCTGCCGAGACGCTGACCCGCCCGATCGCCCAGGCCGCCCAGCTGCTGATGGGCGCCATCACCACCGGCGGCAAGATCCTCGCGTGCGGCAACGGCGGCTCGGCCGGCGACGCCCAGCACTTCGCCGCCGAGTTCGTCGGCCGCTTCGAACGCGAGCGCCCCGGCCTGGCGGCGATCTCGCTGACCACCGACACCTCGATCATCACCGCGGTCGGCAACGACTACGCCTTCGACCAGATCTTCTCGAAGCAGGTGCAGGCGCTCGGCCACCCGGGCGACGTGCTGCTGGCCATCTCCACCAGTGGCAACTCGGCCAACGTGGTCGCCGCGATCGACGCCGCGCACGAGAAGGAGATGGCGGTGATCGCCCTCACCGGCAAGGGCGGCGGTGCGATGAAGGAACGTCTGCTCGAAACCGACGTCCACATCTGCGTGCCGCACCAGCGCACCGCGCGCATCCAGGAAGTGCACCTGCTGGTGATCCACTGCCTGTGCGACGCGGTCGACCTGCAACTGCTCGGAGAACACGACGAATGACCTTCAGAACGATGACCCGCTCCCGCCTGTCCCTGCTCTCTTCCGCCCTCGTGCTGGCCAGCCTCACCAGCGCCTGCGTGCCGCTGCTGGTGGGCGGCGCGGCCGTCGGCGGCGCGATGGTCGCCACCGACCGCCGCACCACCGGCACCCAGCTCGACGACCAGACCATCGAGGTCAAGGTCAAGCGCCGCATCAACGAACTGCTCGGCGACAAGCACCATGTCAACGTCAACAGCTACAACCGCCAGGTGCTGCTGACCGGCGAGGTGTTCGAAGACCGTGACCGCGACACCGTGGCGCAGGCCGCCGCGCGCACCGAGAACGTCAAGGGCGTCGTCAACGAGACCGTGAAGGACTGGCCGAGCACGATGTCGGCCCGCTCCAACGACAGCCTGATCGAAGGCAAGGTCAAGGCCACCTTCGTCGACGCCAAGGGACTGCCGGCCAACGCGTTCAGCATCGTCGTCGAACGCAGCGTGGTCTACCTGATGGGCCGCGTGACCGAAGCCGAAGCCCAACAGGCCGTCGACCTCGCCCGCACCATCAGCGGCGTGCAGAAGGTCGTGAAGGTGCTGGAGATCGTCAGCCCGGCCGACGTGGCCGCGCCGGCGCAGCGCTGAGCCTGTGGGAGCGGCTGAAGCCGCTCCCACAAAAAGAAACAAACCCTCTCAACGCAGGAGCCGAATCAGGCTCGACGTGTCCCAGCGCCCGCCGCCCTGCGCCTGCAGCTCGGCATAGAACTGGTCCACCAGCGCCGTCACCGGCAGCCGCGCCCCGTTGCTGCGCGCCTCCTCGAGCAGCAGGCCGAGGTCCTTGCGCATCCAGTCCACCGCGAAACCGAAGTCGAAGCGGTCTTCGACCATGGTCTTGCCGCGGTTGTCGAGCTGCCAGCTCTGCGCCGCGCCCTTGCCGATGACGTCGAGCACCTGCGCCATGTCGAGCCCGGCCTTCTGGCCGAACGCGATGGCCTCGGACAGCCCCTGCACCAGGCCGGCGATGCAGATCTGGTTGACCATCTTCGCGAGCTGGCCGGCGCCACTGGCACCGAGGCGCGTCACCGCCCGGCTGTAGGCCAACGCCACCGGGCGCATCGTGTCGAACGGCGCTTCGTCGCCGCCGCACATCACCGTGAGCACGCCGTTCTCGGCGCCGGCCTGGCCGCCGGACACCGGGGCGTCGACGAAGTGCAGGCCGCGTGCGCGGGCCCCGGCATGCAGCTCGCGCGCGACGGCGGCGGAAGCCGTGGTGTGGTCCACGAAGATGGCGCCCGGCGCCATGCCGGCGAACGCGCCATCGTCGCCCAGCACCACCGAGCGCAGGTCGTCGTCGTTGCCGACGCAGCAGAACACGATCTCCGCCCCCTGCGCCGCTTCGCGCGGCGTGGCCGCCGCCCGGCCGCCGTGTTCGGCATGCCAGGCCTGCGCCTTGGCGGCGGTGCGGTTGTAGACGGTGACGGCATGGCCGGCCGCCGCGAGGTGGCGGGCCATCGGGGCGCCCATCACGCCGAGGCCGAGGAAGGCCACCGGGCGGGAGGGGATCGGGTCGTAGGTCTTGGAGGGTGTGCTCATCACCCGATTCTCGCCCCGGTATTCCCTCGCCCCTTTGGGGAGAGGGCAGGGTGAGGGGCGGGCTGGTGCCATGGCGCACACCTCGCCCTCACCCCGGCCCTCTCCCAGAGGGAGAGGGAGAAAGGCCCTCAAACGATGCGCAGGTGCTCGGTGCCGGCGTCCAGGTCCGAGCCGCGCGCTCGCCGGCTGTGCAGCTTGATGGTCAGCCGCAGGTCGTTCACCGAATCGGCGTTGCGCAGCGCGTCTTCGTAGCTGACGTAGTGGCCCTCGTACAGGTCGAACAGCGCCTGGTCGAAGGTCTGCATGCCGAGCTCGCGGCTCTTCTTCATCAGTTCCTTGATCTCGGACACCTCACCCTTGAAGATCAGGTCGGCGATGAGGGGCGTGTTGAGCAGGATCTCCACCGCGGCCACGCGGCCGGCACCTTCCTCGCGCGGCAGCAGCCGCTGCGAGATCAGCCCGCGCAGGTTCAGCGACAGGTCCATCAGCAGCTGCGGGCGGCGCTCTTCGGGGAAGAAGTTGACGATGCGGTCGAGCGCCTGGTTGGCACTGTTGGCGTGCAGCGTGGCCATGCAGAGGTGGCCGGTCTCGGCGAACGAGATGGCGTGGTCCATGGTCTCGCGGTCGCGGATCTCGCCCATCAGGATGACGTCGGGCGCCTGGCGCAGCGTGTTCTTCAGGGCCGCCTCCCAGCCCAGCGTGTCCAGCCCCACCTCGCGCTGCGTGACGATGCAGTTCTTGTGCGGGTGCACGAACTCCACCGGGTCCTCGATCGTGATGATGTGGCCGTAGGAGTTCTCGTTGCGGTAGTCAACCATCGACGCCAGCGTGGTGCTCTTGCCGCTGCCGGTGGCGCCGACCAGGATCACCAGCCCGCGCTTGGACAGCGAGATGTCCTTCATCACGGTGGGCAGGCCCAGGCCGTCGATGGTGGGCAGCGTCTGCGGGATGGTGCGCATCACCAGCCCGACCTGGCCCTGCTGCACGAACGCGTTGACGCGGAAGCGCCCGATGCCGGTGGGCGCGATCGCGAAGTTGCACTCCTTGGTGCGCTCGAACTCGGCGGCCTGGCGGTCGTTCATGATGGCGCGCGTGAGCGCCATCGTGTGCTGGCCGGTCAGCGGCTGCGGCGACACCTTGGTCACCTTGCCGTCCACCTTGATGGCGGGCGGGAAATCGGCGGTCAGGAACAGGTCCGAGCCCTTGCGCGAGACCAGCAGGCGCAACAAATCGTTGATGAACTTGGAGGCCTGGTCGCGTTCCATGGTGTGCCTCTCTCGCTCAGCCGGGGAAGTTCTCGGGGGTGCGCGCCTTGGTGCGCGCTTCGCTGACCAGGATGGTGTTCTTGCGCACCAGGTCCGTCAGGTTCTGGTCGAGGGTCTGCATGCCCTGGGCCTGGCTGGTCTGGATGATGGAATACATCTGCGCGATCTTGTTCTCGCGGATCAGGTTCCGGATCGCCGGCGTGCCCAGCATGATCTCGTGCGCGGCGACGCGGCCGTTGCCGTCGCGCACCTTGCACAGCGTCTGCGAGATCACCGCGATCAGCGATTCGGACAGCATCGCCCGCACCATGTCCTTCTCGGCCGCGGGGAAGACATCGACGATCCGGTCGATGGTCTTCGCGGCGCTGGAGGTGTGCAGCGTGCCGAAGACCAGGTGGCCGGTTTCGGCGGCGGTGAGCGCCAGGCGGATGGTTTCCAGGTCGCGCATTTCACCGACGAGGATGGCGTCCGGATCCTCGCGCAGCGCCGAGCGCAGCGCGTTGGCGAACGACAGCGTCTGCGGCCCGACCTCGCGCTGGTTGACCAGGCACTTCTTCGACTCGTGCACGAATTCGATCGGGTCCTCCACCGTGAGGATGTGGCCGTACTCGTTTTCGTTCAGGTGGTTCACCATGCCGGCCAGCGTGGTGCTCTTGCCCGAGCCGGTGGGCCCGGTGACCAGCACCAGCCCGCGCGGGCGCAGCGCCAGGTCGGCGAAGATCTTCGGCGCGTTGAGCTGCTCGAGCGTGAGGATCTTGCTCGGGATGGTGCGGAACACCGCGGCGGCACCGCGGTTCTGGTTGAACGCGTTGACGCGGAACCGCGCCAGGCCCTGGATCTCGAACGAGAAATCGCACTCCAGCGTCTCTTCGTAGACCTTGCGCTGCGAGTCGTTCATGACGTCGTAGACCATGTCGTGGACCTTCTTGTGGTCCAGCGGGTCGACGTTGATGCGGCGCACGTCGCCGTGCACGCGGATCATCGGCGGGAGGCCGGCCGACAGGTGCAGGTCAGAGGCCTGGTTGCGGACGGAAAAGGCGAGCAGTTGGGTGATGTCCATGCGGGCGCCAGGGCTCTGCAGGGTTAAGCTCGAACGATTATGACGACGATCCCTTCCCATCTGGCGCAGGTCCGGCAGCGCATCGGCGCGGCATGCGAAGCAGCCGCCCGGCCCGTGGACAGCGTCACGCTGCTGGCCGTCAGCAAGATGCAGCCGGCCGACGCGGTGCGCACCGCCTGGCAGGCCGGCCAACGCGCCTTCGGCGAAAACTACGTACAGGAAGCGCTGGGCAAGATCGAGGCGCTGGTCGACCTGCAGGGCCAGATGGAGTGGCACCTGATCGGCCCGCTGCAGAGCAACAAGACCCGCCTCGTGGCCGAAGCGTTCGACTGGGTGCATTCGGTGGACCGGCTGGAAGTGGCCGAGCGCCTCTCGCGCCAGCGCCCGGCGCGGCGCGGGCCGCTGAACGTGTGCCTGCAGGTCAACATCAGCGGCGAGGACAGCAAACACGGCGTGGCGCCGGCCGACGTGCCGGCGCTGGCCGCCGCGGTGGCCGCGCTGCCGAACCTGCGCCTGCGCGGGTTGATGTCGATCCCCGCGCCGGCCGACGGCCTGGCCGCCCAGCGCGCCCCGCACCGCGCGCTGCGTGAACTGCTGCAAAGCCTGCCGCAGCCGCTGGACACTCTCTCGATGGGCATGAGCGCCGACCTCGAAGCCGCGGTGCTGGAGGGGGCGACCCTGGTGCGCATCGGCACGGCGATCTTCGGTGAACGTCCGCCGCGCTGACACCCTCTTTGTGGGAGCGGCTTCAGCCGCGATTCGTGGCCAAGCGGCAACCCATCGCAGCTGAAGCCGCTCCCACAGACATTGGGCCACCCGAAGCACCCTCACCTGCGCTACCCTGGGCCCCAGGAGGTGCCCATGTCGACCCTGCGTGACCGCCTGCCCCACCCGATCCACGACGAGGCGACGCTCGCCCGCCAGTGGGCCACCGAACTGCAGGACCGGCTCGACTGGCGCGGCGTGCTCGCCCTGTCGCGCCCGTGGGTCGACGCCGTGCGCGCCCACCCCGCGCCGTTCTGGGCCCTGGAAACGCTGCTGCGCGAATACCCGATCTCGCAGCCCGAGGGCCTGGCGCTGATGCGGCTGGCCGAGGCGCTGCTGCGCATCCCCGACACCGACACCGCCGTGGCATTGACCGCCGACCAGCTCGGCCGCACGCACTTCGACCACAGCCCGCCGCGCGGCGCGCACCCACTGCCCATCCAGCTGGCCGGCCAGGCGCTCGAGTGGACCAAGAAGCTGCTGCCCCATGCCGGCGGCGAGGCGCAGGGCCTGTGGTCGCGCCTGGGCGGCCAGACCGTGGTGGCCGCCACGGTGCGGGCGATCCAGCTGATGGGCCAGCAGTTCGTGCTGGCCGAAACCATCGACGCAGCGCTGAAACGCGCCAGCGAACACCCGAACACGCTGTACAGCTTCGACATGCTCGGCGAGGCCGCGCGCAGCGATGCCGATGCGCAGCGCTACTTCGAGGCCTACCGCACCGCCATCGCCACCATCGCCCGCCATGAAGCCGGCCGCGACAACGCGCGGCCCGAGCACCGCCACGGCTTGTCGGTCAAGCTCTCGGCGCTGGACCCGCGCTACGAAGCGCAGCAGGCCGAGCGCGTCTTCGCCCAGCTGCTGCCGCGCCTGCTGACGCTGGTGGACGAAGCCGCCGCCGCGCGGCTGAACCTGACGCTGGACGCCGAGGAGAGCGACCGGCTGGAGCTGTCGCTCGCGGTGTTCGAACGGGTGGCCGAGCACGTGCAGCGCCAGCACGCCCGCTGGGACGGCCTCGGCCTCGCGGTGCAGGCCTACCAGACCCGCGCGCCGGCCGTGATCGACTGGCTCGACCGCCTGAGCCGCCGCACCGGCCTGCGGCTGATGGTGCGGCTGGTGAAAGGCGCCTACTGGGACAGCGAGGTCAAGCGCGCGCAGGAGCTCGGCCTGGCCGGCTACCCCGTGTGGACGCACAAGCACCACACCGATCTCGCCTACCTCGCCTGTACTCGCCGGCTGATCGCCACGCAGGGCCGGCTGTACCCGCAGTTCGCCACCCACAACGCCGGCACGCTGGCCGCCGTGCTGCGCCTCGGCGAGGGCACGCCGTTCGAACTGCAGCGGCTGCACGGCATGGGCGAGGCCGTCTACCGCGAAGTGCAGAAGCAGATGGCCAGCAGCCAGCCCACGCCGCTGGCCCCCGTGCCGGTGCGCGTGTACGCCCCGGTGGGCCGCCACCGCGACCTGCTCGCCTACCTGGTGCGCCGGCTGCTGGAGAACGGCGCCAACAGCTCGTTCGTGCACCGGCTGGCCGACGACAGCGTGGACCCCGAGGCGCTGCTCGCCGCCCCCTGGGCCAGCCACAGCCCCGGCCTGCCCGCCCCGCCGCAGCTCTACGGCCCCACGCGCCGCAACGCCCGCGGGCTCGACCTGGCCACCACCGCGGATCGCGGCGAGATCGAGACCGCGCTGGCGCAGCACCGCAGCGCACCGGCGGCCCACGCCGATTGCACCGGTCAGGCCGGCCTCGGCATGAACGCGCTGGCGCAGGCCTTTCCCGGCTGGGCGGCCACGCCGCTGGCCGAGCGCACCGCCATCCTCCGACGGGCGGCCGATGCCCTGGAGCAGGCGCTGCCCCGCTTCACCGCCCTGCTGATCGACGAAGGCCGCAAGACCTGGGGGGATGCCGTGGCCGAGGTGCGCGAGGCGATCGACTTCTGCCGCTACTACGCGGCCCAGGCCGACCGGCAACTCGCCCCACAGGCCCTGCCCGGCCCCACCGGCGAACACAACGAACTGCGCTGCACCGGCCGCGGCGTGTTCGTCTGCATCAGCCCGTGGAACTTCCCGCTCGCGATCTTCACCGGCCAGGTGGTGGCCGCGCTGGTGGCCGGCAACACCGTGGCCGCCAAACCCGCCGAACAGACGCCGGCCACCGCCAAGGCGATGGTCGCGCTGCTGCACGCCGCCGGCGTGCCGCACGGCGCGCTGCAGCTCTTCTGCGGCCCCGGCGAGACCGTGGGCGAAGCGCTGGTGACCCACCCCGCCTGCGCCGGCGTCGCCTTCACCGGCTCGACCGCCGTGGCCAAGCACATCCAGCGCCGCCTTGCCGCCAGTGACGGCCCCATCGTCCCGCTGATCGCCGAAACGGGTGGTCTCAACGCGATGATCGTCGACTCCTCCGCGCTGCCCGAACAGGTGGTCGACGCGGTGGTCCAGTCCGCCTTCCGCAGCGCGGGCCAACGCTGTTCGGCGCTGCGCCTGCTGTGTGTGCACGAAGCGATCGCCGATGCGCTCATCACGCTGCTCGGCGGCGCGATGCAGACGCTGGTGGTCGGCGACCCGCAGCAGTGGTCCACCGACGTCGGCCCGGTGATCGACGCCGACGCGCATGCGACCCTGACCCGCCACGTCCAGCGACTGAGCACCGACGCGCGCCTGCTCGCGCGCACGCCGATGGACGATCGACTGGCCGCCACCCACATCGCCCCGGTGGCCTTCGAGATCGACCGCGTCGCCGCCCTGCGCGAGGAGATCTTCGGCCCGGTGCTGCACGTGGTGCGCTGGCACGGCGCGGTGGAGCCGCTGGTCGACGAGATCAACGCCCTGGGCTACGGCCTGACCCTCGGGGTGCAGACCCGCATCGACGGCCGCGCCGAAACCATCGCCCGGCGCTCACGGGTGGGCAACGTCTACATCAACCGCAACACCATCGGCGCCGTGGTCGGCGTGCAGCCGTTCGGGGGCATGGGGCTGTCGGGCACCGGGCCGAAGGCCGGCGGGCCGCATTACCTGCTGCGGTTTGCGCAGGAGCAGGTGGTCAGCACCAACACCGCCGCCGCCGGCGGCAACGTGGCGCTGATGACGACCGGGCGGTGACGCTCACAGCGCATCAAGGGGACTGCGCACGGCCCGCCCGCCACGGTTCAACACGTGCGTGTACACCATGGTGGTCTTCACATCGGCGTGGCCGAGCAGCTCCTGCACGGTGCGGATGTCGTCACCGGCCTGCAGCAAATGCGTGGCAAAACTGTGGCGCAAGACGTGCGGCGAGCAGGGCTTGTCAATGCCCGCGCGCTGCGCCGCCAACGCCACGGCCCGCTGCACCGACTGTTCCTGCACGTGATGCCGCCGTTCGACGCCGCTGCGCGGATCAATGCTGCGCACCCGGCTGGGAAACACCCATTGCCAGCCCCAGGCGCGCGCGGCGGCCGGATACTTGACCGCCAAGGCATCCGGCAGCCACACCTCGCCATGGCCGGCCGCGACATCCGCGACATGCCATGCACGGGCCCTCGACAGCTGCGCCTGCAACGGCAACACCAGGTTCTCAGGCAGCACGGTGATGCGGTCCTTCCCGCCCTTGCCATGGCGCACCAGCACCTCGCGGCGCTGGAAGTCGATGTCCTTCACCCGCAGGCGCAGCCCTTCCAGCAACCGCAGGCCGGTGCCATAGAGCAACGACACCACCAACGCCGGCACGCCACTGCCCATCTGCTCCATCAGCGCCTGCACCTCGCGCGGCGTCAGGACCACCGGCAGCCGCCGCCACGCCTTCGCGGTGACCACCTCGTCGAGCCACGGCAGGGAAATGCCAAGCACCTCCCTGTAGAGGAACAGCAGCGCCGCCCTCGCCTGCGATTGCGTCGACGAACTCACCCCGCGCTCGGTGGCCAAATGCGTCAGGAACGCCGTGACCTCCACCGCCCCCATCTCGCCAGGGTGCCGCAGGCCGTGGAACCGGATGAACCGGCGAGCCCAGTCCATGTACGCCGCCTCGGTGCGGATCGAATAGTGGCGAACCCGCAGGGCGTCTCGCAGGCGATCCAACAGACGCGGCCCAGGGGATGGGCTGGTGGCGGGATTTTGCCCTCCCGGGCCGGCGCGTGCAGGTGCTGGAGTCGCTTCACGGTCGTCAGCGTTCATTCGCTGAAATTTAGGCGGCCTATTGCACCGGCCTACTCCCCCCAGAGAGGGAGTGCAACGGTGCTCCGCTCCTCGGGATCCAGGGCTAGCATCGGCTCCATGCAAGCCTCGCATCAGCTTTTAGACCAACATCGCACACCCGAGCGCGGGTTGTCCAATTAACGTTGGGCAGCTCGTGACATGCCACGCCGCAATTTCAATACAAATCAGCTACGTGCTACAGCTGTCATAGGGCCGATTCTGCTTGCAGCACTCTTCATGTTCGGCGGTTTAAGAAACGAATACCATCGTCACCCCGAATACAAACAAGAAATTTTTGCAATTGCTCAGCAAATCTGCAATTCTATACAGGCCAGCCAATGCCCACTCGTCTACATTTCAAATTCCTATTGGATCGGCCAGTTGCAAAATGATAATGGAAAGCCTTTCATATCGCTAGATGAACTGCGCGGCGCGCTCCAGCAGCCAGAATGGTCGGAATCATTCGTCGACGGAAACACTCGATTTACAAGTAAAACGTATGTCGTTGAATACAATAGGAAAGTCAGTGGTGTTGTTATACACCGAAAACTCGGAGCTTAGGGTAAAGATGCCCAACCCATCCTTCAAGCGGACCAGCCTTCAGCTGGCCGCTTAAGTCAAACGTTGGGCGTCATGCGTCGCATAGAGATGGAATTTCTGGCCATTCGATACATAAGGAGCGCTCCTTTTGAGCGCCCTAACCAACATGGGATGGCTATCCAGCTCCGTATTCACTACTCCAGAGCGTCAGGGGAGTTCGAGACAAAGATGTGGAAGCGCGAATTCCAAGGAATGGATTGGATGCAAGACCCACCATTGCACGACATCAGCATGGGTGGCGAACCGACTCCAATTAGTGATACTCTCGCCGCACAAATCATCAGTTGCATCGCTTCCGTCCAATTGGCAATTCCGGCAAAGCCGGATTTTGTATACATCCATCCTACGAAGTATTCTCTGAGTATTGAGTCTCCCGCGCTACTGGAAATCCAATGGTATGAAGACCTGCCAGTCGAGTGGAGCCAACTTCAACCAGCTATCGACGCGTTGGAAGTTCTGGCAAATGCGTAAGAAAAAGACGCCCAACCCGTCGTTCCAGCGGACCGCCTCCGGCGGCCGCTGAACTAGTACGTTGGGCGTCTGACTCTGCCTCCGCTAAACATGCCGCCATTCACCGCCTGTTCGCCTTTGCTCGCGCCGCAGCGCGGCGGCTCGCGGGTTACTCCTCTGCTCGCTGCGTCTCGACTAGTGGTTTTAGCGCCCGCCGCTCTGGCAGCGCTCGCCGTTTCCACCGCTTTGGCAAGTGGTCATTCTTCGTTTACCGCGCGCTGGGCTTTCACCATCCGCGCTCTCGTCGCCAAAATCCTGCGCGTTTTCATCCGCCCAACCGGGCGTTCCAGCGGACCGCCTTCGGCGTCCGCTGAACTTCAACGTTGGGCATCCTCAATAACCAGGGAGCAGCTTTGGAAAGAGCAATTCTTCTTGCACTCATTGCCACATCGTTCAACACCGCTACAGCAGCAGAAGACCCGATGATCGGCACATTCCTCTCTGAGAGTAGAGAAAACTTCGGCTCAGACGATCCCGGCGAGTTCAAGATCATCATCACCAAACCGGGCGATAAGTACTTTTTCAGCCTATTTCACAAGGGTGTCGCCAAAGGCTCCATAGAAGCGATCCCGTGCGACACGAAAGAAGAAGACTATCTAAAATTTAGAGCGCCCGGGCAGGCGCTCACCATTTGCAAGCAAGATGGAAAACTAGTATTTCCCCTGTTCTCATATGCCGAGAACGGAATCACAGTCACAAGACCATATAAAACAAAGTATTACGCAAGAGTCGGCTGGGCAATTAGAGGATTTCGAAAACTACCATGAACCTGAGGCCCAACCATTCGTTCCAGCGGACCGCCTGCGGCGGCCGCTGAACTCAAACGTTGGGCGCCGCAATGGAAATCGAAGGTGTCGTCTACGAAACACTGGTTGTCAGCGACTGCGAGCGCGACAGTCTGCAGTTCGAGTGCTACCGATGCGAAGGGGAAGCAAGAAGACTGGTGTTCGAGGTCGTGCGATTCGACACTCAACGTAAGCTCTTCTTTATTCCTCACGAAGCTGAAATACCTTTTGCGCTGCTTAGTGGCCTGCTTCCAATCGCAAAATCGTCTCTCGGTGAATTCTTCGATGATTCAGCTGATTAAAATTCCATGAGAGCCCTGCAAATCATTTGTAACTCAAGGCGCCCAACCCGGCGCTCCAGCGGACCGCCTCCGGCGGCCGCTGAGCTAAAACGTTGGGCTTCTTGGCGCTACAGAGGGGGTCAGTATGCGATTAACGCGAGATGAGGCACTTCACGAGGTGCACACTGAAGCATTCCTCCGCCAAATAGCGACGAACACCATCGACGCACTTGATCAATTCAACGCCAGTCCGTCGATTAAGAAGGACTTGGCGATTGATATCTTATACGGTATCTGCAACGCCCTCGACGGCGCAGCTCACGGAGGGACTTTGGGCAACGAGCCCATTTCCCCATTTATCGGCTTCTACCTCAATGGTGAAACAACAAATGTCCTCGTGCCAGAAGACGGTTCACACATGCACGAGTTCATTCGAAAAACACTGGATGAGATAGACCCTTAATGCCTATGGGCGCATCCGAACGAAGCCCAACCCGTCGTTCCAGCGGACCGCCTCCGGCGTCCGCTGAACCTCAACGTTGGGCATCGAACAAATTATGAGTCGCGCACTACGTTTTGTCATTTTCGCACTTGTTGTCACGCTCGCGCCCATGGCCAGGGGAGCGGAAGTGCAGTTAGGCTCAATGGCAATGCAGTGGCCAGATGGCTTCACACATAAAGCTGGAAGCGCTCCCATAAGGCTCGTGGGAACCGGTGGAGAAGAAGTTCTAGCGTCTATTTTTAGAATTGGTAGTGAGGCGCAACCTTGGGATAAAGAAATTGATTTTCCCAAGATGTTGGAGTCTGGCTCGCAACAAATATCCACGCAGGCGCAGCGTGTCGGAAAAGTTGTAGTTCCTTTACAGCGCAAAGAGCTACCCGATGGAAGCACCCTGCTTACAGCAGCAAGTGAAACGAGTTCACTCTTCTCCAAGGGGTATTTCCTGCTCTACATGGTTATCTCACCAGCGGGCCGGGTGGGCTTCATCACGGTAGAAGGTTCAAAATCGGTAGCAACACAAGAGCACGAGCGTTTCCTTCCATACTTTCAGTCTGTGTCGTGGCAATGAAACCCCTAAATCGATGCCCAACCCATCCTTCAAGCGGACCTACCTTCGGCAGGCCGCTTAAGTCAAACGTTGGGCCCCGCCTACTAATCGATCAATGATTCCTAAACAGCTCCTTCACTGGTGTATTTGCCTCGCCGTACTTCTACCGATATGCGGGTGCGCGAGCTTCCCTGCGCCAGTCCAAACTGCGGAAATCCCTGACAAAAAGCCAGCGGCGGAAATTAGCAATGCCCTCATTGGCTTCGCCAATGAATGCTGGAACTACCCAGTCACCCCGCTTCGATCTGGAATATTGATTCGCGTCTACAGGTCCGAGCCCACAAAAATATTCGTTCATCGAGTAAATTGGAAGTTTGGAGTTCATCAGGGACCATTTTTCATGGCCACCATCGCAAAGGCGTCAGAAGCCGACGAATCCTCCATCCGGCTGGAAGAGGGCCCAATGATATGCAACTTTGGAACCTGCACAAATTTGGATTTATCTAGTGACGTGAAACGTTTCCTGCAGGGTGATAGCTCCTGCAGGAGCCTAACGACAAGTTTGTTATTCGGGTGAAACTTGGATCGCGTCGAAGATACAGAGGCCCGCGAACGCTTCATCACCTACCTTGAAACCATCAAAGAAATACTTGGCATCAAAAGTACCGATGGTGCATTCGCCTTCAAACTCATTTTCTTCTAAGCGGCTCAGGCCCAACCCGCCGTTCCAGCGGACCGCCTCCGGCGCCCGCTGAACTTCAACGTTGGGCGGCTTACAGGCATGGCAAATCCCGAACTGCACGAACAATGGCGCATCACCGAGGGGTGGCTTGTAGAAGCACGTCATCGGCTAAATATCAAAGAAGCTTCAGATGTCTCAGCCCTCACGCGATTCAATGAATATTTGCAGGCAGACGAGCTCGAACTAGCCATGTTCGAGCTGGAAGCCGCCGCTCTGAGCGCTACGCCGAATCACAGATTCTGGGATTCCATGAATCAGGCCGCCGGTTGTATGGGACTCAAGGCCAAACAAGAAGAGTATTCAAGGAACTCGGGAGATTTGCGAAATGTACGCAGATCACAATAAATCGGCCGCATTTAGCCAGCGGCCGCCCAACCCCGCGTTTCGGCGGACCGCCTTCGGCGACCGCTGAACTTCAACGTTCGGCGTCAATAAGACTGATGCGCACCTATTTCGTCGTCGCTTCGCTGCTTGCCGTTGCCGCATGCACGGACAGAGGGGGTTACGTCCTTGAGGGGAGGCCTGCGTCTGAAGCATCAGCAGCAGCTGATAACGCGAAAGATCTCATTCTTCCGTTGGAAGTAGATCTCCAGGTTGTAGAGTCTTTCGTAAAAATTGGCTTTGGGCTCAACCAGAATCAACGATTTCAATCAACCGAATTCTTAACTCCTCGGCTCCGAGTTGCTCAAGCTGCGCCGCTAATACGTCTCGTAAAAGAATACAACGAATTCCAAGGTGAACGTGTTGCCTCGGCAGTAGAGAAGTTTCGCGGTCGCGTTTCAGCGGTCGAGTTTGGCCGCGAAGGCTCCCCCGTTTTATATTTCGAGCTCCCCTATTGGAGCCATCAGAGAGAAGAGGCAACTTCTGATGCGGAACGCACAAAAATCAGTGAAGCCGAGAATGATTTACTTGTGTCCGAATTAAAAAGTTTGTTCGTGACCGAGCTGCATGCCGATGAATTCTCAGTCAATGGCCGTCGCGTCAGAGTATGGTGGGATTGACGCCGAACCCATCATTCCACCGGACTGCCTCCGGCGGCCGGTGAATTAAAACGTTGGGCCCTAGGAGAGTAAGTTGCACATCCTGTACCGATATGTGATGTTCCTAGCCTGGGCAGTCCTGCTCACTGCCTGTGCCGCCGTGAATCCAAATCCAAATATCGGACTGCGTTCGGTTGATTTAATGCTGTCTGGTGGAAATTGCAAAGGCGCGTTGGAGATGCTGAATTTCCACGCGAATCGAGGTGAGCCTTGGGCCCAGTTCCGTTTAGGGAAAGTCACTTTATCGGGGCAGTGTCCCGGCTTCAAACGTTGGGCTGCCGTGAATACCTTGCCAACGCCGATCGCCTCCACGAGCACCGAGCATTGCGCCGCTTATCTCGGCTCGCTGGTAGCTGCACGCATCTTCGCGTCCTGGTCGGGCTCTGGCCGCCTCGCCAAGCTCTGGTTACCCGCGCCACCCTTGTTCGCTGCCACCATATTCATGCCACCAGTCAGCCCAACCCGTCGCTCAAGCGGACCGCCAACGGCGGCCCTTCTCGCTGGCGTTCGCCATCACCGCGGCGTCGTTGTCGTCCGCTTAGCTAGAACGTTGGGCGGCAGCTCATGAAGCACCTCTCGCCACTCCATCTTCTTTGTGCGCTTTGCCTCTTCGTGCTGATAAATTGGGGGGTTTGGCACTTTTCGCCACCATGGCGTCCTTGGTACCAATATGTCATTCCTATCGCAAGCCTTCCTCAGTTAGCCATACCTTGGGTGTTCGGTTCAATTGCTTGGTCAAAACTAAAAAACAAAAGACTATCTTCCTCCGGCGCGAATTCCAAATTCATTGATCGCTCCGCGCTGGCAATACTATTTCTGTCCTACTTAAGCACATTTTATGGTACCGGGTCTCTCCTGGGGTTGATCCCGGAGTTCTACAAATTCGGCGGGACCAAAGCGTCATTGAGTCGCTCAACAATCTACTATTACTTTACATTTGCGCTGACTGGCATGGCTCTGTGTATAGTTGTAGTGAGATACCAAAGCAGTACATCAAAAGCGTACGAAAGGATGAGCCGGTCTTTCGGCATGCTGCTTGGCGGTGCGGCATCGCTTATCGGAATAATTTTCACAGGTCATGTTCACTACAGGCCATGAAGAACGCGTCACACATACCGCCCAACCCATTCAAGCGGACCAGCCTTCGGCTGGCCGCTTAAGTCAAACATTGGGCTCCTCATCGTCGTACGCCACAACCATGAACTACATCGCGTTAGCCGCTGTCTTAGTGACAGTATTTCTTGCCTCGCTTCTCATTGAGGGACTATTGGGTAGAAGTCGAAAGGAATTCCTGAAACCTGGTGGCGCATATGTTTTCTTTGGAATTTTTATTCCCGGCATGATCGGGGCGTACTTATTAATCGATCCGGACAGCCCTTACCTAATTTCCGAATACGTTGCAGTTGCTGGAATAGCAGCATTGGTAATGCAGTGCACCCACGGCGTGAAATTATCAGGCGCAGACAAACATGCCACTTAGCGTGTTCGTCAAACAAGTGCCCAACCCATCCTTCAATCGGGCCTTCGGCAGGCCGCTTAAGTCAAACGTTCGGCCCCGGACGCTGCGATCGTGGACAAGCGAGCACTGAAGATTCTGTTTGATACGTTTTGGTCTTCCGCAGGGTGGAAGCCTGATGCTGCGCGCATAACTTCATCTGATGACTCCGCCTATGCGAAGTCAAAAGACATGATGTTTGATCCCGTGTTCGTTGAACATGACCGCGCGCAGAATCAATTACTCAGTCTAGTGTCGCAGATCGACCGACGTCGCGTAGCAAACGCATTCCTTTCAAGTCTCTCAACCCGCAGGCTTGACTGGCGATCGGCACTAGGGAGCTACACGGTATTCCAGCACATGCCGCCACATGCAGAATCGCAAGTCAATGGGCGGTGCGCCGTATGCAACATGTATTCCGGGTCGCGCGAAGAGAATCTGAGCGTTCTCAATTTTGAGCGTTACAAATGGGGTGGTGTAAGACACGATCAAGTTCCCTATGCGTTCCTCGACTTGAGCCTCTTCATAAAAGAGGACATCCCTGAGCCAACCGCGGAAGACGTAAGTATTTTCCGAAGTGTAATTTCTAAGATAAAGGAGTCTCCGGTAAAAGCTTCAAGCGCGAGCTTGCAAACCCATTTCTCCAGAGTGCTCAAGTCCAACAAAGCAGAGCGTGATGTGTTCGTGTCACTGCTGGGCTTCTGCGACATCCTTGCCACTTCACGTAATCCAGGCTACTCAGAGCGGTACATCCCATCCTGCGAAAGAATCCTCCCAGATAGTCGCTTTGTCGATATGCCATATCCGGTCTGCTGGTGGACTTCCATCGACGGCGTTAACGAGAATATAATCGGAGAATACTTTGGTCATATCCTCTAAGGTGGGGCCGCACCCATCATTCCACCGGACCGCCTCCGGCGGCCGGTGAATTCAAACGTTCGGCGTCATGATCGAAAAGCAGTCTCCCGAGGGTCAGTTTCTCACCGTGACCTGGCGCACCATTCTCGGCATGGCCGGCCCAATAAGTGAGCAATATAAATGGCTCCTTACGGGCATCGCAGGCATATTGGGTGTGGTGGTCGCCAACATAGAGTCGATGCAAAAATCTGTAAGTAGCACGTGTTTAAAAATCGCGCTGTGCATGCTCATTGCATCGGTGTTACTGGCTGCCATCGCATATCTTCTGAGTACCATGCTCAATGCGCGCAATGACGTCGTGGCCAAGCTGGAAAACATATTTGGCACAGCCGAGGCACAAGTGCTTATCTCGCAAATGAGCATCGAACAGTCCCAGTTGCGCGAAGAGCTATGCAAGCCATTCTTTGGGCCGATGAAGTTTCTTATGAAGAGAGCAGCAGAACGCGGTGCCACAGATCAATTCTCAGCAGAAAAAGGCGGAATCACTCTTGTAGTACTACAGGCCTACGCAATGTGGTTGAGCCTACCTTTAGCCGCGGCGGCTCTGATCTTTTTAGTTGCCGGCCTGAAGTGAACGTATAAATGCGGCCGAACCCATCATTCCACCGGACCGCCTCCGGCGGCCGGTGAATTCAAACGTTCGGCGTCATGATCTTTGTAGCGGAGATAGAAGAGCGTACGTTGTATGCCTTCACCACAGAGTCCGAAGCAATCGCTCATTGCGAGGGCTTGGATGTTGCGGCCGGAACTTGGCTCTTCTGGAATGGTGCTGGTGAACCCCTTGAAGCTAAGTTTATTGCTCCCAACAAGCGGGGCCTGTTCACTGTAAAAAATGGAAAATACACACTCATCTCT
>Ga0233424_10000972_pt1 | contig 29463 bp, 25 predicted proteins | sample Watercolumn_Towu_FD_181011 | JGI IMG/M metagenome (GOLD analysis project Ga0233424, IMG submission 181011) | Freshwater microbial communities from Lake Towuti, South Sulawesi, Indonesia - Watercolumn_Towuti2014_125_MG | ecosystem: Environmental > Aquatic > Freshwater > Lake | place: Indonesia... | reverse complement strand
GAAGTTGAACATATTCAGCAGTTTTTGTTGCAACAGCAGACAAAGTTTGAATAAAGTTTAAAGCAGGGCGCTCTACAGTCAGTAAGCTACGTGCAGAACCAGCAAGCTTTAAAAAGGCTTCGTTTGCAGCAACACGTTCACCTTCTTGTTTTAGCCAAGTCACCTGAACACTATTGTCATAAGCTGAGATGAGCGCATTAACCCACGGTTGTCCAGCTAAGACCATATCTTCGCGGCTAATAATGGTTGCGGTAGCCTGTTCATCTTCTGGGGTGAGCATGGCGGTAATGTCACCGTCCCCAATATCTTCTTGTAATGCTTGTTGAATATTGATTTGAATTGATTGTTCAAGCAAAGACTGAGGTATGCTCATACGGTTTCCATTTTGTCGATGACCCTAAAACTTGCGATATATTAGCATCGTCGACCTGAAAAATAAGCTGTTTTATGAGATTAATCGCGATAAACAATCGCATTTACTACTTTGAAAAGCACATAACTGTTTTAAACTAAAACAATTGGCAAGCAATTTATTGGCGTCTCAATGAAGCAAATCACACCGTATGAAGTTATAGATGGACAATTAAAAGGGGCGAGACAAATCCCTTCTCCAAATTTTAACCAGCGTCCGACTGGCACCGAAATTCAAATGATTGTGGTTCATAATATTAGCTTGCCGCCGTCTCAATTTGGAGGGGGATATATTGAGCAGTTTTTTCAAAACAAGTTAGATTGGTCAGTTCATCCTTATTTTCAGACTATTGAAGGTATGCAAGTCTCTACACACCTGTTAATTTTACGAACAGGTGAAGTCCTACAGTTTGTTAACTTTAACGACAGAGCATGGCATGCAGGGCGTTCAAGCTACTTAGCCAAAGTTGAATGCAATGATTATTCAATTGGTATTGAGCTTGAAGGAAGCGATGATTTACCTTTTGAAGATGTACAATATGAAGTATTAACTGACGTTGTTACCGCTATCCGTCAGGCTTATCCTGAAATTAAAAACCATATTGCAGGGCATTCGGATGTTGCACCAGGCCGAAAAACCGATCCGGGGCCTTATTTTAAATGGCAACACTTTAGACAACTGTTAGCACAGAAAAAAACTTGAGTTCATTCATCATTTCACAACGAAAAGATTTTCTAGTTTCATTACAATAGCGTCTTTCGAATATAGCTGTAGGTGAGTGCGATGGCATTGTGGCGATCGACTTTTATTGTCAGTGCAATGACGATGTTGTCACGAGTGTTAGGGCTCGTGCGTGACGTCGTATTGCTCAACGTGTTTGGTGCAGGTAAAGATTTTGATACCTTCGTCGTCGCTTTTCGTATTCCCAACTTCTTTCGACGACTATTTGCCGAAGGCGCCTTTTCTCAGGCCTTTATCCCAGTCTTAACTGAATATAAAACGGGTCGAGCACACGCTGAAGTACAGATTTTAATTAGTCGGGTATTTGGCTGTTTGCTAACAGTTATGACCTTACTCACTTTTGTGGCTATGGTTTTAGCACCTGCAATCATCTATATGTACGCACCGGGCTTCCACAGTGATCCAGAAAAGTTCGATTTAGCCGTCAGCATGTTCCGTTTGACTATTCCATATCTAATGTTTATGTCGCTCACGGCTTTTGCTAGCAGCATCTTAAATAGTTATGGTTCGTTTGCCTCACCAGCTTTTTCACCAGTTTTGTTAAATGTAGCGATGATCGCAGGAGCGTGGTGGCTTACGCCGTATATGGCTGAGCCAATCAAAGCATTAGGCTGGTCAGTTGTTGCGGCTGGGGTATTACAGTTAGCGATACAAATTCCTGAATTGTGGCGTAAAAACCTACTGATTCCACCTAAAGTTGATTTTAAACATGAGGGTGTAGAGCGTATTTTAAAATTAATGCTTCCAGCATTATTTGGTGTATCGGTGACTCAGATTAACCTATTGCTAAATACGATTTGGGCATCTTTCATGCAAGATGGTTCAGTGTCTTGGCTCTACAGTGCTGAACGCATGACTGAGCTACCTTTAGGTTTAATTGGGGTTGCGATTGGTACAGTAATTTTGCCTTCGCTTTCTGCCCGTCATGCAGAGCAGGATCAAGCAAAGTTCCGCGGTATGATCGACTGGGCTGCAAAAGTCATTGTATTGGTAGGATTACCGGCAAGTATTGCTTTATTTATGCTTTCAACACCGATTATTCAAGCATTATTCCAGCGTGGTGAGTTTGATTTACGTGATACACAAATGACAGCTCTAGCATTGCAATGTATGAGTGCTGGTGTAATTTCTTTCATGCTCATTAAAGTATTCGCCCCAGGTTTCTATGCACAACAAGACACAAAAACACCAGTGCGCGTAGGCTTAATGTCGGTCGCAGCTAATGCAATTTTAAACGTTGTATTTATTGGTTTCTTTAAGCTTATTGATTGGCATGCAGAACATATGGCACTTGCACTAGCATCTTCAGGTTCAGCGTTAGTAAATGCTGGTTTACTCTACTTCTATTTGCATAAGCGTAATATTTTCCGATTTGGTCCGCATTGGAAGAAATTAGGACTTCAATATGGTTTAGCAAACCTCGCTATGATTGCAGCGCTTTGGTTTGGGCTCAATTGGTATAACGGAGAGCTTTCACAGTGGTTACGTGTTGCCGAAGTCGTAGGGCTATGCGTAGTTGGGATAATTGCTTACCTGATCGGTTTAATCTTTACGGGTTTTCGACCTAGAGATTTAAAACACTAAAAATAAAAAAAGCGATCTTAAATGATCGCTTTTTTTATACTAATACATTTATTTTGGCAAAACTTGCAGCAATTCAATATCGAAAATTAAAGTGCTATTCGGACCAATCGTGTCACCTGCACCGACTTCACCGTAAGCGAGATTTGCAGGGATAAAGAAACGAGTTTTACCGCCTTCTTTCATGGTTTGTAGACCTTCAGTCCAGCCTGCAATCACTTGGCTAAGCTGAAATTCAACTGGATGATTACGTGCGATTGAGCTGTCAAATACAGTTCCGTCGAGTAAACGACCTTCATAATTCACTTTAACACGTGATACAGCTTTCGGTTTTTTACCTGTACCTTCTTTTAATACTTGGTATTGGAGGCCTGATTTAGTCGTGATTACGCCCGATTTTTTTGCATTATCAGCAAGAAATGCAGCACCTGCTTGAGCATTTTGTTGTCCTATTTTTTGAAATTCAACAAGTTGCTTAGCTTCTAAAGTTTTTTTATAATCATTAATCGCTTTCGCCATTTCTTCATCAGTTAAGCGTGCGGTTTTGTTCTGAGCACCTTCTTGTAAACCCTGATAAAAAATATCAAGATTTAGATCTGTTAGAGCATCAGTATTATTACGGCCCATTAAATAGCCATAGCTATAGCTAAACTGTTCTTTCGCCGAGCTTTTATTTGTAATAGGTGCAGCAGCAAAAACAGATAAACTCATTGTTGATGTTGCAATAATTAAACCAATTTTTTTCATGCCGTTTTCCAAAAAAAAGGAGAGTACTGTTTTACTCTCCTGAATGTTTTTATTTCACTGAAATGAGTTCTACATCAAAAATCAGCGTACTGTTTGCTGGAATACCAGGAAGTTCCTGAGGACCATAAGCAAGATTAGATGGAATGAAGAACGTCGCTTTACCACCTTCTTTCATGAGCTGAAGTCCTTCAGTCCAGCCTGGAATAACCTGATTGAGAGGAAACTCAACAGGCTCACCGCGCTTATACGAACTATCAAATACTTGACCATTAATTAATCGGCCTTCGTAATGTACTTTAACCATAGACTGCGCAGTTGGTTGTTTACCTGTGCCTTCTTTAGTAATGATGTATTGCAAACCAGACGCTGTAGTTTTTACACCAGCTTTTGTTTTATTTTCTGCAAGGAATTGAACATCTGCAGATTCAGACGCTGCACCAGCGGCTTGCTGTGGTTTATCTTGTTGTTGCATTTTTTGCTGCAATTCTTTTTCATAAGCAGCAACAGCAGCTTTTAACTCTTCTTGAGTATAAGCACTTGGTTGCTTATTACGAGCATCATGAATCCCTTTCACAAATGATTTTGTGTCAAGTTCAGGTGGAGTTTGCTGAGCAACTTCGTACCCAAGAACATAACTGATTTTTTCAATTGGAGAGGCATTTTTATTTGCTTTGCTTCCGACTTCTGTGGTCGGATGTTGGCTTGCATAATAAACTGGTACAAGTGCAGCACCGCCTAAAACTACAGCGACAGCAATGGGTAAGGCTTTACTCATAAAAGGTTCCAAAAATAATCATTTGAGTCTAAAAAAGCTGCTTTTGATCTTAGCATGCTTAAGCATAGAATGTTTAAGAAAAAAAACGAGTGGTTTTTTATATATTTTAGTTAGTTTTAGTAGGGATAGACTTAAAAAAATCTTAAATAAAAAACCGGATCATTTGATCCGGTTTTTTTATCACTTTACGATTAATCTTCTTTTTGTGCTTTATAAGCATAGGCATAGTTATAGCCATAACCATAACCCGCGCTCGCACGTTGAATATCGTTAAGAATAAAGCCGTTGACTTTAACACCTGCTTGTTCAAAGCGATTAAGCGTTAATTCAAGCTCTTTCATTTGCGACTTAGCATAACGCGCAACAATTAAGTTCACGCCTGTATATTGCGAAATAATAATACCATCGGTTACTGCAAGTACTGGTGGAGTATCGATAATGATGTGGTCATACTGACTTTGTAGTTGTTCAAGTAGTTCTTTAAATTGGTTAGAGCTTAAAATCTCTGAAGGATTTGTTGGACTCTTACCGCGAGTAATCACATCAAGGTTAGCAACTTGAGTTTTATGCAAAACTTTTTGTAGATCAGCTTGTCCACTCAATAACTCAGAAAGACCTGGCTTAACATCTACATCGAAGTATTTATGCATATAACCACGGCGCATATCGGCATCAATGAGTAATACACGCTTGTCGCTTTGAGCAAAAATAGTTGCAAGGTTGGTTGAAATAAACGATTTACCAACTTCTGGTGAAGGGCCAGCAATCATAATGATATTGTTTTTTGCATTTGCTAATGCAAAGTGAATCGCGGTACGGATACTACGTAAGCTTTCAATTGCAATATCATCACTATTTTTAACTGCAAGAATAGGAATACTCTTCTTTTTCTTTAAAATCCTGATACGACTTTCTTGAATTGGAGAACGTGGTACGGTTGCATAGACTGGTAAATCCAACTCATTTTCAATTTGCCCAGAATCTTTAATGCCTGTACGTAACATATTACGTAGTAGGGCGACTAGTGTTCCAATAAAACCGCCCACAAATAAAGATAAAATAAGAACTAACAGTTTTCTTGGTTTAATTGGCTTAACTGGCTCGACTGCAGTGTCAACAATACGTACGTTGCCTATTTCACCTGCTTTGGCGATACGAAGTTGTTGGTACGAGTTGAGAAGCGCTGTGTAGAGCTGTGTTTTTACCTCTACCTCACGATACAATTGTAAATATTGACGTTGCACATCAGGTAGTTGTTTTAAGGTGCTATTTAACTCACCAATTTGTTTATTAATAGCAGCGAGCTGCCCATTAATTTCACGCATTGCAGGGTGTTCAGCAGTATATTTTGCCGCCATCTCAGCTTGCTTTTGCTCAAGCTCAGCCTTTTTGGTCTCTAAAGTAATACTTTGAGTTAAGTACAACTCAGACTCTTTAGTGACATCAACTGTGTTGTATTGTTGACGGAACTTATTAAATTGACGCTCTGCATCGTCTAATTGCTTTTTAAGATCTGGAAGTTGTTCATCTAAGAACTTTAAAGTTTGAGCAGACTCAGCCGAACGACGTTCAATATTTTGTGCACTATAAGTTGCCAGAATTGCATTTAAAACTTTAGTAATATGTTCTTTATCTTGACCTTGATAATTTAGACCTAAAACACCTGTAAGTTTGCCACGTTCTGCGACAGAATAATTTACGCTAAGTGAATTTACAGCAGCAGGTAAGGACAAATTAGTAATATTATAGGTCGCATCAAGTTGATCTTTGGCAAAAATTGCAACCTTCCAGAGTCCATGTGGCCCAGTAACATGGTTAGCCCGGTTCAACGGAACTGTTAATATTACCTCTTCAGTTTCTGGGTCAGTTAAAGTTAAAGATTGTTTATCAAAATTAAGAAGTAAGTTTTTGTCTAGATAATAATTCGGAACTTCAAATTCACGCACTTCAAAACTTTTAAGGTTATCTTGAAATAAAACCGATTTTTTTGTGTACTCGGTTTTATATTCTGTGTCGCTTAATAATCGGTGAGTAAGCGTATCTTCTGTACTGGAAATTTGTATATTTAGATGTAACTCTTTAATGACAGAGCCTAGAACCAAGCGAGATTTTAAAATTTCAATTTCAGCTTGCGCTGGTGATTTTTGCTCAATCATTTGCGACAAATCACCTAAAAGTGCAGCAGAAGCCCCTTTACTGTCTTCAACTTGGACCAAAGCATCAACCGAATAGGTATCTGGCGTTACGCGTAAATAGAGTAGAGCAAATACAACGCTTAAAATAACGCATAGAGCAATAAGCTTCCACTGAGCGATCAGCGAAAAAAACAGTTCTTTTAAGTCAATTGTATCTTCGGTATTAGTATTCTGTTGGTTCATATGCTTAAAAATCTATACGTTAAATATAAGGTTTCCAATCAGCCACACACTGCTGAATGAGTTGGAAAGTTTCATCAAAAACAACTTGATCGTGCTGGTAGGGATCAGGCACATTTTTGTTCTGCCAGTGGCCTAGGCGATAGGTTTTACCTTTTGCAAAGGGCCAAGTCTGCTCAATATGCTTTTGCTGATTGTGACTCATGACCAAAATAAGGTCAGCTTTTTTAATATGCGAAGCATTAAGTTTACGGGCAATATGTGGTTGCATATCGATGCCTAAGCGTTGCATACAAAGTTGTGCTTTACTGTCTGCTTGATGACCTACAAGTCCAGAAATACCAGCAGATTCAATATTTAGTTGGGGGTATTGCTGTTTTAACAAATACTCTGTCATAGGACTACGACAGATATTTCCAATACATACGACTAAAATATTTTTAATTTGCATAATATTATTGTCCCAAACGGTCTATGTTATATAAAGCATTTGAGAAAGGAATAATCTGGTTAATTACACGTTGCCAACGTGTTAAACCAGTCGCATCAACGTAGACAATATCATTACTACGTAGTTTGAATTGATTCGCTAGACCAAAATCACCAATACTTAAAAGATTTAAGTGATAAATTTCAGTGGTATAATCATTTGGATTAGTACGCACTACATAGATCTTACTTGCACTACCAGAAGCTGGATTAATACCTAAACTTTCCCCGAGAGCATCACTTAAAGTCATACCCTGATCGCGCATTGGTAAAGCTTGACTTTTTCCAGCTTCACCCATGACATAAATTTTTTGGTTCTCACGTGTGCTGACATAAATGGTGTCATTGGGTTGAACGAGTAGCTTATGAAGTGAATAGCCAGCTTTTTCTAAATCAATTGTGTTTAGATTATAGGTCCGACCATTTCGAACGAGTTGAATATAAGTGTTATCACCCGTAGTGGTGACTCCACCTGCCATACCTAATGCAGTATATATACTTACAGGCTGGTCACTTAAATAAAATTGCCCACCTTTTGTGACGCTACCTTGAACAGAAAAGCGCTGTCCTTCATAAGATACTACACGAACTATAACATCCGGATTTTTTAAGAATCGGGCAAGTTGACCACGTAATTCACGGTTTACTTGAGCAAGCGTTTTACCAGCAGCTTTGTAGCGGCCAACTAAAGGAAATTGAATATAACCCGTTTGATCGATTGGATAACCATTTGATTGAGTTGACTGTTCATTATTAATGTTATTGAGCGGAGGGGTAATTTCTGGATAAGCCCAGAGCTGAATAGAAAGAACGTCACCTGAGCTTAAACGATAAATAGGTTGTTGAGTTTTAAATAAGGATGCGTAGTCATGTTGATAGTTAATTTGAGCAGGCTGAATGACCGGTAGCGTTTCTTGAGAAATTTTAACTACATTTACGGTAGTTCCGAGGTCAGTTTTATAAACACCTTCACTTGGAAGATCATAAGTTTGTAAACCGGAAGTAACCGCACAGCTAGCGGCACTCAAACTCAAGGCAAGAACAGAAAAAAACTGGCAATACTTCACACGCAACCCTTTGTGTATTTATCTTTAATTGATATTGGCTACTGCTTAGTGACAAGTGTCTATTAAACGCAGGCTGAACTGATTCTAGCTGAAAAGTAATGAAAAAACACCGAAAAATCGCAAGGCTTTGTATGTTTAGTTTAACTGGGGAGGGCTTTTAAACAGTATTCACAGTGTAGAAATATTAAAAATGTATAGTTTGGGCTAAGTGGAGAAAGATTGATTATAAATGTTGTAAACACATTTATACAATTGGCATACGGCGGTAATTAAAAATCTGATATAGTACGCTGCACAGTTAATGCCAAAAGCATGATTTATTAGATATATACTCTAAGGAAAAGGCTCGTTTGTATGCAAATTGCCAAATTAAAAATAGCAATTATTGGGTTGGGCTATGTTGGCCTGCCGTTGGCAGTTGAGTTTGGTAAAAAAGTACCTGTTGTCGGTTTTGATATTTATCAAAAACGTATAGATGAGCTTAAGAGTGGTCAAGATCATACCTTAGAAGTCTCTTCAGAGGAGCTGAAGCAAGCAGTTCAATTGACTTATAGTGCTGACCTTAATGATTTAAAAGGTTGTAACTTTTTTATTGTGACTGTTCCAACACCAATTGATGACTTTAAACAACCAGATTTAACACCTTTAATTAAAGCATCGACCAGTATTGGTCAGGTGCTTAAAAAGGGTGACATAGTTGTATATGAATCTACTGTGTATCCAGGTGCAACAGAAGAAGTGTGTATTCCTGTTTTAGAAAAAGTTTCAGGTTTAAAATTTAACCAAGACTTTTTTTCAGGTTATAGCCCCGAGCGTATCAATCCTGGTGACAAACAGCACCGTGTCACTAATATTTTAAAAATCACCTCAGGTTCAACCCCTGAAGTGGCGGATTATGTTGATGACGTTTATAACTTGATTATTGAAGCGGGGACACATAAAGCACCTAGTATTAAGGTAGCAGAAGCAGCTAAGGTCATTGAAAACACGCAGCGTGATGTGAATATTGCTCTGATTAATGAATTAGCGCTTATTTTTAATAAATTAAATATCGATACGGAAGATGTGCTCAAGGCGGCAGGTACGAAGTGGAACTTTTTACCTTATCGTCCAGGATTGGTCGGTGGGCACTGTATTGGTGTAGATCCATATTATCTGACCCATAAAGCTCAATCGATTGGGTTACATCCAGAAATTATTTTGGCTGCCCGTCGTTTAAATGATCGTATGGGTGAATATGTGGCAACACAGCTCATTAAAGAAATGGTGAAGCAGCGAATACAAGTTGTTGGGGCACGTATTTTGGTGATGGGGCTTAGCTTTAAAGAAAACTGTCCAGATATTCGTAATACAAAAATTGTCGACTTTATTAAAGCCCTTAAAGAATACGATTTAGACTTAGACATCTATGACCCGTGGGTAGATGATACAGAAGTACAACACGAATATGGTTTAGCACCAATTAAAGAACTGCAACAAGGCTTGTATGATGCGATCGTTATTGCTGTAGCACATAACCAATTTAAATCTATGAGTGTTGACGAGTTCCATGCTTTAGGTAAAGAAAAGCATGTGCTTTATGATTTGAAATATATTTTGGATAAAGAAGAGTCAAATCTCAGATTGTAATCACGAGTTCATAGGTCATCTTATTTGATATGAATAATAATAAAATTGCGTTGGTAGTCATTGTGTATGGTAAAGCATTAGAAGATGCTTTGACTATACAAAGCTTGCTAGGTTTTGAGCGAAAATTGGATTATTTACTTATTGTAAATAATGGTCCTACAGTAATAGATGAAAATAGTGCAGTGTTGTCTGCATTGGTACAAAAACACCACCATGTTGTTTTAGAAAATCAGGTGCAAAATAAGCCTTTGAGTTGGATTTATAACGATTTTATCCAGCAATATGACGCTGATTATTATGTCTTATTTGATGATGATACGGAAATTAATATTGAGTATCAGAACATGCTATTTACCGTACAAGGGATTGACATTGAGTTGCCGAAAATCATTTCTATGAGCGATAACGTGCAATATTACCCCTTGGTAAATGGGGCGATAGAGCAAAAAGATGGGATCATTTCTAATGCAAAAGAAATATTCTCTATAGGTTCAGGTTTGGTAATTTCTAAAGGTGTAAAACTATATTTTATAGAAAACAAAATGGAGTTGTTTGATTCACACTTTGCTCTCTATGGTGTGGATTTTAGTTTTTTTAGAAAGATTAATTGTATCGAGCAAAAAAGTAAGGTTTTTAACATATCTTCTCGTAGCTATATCAATCATTCTTTATCACGTGCTGAAAAAGAAATAAGTGAATGGCGTGAGAAAGAAAGGTTATATGATTTAGTACTGACTCTGAAATATTATTACTCTTATGCTGAATTACGAATTTTAAAGTTATTTTTCAAAAAAATATTGGGTGGAAAAATGAATGATGCATTACTTGTTTTACGTACTGCATTTAATGGCGCCCATCCACGCTGTATAAGTAAAGTATTGCATGATTGAGGTCTCCAAAGTGTTAGAAGATAGGATTGATATTGCATTAGCTACATACAATGGAGAAAAATATATTACAGAGCTATTGGATTCTCTTGATCAACAGACTTATCAAAATTTTATTGTGCATGTTTGCGATGACGGTTCAAAAGATCAAACAATAGCTATTTGTGAAGCACATTCTTTATTTAAAAAAGGCAAACTAGAAATTCATGAAAAAACTGGGGGTAATGGGGCCTCAAGGAATTTTATTCGGACACTTTCTTACTGTCAAAATTCATATATTGCGTTGTGTGATCAGGATGATTTTTGGATTCCTACCAAACTTGAGAAAATGTTAGGTAAGCTACAATTTGAAGAGGGAGTGGAAAAAAGACCAACATTAGTTTTTTCAGATTTACAAATTGTTGATGAAAAACTACACATACTTTCACCTTCTTATTTTGCGGTTTCATCAAAAAGTCATTTATGTTCTACGCCATTTGATTTTTTGTTGAGCAATCATGTGCCTGGTTGTGCCATGATGTTTAATCGCTCATTAAAGCAAATATTTGAACCTATCCCTCAAGAATTCAGGATGCATGATTGGTGGATTATTCTAATTGCAGCTTTTGAGGGAAGAATTGTTTATTTAGATGAAAGCTTAATTCAATATCGCCAACATGGGAATAATACTGTAGGTGTTGTAGGCATGGAAAAGCCTACTTTAATACATAAGATCCGTATGGCAAGTTTATATAAAACAATATTGTTAAAAGTAGATATGATAAGAAGAAGTTTCTTACCATATATTCAACAAAGAGAGATGCAGAGAATGGAGCTTTCGTTGGATCAAAAAGCTTTTGTTGATCTATTGCAAGGTCATCTTTCATTTTCGAATAGACTCCAAATCTTTAGCAAGACTGTAACAGGCGAAGATCGGTTACTTAGTTTTGTGGTTTGGTGTCTGTTATGAGTAAGACAATAAATAAAGAAGTTTTTTATTTATATATTATTCAAATTGCCAATATGGTTATTCCATTGGTGTCATTTTCCTATCTAGCGAATATTCTAGGACTAGTAGGATTTGGACAAGTTAGCTTTTATCAAACGGTAAGTTTTCTCGCTGCTTTTTTTATTGACTTTGGTTTCAATATGTCAGCAGCGCAGAAAATGAGTATCAGTCTTGATAATAAATCAAAAATGGATGAACTTTATAGTAATGTACAAAGTGCAAAGTTTTTGATTTTTTTAATTGTATCTGTATTGGGCGGGATAGGGGTGTTACTGTTACCTTTGTCTCATATGGATGCAACCTTATTATTTGTAGGTATTCTTTCAGCTTTTAGCACAATTTTACTTTCTGGATGGGTTTTTCAAGGACTTGGGCGTAACTCAGTTTTAGCTTTCTTTTCTGTTATTGGCCGGGTTGTCTCAGTTGGGTTAATTTTTTGGTTAATTCATCAAAAAAGTGATGTGTTGCTTGCAGTGATAATTCAAGTTGCAATTAGTTTTTCAATTGGTTTGGCAGCAATTATCTATTTTTATCGAAAAAATATAGTAACTTTTCGGTTTAAATCTCTTTCTATCTATAAAATGAAACAACTGTCAGAGGACAGCTATCACAACTTTACTGCATCACTTTTTACTTTGGGATTTACCTATTTAAATCCTATAGTCGTGAAATTCTGTTTTGGTGATGCTTTTTTAGGGTTGTATGCTATGGCTGATAAGTTGGCGGTAGTTATTAAACAGCTTTTTACTCCGGTTACACAGGCTTATTATAGTCGAATGTGTATTTTGAGCCATGAAAAAAAATATCAAGAGTTAATTCAAAATGCAAAGAAAGTTGCTATCTTTTTTGCAGGCATTAGTATTGTGGCCTTTGTCGGCAATCTATTGATTGGTAAATATATTTATAGTTTTTTATTTGGACCAGAATATAAAATCACAAGTTTATTAAGTATTATGATTATGACGCAATTTGTTGTGTCTATGGCGATGGTACTTGTTAATTTAATTATTATTCCAACAGAAAATAGCAGAATTTTAAAAAAATATTACCTGTTAGGATTATTTTTTCACTTCAGTTATTTCTATTTCTTTGTCAAATATTTGCATGTTTATGGAGTTGCCAGTGCTATTTTGCTGACAGAAACAATTCTTACACTGTCATTTTTCATATATGTAAGAAAATATTTTTCAAAAATTTTAACGTAAATGTAAAGGTTATTTTATGAAAATAACAGTAGTTGGTACAGGTTACGTGGGCTTATCGAATGCGATGCTGTTTTCTAAACAACATGAAGTAACTGCCCTCGATATTGATGCCACAAAAATTGATAAACTTAATCAAGGCATATCTCCTATTCATGATGACCTTATTCAAGAATATTTGATTGATAATTCAAACTTTAAAGCAACATTAGATAAAAATTCTGCATATGTAGATGCGGAAGTCATTATTATTGCTACACCAACCAATTACGATGAAGCAAGCAATTATTTCGATACGAGTTCGATTGAATCTGTGCTTGAAGATTTAAACCAATTAAAAAGCGATGCGATTATTGTGGTGAAGTCTACAATTCCTGTCGGTTTTACTGAGCGTATGAAGGAGACTTTTCCGGTCTTAAAAATTGTTTTTTCTCCGGAATTTTTGCGTGAAGGCAAGGCATTGTACGACAACTTGCATCCCTCACGGATTGTGGTAGGTAATACCTCAGAGGTTGGTGCATTAGTTGGAAAATTATTTAAAAATGCTAGTTTAAGGCCTGACGTAGATGTACTACAAATGGATGCAACGGAAGCAGAAGCTGTAAAGCTTTTCTCAAATACTTATTTGGCAATGCGTGTTGCTTATTTTAATGAGTTAGACTCATATTGTGCATCACGTGGACTAAACTCAAAAGATATTATTCAGGCTGTAGGTTTAGATCCACGTATTGGAGCGCACTATAACAATCCGTCATTTGGTTATGGTGGATACTGTTTACCAAAAGACACAAAGCAATTGCTAGCCAATTATCAAGATGTCCCGCAAAATTTGATCGGAGCAATTATCCAGTCAAATACAACACGAAAAGATTTTATTGCCGAGCAAATTCTGGCAAGAAAACCCAAAGTGGTTGGTGTGTATCGTTTAGTAATGAAACAAGGTTCAGATAACTTTAGACAATCTGCAATTCAAGGTGTGATGAAGCGCCTGAAAGCCAAAGGTGTTGAAGTCGTCGTGTTTGAGCCAAGTTTAAATGAGTCAACATTTTTTAACTCACGTGTTTTGACCAATTTTGACAGTTTTAAACAAGAGTCGGATGTGATTATTGCAAACCGTATGGTGAGTGAGCTCGAAGACGTCATTGACAAAGTTTATACTCGTGATTTATTTGGTGAAAATTAATTATACTTAGGTAGTTGTATGAAAATTTTAATTACTGGTGGCGCTGGTTTTATTGGTTCAGCGGTTGTTCGTCATATTATCCAAAATACAGAAAATGAAGTATTAAATGTTGATAAACTGACTTATGCAGGAAATTTAGAATCTTTAATTTCTGTGGCAGATAATCCACGTTATCAGTTTTCTCAAACAGACATTTGTGATCGAGCTGCTTTAGATAAGTTATTTGAGACATTCCAGCCAGATGCAGTTATGCATCTTGCGGCAGAGTCACATGTAGACCGTTCTATTACCGGTCCTTATGCGTTTATTGAAACCAATGTGATTGGTACTTATCAAATGTTAGAAGCTAGCCGTGCTTATTGGTTAGGTCTAAGCGATGAAAAGAAAGCAGCTTTCCGTTTTCACCATATTTCAACTGATGAAGTTTATGGTGACCTAGAAGGCACAACGGATTTATTTACCGAAACTACATCGTATTCACCAAGCTCACCATATTCAGCAAGTAAAGCAAGTTCAGACCATTTGGTACGTGCATGGAATCGTACTTATGGTTTACCTGTATTAGTGACTAACTGCTCAAATAATTATGGCCCATTTCATTTTCCGGAAAAGCTTATTCCACTAATGATCTTAAATGCGTTACAAGCAAAACCATTACCAGTTTATGGAAATGGTCAGCAAATTCGTGACTGGTTATTTGTAGAAGACCATGCGCGTGCGCTTTATACGGTAGTGACTCAAGGTGTGGTAGGTGAAACATACAACATTGGTGGGCATAACGAAAAAGCTAACCTTGATGTTGTATATGCAATTTGTGATCTACTTGAAGAACTTGCACCAAATAAACCGGAAGGTGTTACACAGTATAAAGATCTGATTACGTATGTAAAAGACCGTCCAGGCCATGACGTGCGTTATGCAATTGATGCAACCAAAATCAAAGACGAACTCAACTGGGTACCGGAAGAGTCATTTGAAACTGGTTTACGTAAAACAGTTGAATGGTATTTAAATAACAAAGAGTGGGTTGAGCACGTACAAAGTGGTGAATACCAGTCTTGGTTAAACAAGCAATATCAAGGATAACTATGAAAATCTTATTGCTTGGCAAAAATGGACAAGTGGGGTGGGAGCTGCAACGCGCTCTTGCACCTTTAGGAGATATCATTGCTTTAGACCGCCATGGTTTAGATGGCTTGTCTGGTGATATGACCCAACCACAGGCGATTTATGACACGATTTTGGCAGTACAACCAGATGTGGTAGTCAATGCTTCTGCTTATACGGCTGTCGATTTGGCGGAAACTGAGCAAGAACAAGCTGATATCGTCAATCATCAAACTGTAAAAGCTGCAGCTGAAGCCTGTTTGAAAACGAATGCTTTATTGGTGCATTACTCAACAGACTATGTTTTTGAAGGTATGGGAACAACAGCCTTTGTGGAAACTGATGCAATTGCACCATTAAATATTTATGGGAAAACCAAGGCTTTGGGTGAGCAAGCGATTGTTGATAGTGGCTGTCGCTATTTAATATTCAGAACTTCGTGGGTATATGCTTCAAGAGCGAAAAACTTCTTGAAAACTATGTTGAGCCTAGCTCAACAACGCGAAGAATTGTCAATTATTGATGATCAGATTGGTGCACCAACTTCAGCTGAATTGATTGCTGACATCACTGCGCAGGCTATTCCACAAACTGTGGCAGACGCAAACAAAGTTGGTATTTATCACTTGGTGGCAAGTGGTGAGACTTCTTGGTTTGGCTACGCAAACTATGCATTTGCACAAGCCCGTACTTTGGGGCAAGAGTTGGCGATACAAAAGGTTAACCCGATCCCAACAAGTGCTTACCCAACGCCTGCAACACGACCACACAATTCACGATTAGATAATCAGAAAATACAACGCACTTTTGGATTGACTCTACCAGTCTGGCAAGAAGGTGTTAAACGCGCATTAATGGAGCTTTTAAACAAATGAGCTTAAAACGTAAAGGTATTATTTTAGCGGGCGGTTCAGGTACACGCTTGCACCCAATTACTAAAGGTGTGTCAAAACAGCTTTTGCCGATTTATGATAAACCAATGATTTACTATCCGCTTTCAGTATTAATGCTTGCGGGTATTCGTGAAGTATTGATTATTTCAACTCCGGAAGACTTACCAAACTTTGAAAAACTTTTGGGTGATGGTTCGCAATTTGGTATTGAACTCAGCTATAAAGTGCAACCTTCTCCAGATGGTTTGGCTCAAGCTTTCTTAATTGGTGAAGAGTTTATTGGTCAAGACAATGTTTGCTTGATCTTGGGAGATAATATTTACCATGGTCAGCACTTTAGTCATCAATTAGAGGCTGCTTCTGCACGTGAGCATGGAGCAACGGTATTTGGTTATCATGTGACAGATCCTGAGCGTTTTGGTGTTGTTGAGTTTGATAAGGCTGGCAAAGTGCTAAGTATAGAAGAAAAGCCAACCCAACCAAAATCGCCTTATGCAGTAACAGGCTTATATTTCTACGATAACCGTGTCGTTGAGTTTGCAAAACAGGTGAAACCTTCTGCACGTGGTGAGCTGGAAATTACTGACATTAACAACGCTTACTTACAAGACGGCTCACTTAACGTTGAATTACTTGGTCGTGGTTTTGCATGGTTAGATACAGGCACACATGAATCTTTGCTTGAAGCTGGCCATTTCATTTATACCATTGAAAAGCGTCAGTCCTTCAAAGTGGCATGTTTGGAAGAAATTGGCTTCCACCAAGGCTGGATTAGTAAAGAACAGCTTTTAGATAGTGCAGAAGCATTGAAAAAAACCGAATATGGTCAATATTTGAAAAAAGTTTGGGAAGAATCAAATGAAGGTTGAAACGACTAAAATTGAAGGGCTTTTGATTCTTCACCCAAGTGTTTTTGGTGATGACCGTGGTTGGTTTATGGAAAGTTTTAACCAACAACGCTTTGCTCAAGCACTTGAAGATTTAAATTTACCAGTTCCAACTTTTGTGCAAGATAACCATTCATTGTCACAAAAAGGTGTGTTGCGTGGTTTACACTATCAAAACGCGCCCTATGCACAAGGAAAACTGGTACGTGTTGTACAAGGTCGCGTTTGGGATGTGGCTGTAGATATTCGCCCAGACTCAAAAACCTATGGTGAATGGGTTGGGGTAGAACTCAGTGCAGAAAACAAAACTATGTTTTGGATTCCTGAAGGATTTGCCCATGGTTTTATCTCTTTAGAAGATAATACCCAGTTCTTGTATAAAACCACAAACTACTACAATAAAGAAAGTGAAGGGGCCATTATTTGGAATGACCCAACACTTGCAATTGACTGGCCTTTGGCGGAAGTTGATGAAGTATTGGTGAGTGATAAAGATCAAGTCGCATCTTTGTTTATAAAATAAGGCAAGAATGAAGAAATTATTTTTCTTAACTAATACTGTTGACTTGGCTAATCCTAGTGATGGATTGGCCAAGAAAATTAATGCCCAAGTGAAAGCTTTTGAGCAAAATGGTTATGTTACAGAGTTAGCTGGATGTTCTAATACAGAATATACAATTCATGCGCAAAAATTCTTTCTTACAGAAGAAGGAGTTTTTAAAAGAACTAAAGAAATACTTCAAAGTGTTGAGAGATATCTATCTACTCAACCTGAATATGAAATACTTTATATTAGGAAGTTCTATTTCACTCCATATTTTTTATCTTTTCTCAAGAAAATCCGTCCAAAATTTAAATATATTATCTTGGAATTACCAACTTATCCATATTATGGTGAATTATTAACTTCAAGGGCAAAGGTAGGGTTTTGGATAGAAAACTTACTGGTAACAAAAAGTTTAAGAAAATATATAGATAAAATAGTTACATTTTCGAGTGATAAAAAAATATATGGTATTGATTGTATAAAAATATCTAATGGTATTGATGCTTCAGAGCAAATATATTTTGAAGAACCAAGTAGAGATGTAATTCATTTTATTAGTGTATCTTCGATTAGCTTTTGGCATGGGATAGACCGTTTTATCCTCGCATTAAAAAATTATAATGGAACTAATCTGCATTTCCATATCGTGGGAGGAGAAAATGAAGTTTCATCATCTCTTCAGAATATGGTGGATGAATATGGCTTAAAAGATAAAGTAACTTTTCATGGGCATAAAAGTGGGGATGAGTTAAAAGCTATATATGCTATGAGCCATATTGGTGTAGGAAGTTTAGGGCGCCATAGAAGTAATATTTATTATTTGAATTCCTTGAAGAATAGAGAATATATTGCGAAAGGTCTGCCAGTTATTTTTTCAGAAATTGATGATGACCTTGAGGAAAGTGCATTCGTTTATAAGGTTCCAGCAAGTGAAGATATAATTGATATTCCTGAAATTATACAATGGCTTGGTGAAAGTGATTTTAACCGTCAAAATATAGTTAAATTCTCTGACAGATTTCTATGGAAGAGCCAAATAGGAATTTTATTGTCTAAGCTTAAGTAAATTTTTTGTTTTTTTAAGATATATTTTTTCCTGATTATATTGGTTAGAGAAAATATAATGATATGAAGAAATGAAATATTAATATTGGTGTGAGTTATGAATGGTCTTATTCTAAAGAAAAGAAATTTCTTTTTCTTTTTTATTGCAATAGGTATTTTATTGCTTTCAATTGTGGTTGCAAATAGAGGGCCAAATGTTGATAGTGATTATTATACATATCTAGATTATTATTCATATGGGCATCAAAATGTTGAACCTGTTTTTAAAATAGCTTCAAATATATTTCATTATATTAATAATGGCTTTATTTGGATGCTTGGTTTTTTTGCTTTTTTTGGTCTATTACTAAAAATTAGAGCATTTTATGATTTTTTTTATAAGAAATCATTTTTGTCATTTTTATATATGCTTTTTATGTATCTAGTTGTCTTCTTTCCAATTTGGGAAATGACTCAAATACGTATGGGATTAGCTATATCTTTATTAGTATATGCCTTTATTATTGTTGATAAGTTATGGATTAAGGCTCTGTTCTGTTTAATGGCCTTATTATGTCATTATGGGACATCAATTGTTATAGTTTTATATTTTATATTTTATTTCTTTTCTAATAGAAAGATATTGGCCTTTTCATTGTCTAGTTTGGTGGTCTATATATTTAGTCAATTAATTGTTCGATCTAACTACGAAGTTTATAATGTAGATAGTTATAGTGAAATTTTTAATCCATATTCTTTTAAAAATTTATATATTTTTTTAAGTAGTCTTTTCGTTATTTTTATTTGTTATATTGATAAGAAGTATAATAATATTAATATTATAATGGCATTTATTTCTTTAATGTTATTAGTTTTATATTTTATAGTCGGATCTACATATCCTAGTATTGCGATCAGATATGCAGATATTTCATTATTTTTCTGTTTGTTGGCTTTAGGTTTGATTTATAATTCTCCTTATGCCTCAATATATAAATTAGTTTCATTTTTTGTATTGATTCCATATTTCTTTAATACATATTTCCTATCTTCACCACCTGTTGTGAATATTAATTTTATTAGAGTATTATTTAATGTCTAGCTTATCTAACGTTTGGGCGATAATTGTTACATTTAACCCGTCTTTGGAGAATGTAAAAAAATTAGTTAAGCAGTTGTCAAGTCAGTCTGTGATTCCTTGTATTGTAGATAACTGTTCTACAAATGTAGACTCAGCCCAACTCAAAAATATTCATGAAGCTAAAAGTATATTTCTTGAAAAAAACTATGGTATTGCTACAGCACAAAATAAAGGTATTGAATTTGCAATAGAAAATGGTGCTGATTATATTTTATTCTTTGATCAAGACAGCTCTATTCCCGATGGCTATGTCCAGGCCTTATATTCAGACTATCAATACTTGCAGGGGCAAGGTGAGAAAGTTGGTGCAATTGGTCCACGGTTTATTGATGACCGTTATAATTTTTACTATAAAACTATTAGTGTGACTAAAAGTGGTTTTAGAGAAAAGCATGATGTATCTCAAATTACGAAGCCCTTGCATTCTACCTTACTCATTTCATCTGGTTCTTTAATTTCAGTAGAAACGCTCAAAGTTGTTGGCTTAATGCGTGATTATTACTTTATTGATTATGTTGATACAGAGTGGTGTTTACGGGCTGAGTATTTAGGCTATAAGAACTTTGTTTCTGCCCAGGCTGTTATGCGCCATACAATTGGAGATAATGTATTAAATCTAAAATTTTTTAATGTTCCGGTTCATTCTGCATTTAGACGATATTTTCGGGTGCGAAATGCTTTTTTTATGATGCGTGAACCACATGTGCCGTCTATGTTAGTAGTTCGAGAAATGCTCTTTAATGGTGTACATCAGATTATTCTAATCTGTTTTGAAAAAAACAAATGGCAATATATTAAATCATATTTTAGAGGGTTAAAGGACGGGTTGCTTATGGGACAAAATAAAGATGTCTAAAGTCATTGCTTCGATCGTTTTATATAAACATAGCTATGCAGAGTTAAAAGCAACACTCGACAGTTTATTTGCCACTCCAAGCATTGAAAAAGTTATTTTGGTAGATAACCATTCAAGTAACTGGGCTGCAACATTTCAACATCCTAAAGTTGTTTATGAAAAATCAGAAGGTAACTTTGGTTTTGGTTATGGACATAATATTGCCATCCGTAAATATGCGCCAAAAAGCGATTATTTTCTCATTTGTAACCCAGATATTTACTTTGATGCTGAGCAATTTGCCCAATTGCTAGACTTTGCTCAAAGCCGACCTGAAGGTTTGTTTTTACCAAAAATTGTCTATGATACTGGTGAAGACCAACATGGTGCGCGGTTAATACCAACTCCCTTGAACCTGTTTGCCCGTCGCTTTTCCCCATCTTTTGCCAAAAAGCTTGATCAACAATATTTGTTAAAAGATTATTCACTTAATCAGCCATATTTTGTGCCTTATCTTTCAGGCTGCTTTATGTTATTCGATGCGGCAAAACTTTTAGCAATTAATGGTTTTGATGAACGTTTCTTTATGTATATGGAAGATGTGGATATATCTCGTCGTTGTGCTGACCAATTTGGTACAGTGTACTATCCATTAGCACAAGTAGTGCATGTTCACGAACAAGCATCATATAAAAACAAACAATTACTTAAAGCACACTTAAAAAGCGCGATACAATACTTCAATAAATGGGGATGGATTTATGATATGGGGCGTAGTAGGCTTAACGCAAAATGTTTAAATCAATTTTCTAAATAATGAAGCATTTAAAATGAAATTTGTAGGTATATTCAGATGTTAAAAAGGCTTGTAGATATCATTATTGCCCTATCTGCCTTAATTCTTCTAATGCCTGTTTTTTTGATTGTAATTTATAAAGTTAGGAAAAACTTAGGTTCCCCTGTCTTTTTCTTACAAGAACGTCCGGGCAAAGATGGTAAATTATTTAAAATGATTAAATTTCGCTCTATGAAGGATGCGGTTGATCAAGAAGGTAATATTTTACCAGATGAAGAGCGGATTACCCCTTTTGGGCAAAAGTTACGTTCTACTACACTCGATGAAATGCCTCAGCTGATTAATGTGCTTAAAGGCGATATGAGCATTGTAGGACCACGTCCCCAGTTGCCAGATTTTTTGGAATATTACACACCAGAGCAGATGCGTCGTCATGAAGTTCGACCGGGTATGACTGGTCTAGCACAGGTAAGTGGACGTAATAATTTGAGTTGGGAAGAAAAGTTCGATCTAGATGTGCAGTATGTGAATACACAAAATCTTTGGCTCGATTTTAAAATTATGTTTAAAACAGCAGAAGTCATGCTGAAAAAAGAAGGAATTAACGCACCGGATCAAGCAGTGGGCGCAAGTCGTTTCACTGGTTCCCGAGATAATTAAGTTTTTAAATAATAGTTGGTAACAGTTCAATGATTAAAAAAGCAGTTTTGCCAGTTGCGGGTTTAGGTACCCGTTTTTTACCAGCGAGTAAATCGATTCCCAAAGAAATGGTTACAGTTGTTGACCGCCCTGCCATTGAGTATGTGGTACGTGAGGCAGTTGAAGCAGGTATAAAGCAAATTATTTTTGTGACTCATTCTGCGAAGGTTGCTATTGAAGATTATTTTGACCATGACTTTGAATTGGAAACAACATTAGAACAAAAACAAAAATATGATTTGCTTAAAGAAATTACTGATATTTTACCTAAAGATGTCAGTATTGTGAGTGTACGTCAACCAAAGCCTTTAGGCTTAGGGCATGCGGTACTCTGTGCTAAGAGTATAGTAGGTGATAATGATTTTGCTGTACTTTTACCTGATGTGTTGGTTAAAAATAAATCTGAAAAAAATGATTTGGCTCGTATGATAGAGCGTTACGAAACAGTACATGCTGCCCAAATTATGGTTGAAGCTGTGCCAGAACATTTGGTTGATCAGTATGGTATCGTCGATGTGTCACATTCACCTGCTGCTGGTGAAAGTATCGTCATGCAAGGCATTGTAGAAAAGCCTGCTATAGGCACCGCACCGTCAAATTTATCAGTAGTTGGACGCTATATTTTACCCGCAAAAATTATGCAACTTTTAGAACAAACCCCTAAAGGTGCTGGCAATGAAATTCAATTGACTGATGCGATTGCTTTATTACAGCAAACAGACCATGTAGAAGCTTATTGTATGCAAGGTCAAACTTTTGACTGTGGTAGTAAGTTAGGCTATTTAAAGGCTGTGTTGCACTATGGGGTTGAACACCCGCAATTAGGACAAGCATTTAAAACGATGATTGCTGAGTTAGAACAATAAGAGATTGTAGGTATAAAATGAAAATTGCGGTTTTTGGTGCAACTTTACATGCCGGAGTAATGGCAGCATTGTTGGCTGAGTATGGTAATCAGGTATTTTGGTGTACCAGCCCTGCCTGTGAGGAACAAGCTTGTATCTTGACGTTTCAAGATAAAGAAGTAAATTCCTATTTAGATAAACAACGCCAAGCTGGTTTTTTAGAAGAATGTTCTTTTTCAGCAATTCCGTTAGACGCTGAAGTTTATTTATTCTGTTATAGTCCAACGCAATTGCAGCTTGCTTTAAATACAGTAGAAAAACTTAGCCAGCGTCCAATTATTCATCCTCGTTTAATGATTAATGGTTCAACTTTTGGCTTACAAGGAACCCAAAAACTTAAACAGTATTTACCAAAAGATGAGTGGGTGTATTTTCCTGATGTAATCCAGGAAGGCAATGCTATCAATAGTGTCCTTAATGTAAAACATGTAATCGTTGGCGCAGAAACTGAATATGCATGCGATATTATGCGCGAATTATTACGACCGTTTTTCCGTTTTAGTTATCAATATCTTTTTATGCCAATACTAGACGCGGAGTTTACCAAGCTGAGCATTTCGGGCATGTTGGCAACGCGCGTTAGTTATATGAATGACTTGGCTGTAGTTGCGGAAAAATTGGGTATTGATATTGCCAATGTTAAACATGGTATTGCAGCAGATACACGTATTGGTGCAGCGTATTTATCCGCTGGTGCGGGGTTTGGTGGCGAAAACTTTTCTCATGATATTCTGACTTTATCGAGTACTGTATCAAAAACTGGGATAAAAAGTCGATTGTTAGAACAGGTTTGGGAAATTAATGAGCAACAAAAAGAAATTTTATTCCGTAAATTATGGAATTATTATCATTGTGATTTAAATGGAAAAACCGTTGCAATTTGGGGGGCGGCCTTTAAGGAAAATACCTCCAGTACACATAATTCGCCAATTCATGTCTTGTTAACGGCATTGTGGGCGCAGGGGGTAAGAGTGCGTTTACATGACCCACTAGCGTTAAATGAAATTGAAAAAAAATATGGCAAACGTGATGATTTAATATTATGCGCTGATCAATATGATGCAGTTAATGGCGCTCATGCGCTTTGTTTGGTGACGGCATGGAAGCAATATTGGGGGCCAGATTTTAAACGGTTACAACAAAACATGAAACATCCACTCATTTTGGATGGGCGTAATATTTATGACCCTGCATATGTCAAGGCCCGAGGTTTTGCATATGAAGGAGTAGGTCGTTTATGAGTAAAAATATAGAGCAATTCCCAAAAGAAAAGCTGCCAAGCTCAATGCTTATGTCACAGTTAAAGTCATTAGGGAAACAGTATGAACATCTTCACTTAAATGAGTTGTTTGCTGCGGAGCCAGAACGTTTTCAGAAGTATTCCGTTCATTTTGATCAACTTCTTTTTGATTATAGTAAACATCGTGTAAATCAAACTGTTTTAGATCAGTTGGTGACTTTGGCTAATGCCAAGCAATTAAAACCATGGATTGAACGTTTATTTTCACAAGAAAAAGTAAACTGTACAGAGCAACGTGCAGCGATGCATTGGGCATTACGTTTACCAGAGGGACATGCACAGTTTCCTGAACTGACCAAACAAGTTCATTTACAGCTTGAACGAATGTATGCATTGGTTGAAAAAATCCATGCTGGACAATATCGTGGTGCAACTGGTGAAGTTATTCAGGATGTAGTAAATATTGGAGTAGGTGGGTCCGACTTGGGGCCACTTATGGTAACTCATGCATTGTCTGACTTTAAAGTGCAAACAGAAAAGCCTTTAAATGTACATTTTGTTTCAACAATGGATGGTAGTCAGCTTTCTGAAAAGCTACATAGACTACGCCCAGAAACAACATTATTTATTATTTCCTCTAAGTCATTTGGTACGATTGACACGTTATCAAATGCACATACAGCTCGTCAGTGGTTAGAAAAAGCATTAGGGGAATGTACTCGTGTATTGAAGAGTCATTTTATTGGAGTATCGACCAAAGCTAATAAAATGACCGAATGGGGAATTGCTCCTGAAAACCAGTTATTGCTGTGGGACTGGGTAGGAGGGCGTTACTCACTATGGTCTTGTATTGGGTTACCAATTGCTTTATTGATCGGTGTAGATGGTTTTAAACAGCTTTTAGCTGGTGCTCACGCTGTTGATGAACATTTCCAACAAGCACCATTTGAGCGGAATATACCAGTTCTAATGGCATTATTGGGGATCTGGAATAATAATTTCTTAAATATGCAAACTCATGCAGTTTTACCTTACGATGGCCGTTTGAAATATTTTGCTGCTTATTTACAGCAGCTTGAAATGGAGTCTAACGGTAAATCAGTACAACGTGATGGTCAAAAAGTTGAATTAGATACATGTCCTATTGTTTGGGGTGAAGTTGGTCCAAATGCACAGCACGCATTTTACCAGTTATTACACCAAGGATCATTCTCGGTAACTTGTGATTTTATTGCTCCAATCCACCGATATAATGCAGACCATTTTACCTATGCTGATAGTGCTGAAGCATTGGTTGAGCAGCATCATTTAGCTTTATCCAACTGTTTGGCTCAGTCGAGATTACTTGCATTTGGTAATCAGGCGCTGAATACTGCTGAGTTAGAAACTTTGCCAATTTACAAACAGTATGAAGGTAATCAGCCAAGCTCAACATTGTTACTTCAAGAGCTTAACCCTTATAGCTTAGGTATGCTCATTGCTCTGTATGAACATAAAGTATTTGTTCAGTCAGTGATATGGAACATTAACCCATTCGATCAATGGGGAGTTGAAAAAGGGAAGCAAATTGCTGATCAGCTTTTACCAATTTTAAATCGTAAGCAAAGTGATTTATCAGCATTTGATGCCTCGACACGTGGTTTGTTGAAAATTTTGTTAGGGAAAAGCGAATAAATAATAAAGATGAATATTGGGTTATTATAATAAATGATATATCAATATTCTAACCTATTTAAAAAGGCTTCTCGATATGACGAGAAGCCTTTTTCGTGGCTGTACTGTGGTTGATCAAAAATAGTATAAGCACCTGAATCATGATGTATTGGATGGCACTAATCTTACTTATGGGATGTTTTAGAAGTGATAAAAAATAGGAGGACTATAGTGTCCTCCTATTCTATTTGTATGACTTAAACTAAGACTGAATCAACCTAGTCAACTCATCTACATAACGCTGCATTGGCTGAGCTTGACGGTCTGCACGACTTTCAATATTGAGACGTAATAATGGTTCAGTATTTGAAGCACGGACGTTAAAACGCCATGCGCCAAAGTCGAGGCTTACACCATCGGTACGGTCAATTTGTGGATTTTGATCGGCATAAAAATCAAAAATCTTTTGAATAGTGATCTGTGTATCAGCTACTTTAAAGTTGATTTCACCACTGCAAGGGAACTTGGTAATCATGTTTTCAACTAAGGTTGAAAGTGATTGTCCTGTTTCAGAAAGTAGGGCAATAGTGAGTAACCAAGGAATCATACCGCTGTCGCAGTAAGCAAAGTCACGGAAATAGTGATGGGCACTCATTTCGCCGCCATATACCGCATTGTGTTCACGCATCACATCTTTAATGAACGCATGACCAGATTTTGACTGTACAGCGACACCTTTGTATTCATCTACGATATCAAATGTGTTCCACACTAAACGCGGGTCATGCACAATTTTCTCGCCTGATTGCTTAATCAAGAAAGCTTGAGCCAATAGACCAACAATATAGTAGCCTTCAATGAACTGACCTTTTTCATCAAATAAGAAGCAGCGGTCAAAGTCGCCGTCCCAGGCAATTCCCATATCTGCTTTATGCTCAATTACAGCATTACGGGTACTGTCACGGTTTTCAATTAAAATTGGGTTGGGAATCCCATTTGGGAAAGTACCATCTGCTTCATGGTGAATTTTAATAAATTCAATAGGTACGTTAAGCGTTTTAAATTTTTCTTCAATGGCATCAATGACATGACCCGCAGCCCCATTACCTGCGTTTACCACCAATTTAAGGGGGCGGATTTTTACAGGTTCAATGTAGGTGATTAAGTGATCAACGAACTCAGGTAAAATGTTATAACTTTGCGTTGTACCTTTTTGACTAACTTCTTCAAAGTTATTGGTTTCTGCTAAAGCCTGAATTTCTTTTAAACCGGTATCAGCACTAATTGGACGAGCATTTTCTCGAACCAATTTCATACCGTTATAGTCCATTGGGTTATGACTCGCAGTTACTTCAATACCACCTTGTACATCTAAATGGAAAGCGGCGAAATAGACTTCTTCAGTTCCTGTCATGCCTAAATCAAGCACATTCACACCCGCATCATTTAAACCGCGGATGGTCGCTTGTTTTAAAGATTCACTGCTTAGACGAACATCACAACCTACAACCACGGTCTTTGGTTTATAGATTTGTCCATATGCGCGGCCAATTTTATAGGCGATTTCTTCATTCAATTCGGTGCCGAGTTTACCTCGGATATCATAAGCTTTAAAACACGTTAAAGTAGTCATTATTAAATTCAATACAAGTGGTTTGAGTTGTGTGCACATTATACATAGATCATGAAACAGGTATGTTTATAGTTTTTATATTCAAATTTTTCACTTCATTTCTGTAAGTCATATTTAAGTTTATAAGAAAGTATTTTTAAGACTTTAGTCTAATAAGAAAATTTCTAAATTAGAAAGAGCTTGATTTTACTTAGTACTATTGGTCTTACCAATTATGGTGACTATTTAATGATTGATCTTGCTAATATCTGCATTTATGATGTCTCCTGTGGTTTAAGGAACAACATTTGCACTTAATTTTTAATTGGTCATACCAATTGTGTTGAATGTTTAAGAATTTAAGGTACAAAAATTCGCCCCGGCATTTCAAGGAGATGACAATGCTCAATATGTGGCAACAACTTTATGACCCTTTAAATAATATTTGGCTGTCCAGTGCGGTTGCATTAATCCCGATTATTTTCTTCTTTTTAGCATTAGCAGTTTTTCGTTTAAAAGGCAGTATCGCGGGTACGGGCACAGTCATTATTGCATTATTGATTGCGCTCTTTTTCTATCAAATGCCGGGCCAAATGGCCTTTGCGTCAATCATTTACGGTTTCTTCTACGGTCTATGGCCAATTTCATGGATCATTATCGGGGCAGTTTTTCTATACAAAATTTCGGTAAAAACAGGCCAGTTTGAGATTATTCGGTCAAGCATTTTGTCAATTACCGAAGACCAACGTTTGCAAATGCTATTAGTTGGTTTTGCATTTGGTACTTTCCTTGAAGGGGCGGCGGGTTTTGGTGCTCCTGTAGCAATTACCGCTGCACTCCTTGTCGGTTTAGGGTTTAAACCACTTTATGCTGCTGGTTTATGTTTAATTGTAAATACGGCGCCAGTGGCATTCGGTGCAATGGGTATTCCAATTATTGTAGCGGGGCAGGTTTCTGGTGTAGACACCATGGAAATTAGCCAGATGGTGGGTCGTCAGTTGCCATTTTTAGTCATTATTGTGCTGTTCTGGATCATGGCGATTATGGATGGCTGGCGTGGTGTTAAAGAAACTTGGCCTGCGGTGTTAGTCGGTGGTGGTGCTTTTGCGATTGCCCAATATCTTACATCTAACTTCATTGGTCCAGAGTTACCAGACATTACTGCAGCAATTGCATCATTGGTGAGCTTAACTTTACTGTTCCGTGTTTGGAAACCCAAACATATTTTCCGTTTTGAACCTGAGGCGGGTCAAACTTTAACTCAACAACCTACTACGGTTCAACGTTATAGCATTGGCAAAATTGTGAAGGCATGGTCTCCATTTGCCATCTTAACGGTGATGGTCACCATCTGGAGTATTAAGCCATTTAAAGCATTATTTGCAAAAGATGGCGCTCTTGAGCACTGGATTTTTAAACTTGAAGTGCCGTATTTGCATAAATTGGTCGAAAAAATGCCGCCAATTGTGGCAGAGATGAAGCCATACGAAGCGATTTATAAGTTTGACTGGTTCTCTGCAACAGGTACTGCAATTTTTATTGCCGCAATCATCACTGCTATTTTCTTGAAAATGAAAGCAAGTGAGGCAGTTACAACCTTTGGTGAAACACTCAATGAGTTAAAAACACCGATTTATTCAATTGGTATGGTGTTGGCTTTTGCTTTTATTGCGAACTATTCAGGTTTATCTGCAACTTTGGCTTTGGCTCTATCGCATACGGGTCATGCGTTTACTTTCTTCTCACCATTTTTGGGCTGGCTTGGTGTATTCCTTACGGGTTCAGATACCTCTTCAAACGCTTTGTTCTCGGCTCTACAGGCGACTACGGCTCAGCAAATTGGTATTCCGGAAGTGTTATTGGTAGCTGCTAATACCAGTGGTGGTGTGACAGGTAAGATGATTTCTCCACAGTCAATTGCGATTGCGTGTGCAGCAGTAGGCTTAGTTGGAAAAGAATCTGACTTGTTCCGTTTCACGGTAAAACATAGCATCATATTCACTGTCTTTGTTGGCATCATTATTACGG
>Ga0233424_10000970_pt1 | contig 29506 bp, 26 predicted proteins | sample Watercolumn_Towu_FD_181011 | JGI IMG/M metagenome (GOLD analysis project Ga0233424, IMG submission 181011) | Freshwater microbial communities from Lake Towuti, South Sulawesi, Indonesia - Watercolumn_Towuti2014_125_MG | ecosystem: Environmental > Aquatic > Freshwater > Lake | place: Indonesia... | reverse complement strand
CTGCGCGAGAATAGCGGGCTGCGCGTCCTCGTCGCCCAGGGCTGGTATGATTTCGCCACCCCGTTCTTCGGCGCGGAATATTCGCTCACCCGCACCGGCATCCCCACCGACCGCATCGAATATACCCGCTATGACGCCGGACACATGATGTACGTGAACGAGACCGACCTCAGCAAATTGTCGCGCGATATTCGCGGGTTTATCGGGCGACGGTGAGCGGGGGCGCGGGGGCGATGGTCGATGGCTGCGCGGATGTGGGTTGTTCAGGAAGTTGGCCCGCGTCTTCACGACCGCTTCCTGCCTTCGCGAGAGGGTCACCCGATGACTGAATTTGGGTGAGGGCAGAAGTTAGCTCTCGTCCAGACATCCAAGGCCCAGCTCTTCAGCAAGCTTTCGCACGTAAGCGGCATGGTGGGGTAATTCAGTCCTGCCAAGATGTTGCTGGAAAAGCCGTCTTGCACCATCTCTATCGCCACTTCTAAGCAGCACCATGGCGACGTCTAAACGGGCCACTTGCGTCAAACGCCTGTCAGTTTCGTTGAAGCTTATCCAATCTCGGACGATTTTCTCACGAGAGCTAAATCGCTGTAAAAAAGGAATGCCAACGTGCAGTAAAAGAGCGCCGATGTCGTCTACCAGTTCGTTGCAATCTTCCATCAGCGACCACCACTGGTCATCATTGTCAGTGATGGCACTAAGGCGCGTTCTGATGTTGCAATGGGCGTCGTCGATAACGCGCTTCGGATTCCGCGGTGGATTAGTTCTCTCAAACATCTCTTCGACATAAACGCCGATGTTTACGGTGAACGCGCCATAATTATCTGGACGCAAATGTTTCACCGGGTCGGGCAATGGCGGACCAAGTTCAAACCGCCCGGCTTGCAACGCTATGATTTGAAAGATGCCCGATTCAGTCTCGCGTTTGAATGCTCGACCCTTTCGAGTAAAGCCAACCGGTTTGAGTAGCGAAGCCAAGCGGCCTTGAACCTCATCGAGTCTTTGAATGATAGGTGATTTCGAGGTCATGGTCGTAGTCTTTAGCGAAGCATCGCAATGATCGGAATGGGGTCGGTTGCGGAAGGTCGGCTTTTTGACGATGACGGCAAAAGGTGCCATCGAGAGGCCGTATGGGATTAGCGAAATATGCCATCCCGCAAAGCCAACAAGACACCCAGAGGAATCCATGACCGCGATCACCATCCACGGCATCCCCAATTGCGACACTATGAAGAAGGCGCGGACCTGGCTGGAGGGTCAGGGCATCGCCCATGACTTTCATGACTACCAGAAGGCCGGGATCAGCGCGGAGAAGCTGGGTGCCTGGGCCGATGCGGTCGGCTGGGAGCTGCTGCTCAACAAGGCGGGGACCACCTTCCGCAAGCTGCCCGAGAGCGACAAGGCGGGGATCGACCGGGCCAGGGCCATCGCGCTGATGGTGGAGCAGCCTTCGCTCATCAAGCGCCCGGTGCTGGAATATCCCGGCGGCGTGCTGGTCGGGTTCAAGCCCGATGCCTGGGCGGCGGCGCTCAGCTGAGCCGGGCTGTCACATGCCTGTCAGTTTGGGCGTATAGGGCCTGTCGATATACCATCGTCATTCCCGCGAACGCGGGAATCCCGCTAGGATCGCTGACCTAGCGCGAAAGCGGGACCCCCGCCTGCGCGGGGGTGACGAGACTATCGCGAGACAAGGAGACCCGAAAATGCCCAAGGCCATCTGGAACGGCACCGTCATTGCCGAGAGCGACGATACGGTCGTCATCGAGCGCAACCATTATTTCCCTCGTGAGCATGTGCGCGCTGATCTGCTGACGCCCAGCGACACGACCAGCTTCTGCCCGTGGAAGGGCGTGGCGAGCTATTATTCGCTCGAGGTCGACGGCAAGACCAACACCGACGCGGTCTGGTATTATCCCGAGCCCAAGGATGCGGCGAAGGAAATCCGCGACCGGCTCGCCTTCTGGAAGGGTGTCGAGGTCGTCGCGTGATCCTGGCGGCACTGGCGCTGGCCATGGCTGCGAACGGACCGGTCATCATCGCGCATCGCGGCGCGAGCGGCGAGCGGCCCGAGCATACGCTGGGATCGTATGAACGCGCGATCGACCAGGGCGCGGATTTCATCGAGCCCGATCTGGTCAGCACGAAGGACGGCGTGCTGGTCGCGCGGCACGAGAACGAGATTTCCGAAACCACCGATGTCGCCGCGCACCCCGAATTTGCAGATCGCAAGACGACCAAGACCATCGACGGCCAGAGCCTGACCGGCTGGTTCACCGAGGATTTCACGCTCGCCGAGCTGAAGACGCTGCGCGCGAAGGAGCGGCTGCCGCAGCTCCGCCCTGCCAACACCGCTTATGACGGCCAGTGGGACGTGCCGACGCTCGAAGAGATCATCGCGCTGGTGAAGCGGCGCGAGCAGGAGACGGGCCACCGCATCGGCCTCTACCCCGAAACCAAGCATCCGAGCCATTTCCGTGCGCTCGGCCTGCCGCTCGAGGAGCGGCTGGTCGCGACGCTCGCCAAGGCAGGTTATGACGGCGCGGACGATCCCGTGTTCATCCAGAGCTTCGAGGTCGACAATCTCAAGCGCCTGAACGGCATGACCGCGCTGCCGCTGATCCAGCTGATGGCGAGCGTGGCCGGTCCGCCGGATCGCTCAGGCGTCACCTATGCCGCGATGAGCACGCCCGAGGGCCTGGCCGAGATCGCGCTTTATGCCGATGGCGTGGGCCTCGAAAAGGCGATGGTCATTCCGCGTACCGGCGATGGCAGGCTGGCCGCGCTGACGAGCATCGTCAAAGATGCGCACGCCGTCGGGCTAAAGGTGCATGTCTGGACCTTCCGCCGCGAGAATTATTTCCTGCCCGCCGAGTTCAAGGCTGGTGAGAACCCGGTCGCGGTCGGTAATGTCGGCGCGGAGATCAGGGCGTTTCTCGCCACGGGCATCGACGGGCTGTTCTCCGACAATGTCGCCGAGGCGGTCGCCGCGAAACGCTGATCAGGGTTTCGGCGCCTTTTCGCCCGAAGCGGTGCCCTCTTCGATCGCCGCCTTCTTGCCGTCGCGGATCGACATGATCATGTCCTTGCGATCGGCGGCATCGGGGGCTTCGGGCTCGTCGTTGAGCACCTTGGCCGCGCGCGGCGCGAGGCACACGGTGGCCGCGACGGGCAGATGGTCCGATCCGACGTTCTCGAGCACCTTCATCTGCACCAGCGTGAAATCGGGCGACATGAACAGATGGTCGAGCGGCCAGCGCAGGCCCGGCAGGTTCGCGGGGAAGGTCGCATAGAGCCCGCGCCCGATGCGCGGATCGAGATAGCCGCCGATCCGCTTGAACATCTGCGAGGTGCGCGACCAGGCAACATCGTTGAAATCGCCCATCGCGAGCACCGGAAGGTCGGTGAGCTTGGCATGGCGCGCGGCGATTGCAATCTCGCCATCGCGCTTGGCGGTGTCCTCGCCGGGCTGGGGCGGACGCGGGTGCAGGCCGATATAGCGGAACTTCGCCCCTGCCCCGGTCGAGATGGTCGCGAAGACCGAGGGCGTCTCGGTATCGATCAGCCAGGTGATCTCGGCATCCTCGACCGGCAGCCGCGACAGGAAGATCAGGCCGTAAAGGTTCGGCAGTGGGGCCGATTGCCGGTGCGGATAGCGGTCGATCACCGGCTTCAAGGCCTTTTCCCAGCCTTCGTCCGTTTCGAGCAACAGCACGATATCGGGGTCCTCGCGGTCGATCAGGTCGATCGTGCGCTGATAGTCGCGGTTGGTCTGCAGCACGTTGAACGAGAAGGCGGAGATGCAGTTCTCCTTGTTGATCACCGCCTGCGCGACTTCGGTCCTGGCAAGCGGCGTATAGGGATAGATGCGAAAGCCCTGCCAGCCGACCACCAGGAGCATCAGTGCGACCACTATGCCGCGCGCCCAGCCGGACAGGATGGGGATCGCCAGCACCAAGGCGATCAGCGCGAGCACCATCAGCCCCAGACGCGGGAAATCCCACATGCGGATATACCAGCGATAGCTGGTCAGCAGACTGAGCGCCGTGCCGGTAGCGGCAAGCGCCGCCAGTGCGAAAACCAGGATTCGCAGCATGCCTGAAATCACCCGAGCCAGAAGAAACAACGCCTTGTCGCCGTGTCCGACGCACAAGGCAAGCAAGCGTTGCACATAGGTTAGGTTTGCACCCTGCCGCTGCCCCCGCTACACCCTGGCCCATGTCCACGACCTACACGCTCGACACGTCGACCAGCCGCGCCAATCCCACCCCCGCGCCGATGAAGCGCCTGACCGTGCCCGCGATCCAGCGGCGCAAGCAGGCGGGCGTCACCGAGCAGCCGGTGGTGATGCTGACCGCCTATACCGCGCGCATGGCGCAGCTGCTCGATCCGCATTGCGACATGCTGCTGGTCGGCGATTCGCTGGGCCAGGTGATCTATGGCCTGCCCAGCACGGTGCCGGTGACGATCGAGATGATGGCGGCGCATGGCGCGGCGGTGGTGCGCGGCAGCTATCACAGCATCGTCGTGATCGATATGCCGTTCGGCAGCTATGAAGCCTCGCCCGAAATCGCCTTTGCCAGCGCCGCACGTCTGCTCAAGGAGACTGGCGCGGCGGCGGTGAAGCTCGAGGGCGGCGCGGCGATGGCGCCTACGGTCAAGTTCCTTACCGAGCGCGGCATTCCCGTGGTCGGCCATGTCGGACTCACCCCGCAGGCGATCAACATCCTGGGCAGCTATGCTGCGCGCGGCCGATCGGACAGTGAAGCCGACAAGATCGTCGCCGATGCACAGGCGCTCGACGAGGCAGGCGCCTTTGCCATCGTCGTCGAGGGCGTGGTCGAGCCGATCGCGATCGCGGTGACCGAGGCCGTCTCCGCTGTGGTCATCGGCATCGGCGCATCGGCGCGCTGCGACGGCCAGGTGCTGGTCACCGAGGACATGCTGGGCCTGTTCGAGCGCACCGCGCGCTTCGTCAAGCGCTACGAGAACCTTGCCGAGGTCATCGAGACTGCCGTGAAAAGCTATGCCGGGGAAGTGAGCGACCGCAGCTTCCCCAGCGCCGACCAGACCTACGCACCCAAGGACTGAGCGCGGCTATTTCTCGCTGCGCTCGAGCAGCGCCACCAGTTCGTCCTTCCAGAACTTGGCCCAGGTGTGCGTGCTGTGCCCGCGCGTGTCGTCGGTCGCCTTTATCAGCAGATACTTGCCATCGGGCAGCCGCTTGCCGAAATCCTCGGCGACGCCATAGTCCCAGGGATTGATGAAATCGTCCGACGAGTTGATCCAGGTGACCGGCATGGTCATCTTCTCGATCGTCTTCGAAGGGTCGTAATTCCGCGAGGATTCGATCTGGTAGATGATGTCATTGGCGTCGATGCCCTTCATGGAAGCCTCGATCCGCTGCGTGATATAGGAATCCGCCGCCTCGCGCGTGCCATAGGCCTTTTGCAGATAGAGCGGCGCGAAGCCCGCGACCTGCAACAGGCTGGCGGCGACGCGCAGGCCCATGACCGGCGGGCTGGTGTAATTGCCGCCCTGCCAGGCGGGGTCGGACTTGATGCCCTCGATCGAGGCCTTGCGCCACATGCGGTTATGCCCGGCAATCGGCATCGGCAGGCACGCCATCGGCATCATCGCCTGGACAAAGCCCGGATCGACCTGGCCCCAGACAAAGCCGTGCATGCAGCCCATCGAGGTGCCCATGATCAGGCGCAGGTGATCGACCTTGAGCCCTTCGACCAGCATCTGCCGCTGCGCCCGGACCATGTCGGTATAATCATAGGCGGGAAAGCGCATCCTGAGCCCGTCCGAGGGCTTGGACGACTTTCCATGGCCGATATTGTCGGGCACGATGATGTAGTATTTGGTTATATCGAGCGGCTGGCCGGGCCCCAACAGCTCCTGGGCGAATTGCGGTTGCAGGAACTGCAGCCCGGTACCGCCGGTCCCATGCAGCACCATGACCGCATTGGTGACACGGCCTTTCGCGTCGCGCTTCGGCGTGCCGAGCGTCGCATAATGCATGCGCAATTCGGGCAGAACCTCGCCGGTGCCGAAGCGGAAATCCTTCAGGATGACATCGCCCTGCTGCAGCTGGACCGCATAATCGACCGCCGGCGCGGCCTGGGGCGGTCCCGGCTGCGCAATCGCCGGCATCGCAAGCATGGCACAGCCCATCAGCGCGCCCAGCAACTTCATCTTCATGGCAAACCCCTCTTGTCTCGAGGGATCAACATTGCAGCGCAATCAACAGGTTGCAACCTTGCAGGCGGTGCCGGATGTCACGCCGCCGCATGCACCCGGTTGCGACCGCTCCGCTTCGCGCCGTACATCGCCGCGTCGGCCTGCGCGAGCGCATTGTCGAGCGACCAGCCGGCACGATAGGGCGCAACCCCGACCGAGATCGACAGCGCAATCGGATCCCCCTCGGGCGATCGGAAATCCAGCGCATCAATGGCACCGCGAGCGCGTTCGGCGATCGTCATGCCCAGCCCGAACGGCAGGCCGCACAACAGCATCGCGAATTCCTCGCCGCCGATGCGCCCCAGCAGATCGTCGGGTCGCAGCGCCGCCTGCAGGGTCGATGCCACCAGCTTCAGCGCCTCATCCCCGGCAGCATGGCCATGCTCGTCGTTGATCGCCTTGAAATGGTCGATATCGGCCAGCAGCACGCAGGCGGGAGCCTCATCGGAATAGGCAGCAGCATCGCGATAAAAGGCTGCGCGATTGATCACCCCGGTCAGCGCATCCCGATCGGCCCGGATCAGCAGATCAGTCTGCATGTCGAGCAATTGCGCAGCGAGCTGGCCATTGGCCTCGATCTGTCGCACCAGCACGATGCTGATGGTTGCCGTAACGGCAGCGGGCGATACAACGGCAAAGACCCAGAACGGCCAATCGACACTTTCGTGCAGCGCATGCACCATCGCCTCTAGACCAACCAAAGTCACCAGGACGCCAAACGCGACACAGAACAGGATTTTCTTGAGCGGGCTCATGGAAAGCCGGTTAATCTGGAAAGTTTAAGACTAACCAAATGCGCCCTGACTTGGTCCGAAGCACCGATAAGGGTCCGATAAGCTTGCAATCATCCGCCACTCAGGTCGCGATGACCAGGTCGGCAAGCATCGCTTCAATGGGCAACCATCACGCGATTGCGTCCCTCGCGCTTGGCGCGGTACATGGCCTGATCCGCCTGCGCGAGCGCAGCGTCGAGCGAAGCTCCTGCATCATAGCTTGCCACGCCGATCGAGATCGAAAGGCCGACCCGCGAGCCATCTGCCGATCGCATGCACAATCCGGCGATGGCGCCGCGGGCCCGCTCGGCGATCGCCAGCGCCAGCGGCAACGGCATTTCACTCAGCAGCACCGCGAATTCCTCGCCGCCGACCCGGCCGAGAAGATCGTCGGGTCGCAGGGCCGCCTGCAGCGTCGATGCGACCAGCCTCAGCGCGGCGTCGCCAAGCGCATGTCCATGGCCATCGTTGATCGCCTTGAAATGGTCGATATCGACCAGCAGCACGCTCGCCGGCGCGTCGCCCGCATAGGCAGCGGCATGGCGGTAAAAGGCGGCACGGCTGAGCACATCGGTCAGGTGATCGCGGTCCGCCCGCGTGAGAAGCTCGCGCTGCGCCACCAGCAGTTCGAGATTGAGCCGCCGGTTTGCCTCGGCCTGACGAACCAGCACATAGCTGGTCGGCGCCGAGACGAAGATCGGGCAGATGATGCCAAAGGCCCAGTAGATGAATTCGATCGGCTCGCCCGTCGCGAGGACCAGCGTTTCCAGCGCCACAAGCGTGGCGACGACGCTGAACGCGATTGCGAGAAGGATCTTTTGCCACGGGCGCATGTAAAACCCGGTAAAGCAAAAGGTTTAAGACACGGCAAATGTCCGCGTGGACGACCGGAGGAGGATCAGCGCGCGGTCGCGCGCGACCGCTTCAGCCGGTACATATGGTCGTCGGCCCGCGCCAGCACCTTTTCCGCCTCGTCATCGGGGTGGATGAAGGCATGGCCGAAGGTCGCCGACAGGCTGCTCACCGCCTCGCCATGGCCGACACGGCAGGCCGCGATCCCGGCGGTCAGCTGCGCGACCTTGTGCTCGACATCGCCTTCGCCGATCGCGCCCAGGATCAGGGCAAATTCGTCCCCGCCGATCCGCGCGACGACATCGGTCGAACGGACATTGTCGAGCAGCACCCTTGCGACGCAGCGCAGCGCCTCGTCGCCGGCCGCGTGGCCGAAAGTGTCGTTGATCAGCTTCAGGTCGTCGACATCGACGAACAGCAGGGCCGCACGGCTCTGGTAACGCTGGCAATGCGCGATCGCGCTCGCCACCGCCTGCTCGAAATAGCGGCGGTTGAACAATGGGGTCAGCGTATCGCGGCAGATCTCGTCCTCGAGCTGGCGCACGCGGGCGATCAGCAGCGCATTCTGGTGCTTGAGGTCAGCGCACAACAGGGCGAGCTGCTCGTGGCTCAACGCCACGTCAGCCTGGGGTGGTTGTCCACCCGGGCCGCCTTGCACATCGGTCATCTTCATCTTTGTGCCTGCAACTATCCCCGGCGCGGTCCCTTGAACCTCCGGCATAGCAAGCAAGGCCAGGCCAGGCATGATTTAAATCACATTCACCATGTATAATCTGTGCACAAGCGGGACAATCGCGCGCCCAGGCGCGGCTCGATGCTTTTCGCGTGCAGGGTGATTGCGGGTCTCAGGCTTTGCCTTTAAGACCCTGGCGAGACCAGCAATTACGCGGAGAGACATGCGTGGCCGAGCCACTTGAAACGCCCGACCGCCAGACCGCCGGAGCGACCCGTGTCGCCATCATCATGGGCAGCCATTCGGACTGGGACACCATGTCGGGCGCCGCAGCGGTGCTCGACGAGCTCGGTGTGGCGCATGAATGCCGCATAGTCTCGGCCCATCGCACCCCCGACCGGCTAGTGAACTTCGCCAAGACGGCGGTCGATTCGGGCTTTCAGGTCATCATCGCGGGAGCAGGCGGCGCGGCGCATCTGCCCGGCATGGTCGCCAGCATGACCCGGCTGCCCGTGCTCGGCGTGCCGGTGCAGAGCAAGGCGCTCAGCGGCATGGACAGCCTGTTGTCGATCGTCCAGATGCCCGGCGGCATTCCGGTGGGCACGCTGGCCATAGGGCCTGCGGGCGCAAAGAATGCCGGGCTGCTCGCCGCCTCGATCCTGGCGCTCCATGATCCCGTGCTGGCCGAAAGGCTCGATGCCTGGCGCGCGGCGCAGAGCGATTCGGTGGGCGAACGTCCGGCATGAGCGACATGATCCCTCCCGGCAGCACCATCGGCATCATGGGCGGAGGGCAGCTCGGGCGGATGCTCAGTCTTGCCGCCGCGCAGCTCGGCTATCGCTGCCATGTCTTCGCGCCCGAGACGACCAGCCCCGCGGGCGAGGTCTCGGCCGAGACCACCAGCGCCGACTATTCGGACAGCGCCGCGCTCGCCAGCTTCGCCAAGGCCTGTGACGTCGTGACCTATGAATGGGAGAATGTGCCGGTCGCGCCGCTCGATGGCATCGCGGACCTGGTTCCCTTGCGCCCCTCGCCGCGGGCGCTCGAGGTCGCGCAGAGCCGGATCGACGAGAAGCGCTTCGTCGCCGAACTCGGCGGACGCACCGCGCCGTTCGGCTTTGCCGAGACCGAGGCGAAGGTCGCCGCCGCGATGCAGGTTGCGGGCACCCCTGCCATCATCAAGTCGAACCGCATGGGCTATGACGGCAAGGGCCAGGCGCGCGTGTTGCCCGGCGACGATCCGGTCGCGCGCTGGCATGAGGCGGGCGGTGTTCCGGCGATCATCGAGGGTTTCGTGACCTTCGATGCCGAATTCTCGGTCATCCTCGCGCGCTCGCCGCAGGGCGAGATCCGCTTCTGGGACAGCGCCGAGAATGTCCATGTCGCAGGGATTCTCGACCTGTCGAGCGTTCCCGCCAGCGCGGCGATCGAGGCGCAGGTGCCCGCCGCGCGCGCGCTCGCCGCGAAGGTCGCGGAAAAGCTCGATTATGTCGGCGTGCTGACGCTGGAATTCTTCGCCACGCGCGATGGCCCGGTGTTCAACGAAATGGCCCCGCGCGTGCACAATAGCGGCCACTGGACGATCGAGGGTGCGTTCACCAGCCAGTTCGAGAACCATATCCGCGCGATCTGTGGCCTGCCGCTGGGCGAGACCGCGCTTGCCTGCGATCGCGCCGAAATGCGCAACTTGATTGGCGAGGCGGCGCATGGCTGGCCCGAGCTGCTCGCCGATCCCGCCAACCATCTGCACCTCTATGGCAAGCACCGCGCGCTTCCCGGTCGCAAGATGGGGCACGTGACACGCATCACGCTGGAACCTTCAGGGGCGGAATCATGAACCATCCCGAGATCTTTCTGGTCCTCGCCCGCGCGCGCAATGGCGTCATCGGCGCGAACGGCACCCTGCCGTGGCACCTGCCGATGGACCTGCGGCATTTCAAGGCGCTGACTCAGGGCCGGCCGATGATCATGGGCCGCAAGACCTTCGACAGCCTGCCCGGCCTGCTGCCGGGCCGCCGCCATATCGTGCTCACCCGCGATCAGGACTGGGCGGAGGATGGCGCGGAGGTCGTGCACAGCATGGACGAAGCCATTGCAGCGGCCAATGCGCCGCATGTCGCGGTGATCGGCGGCGCGGAAATCTTCACCCTGTTCCTGCCGCACGCCGACCGTATCGAGCTGACCGAGGTGCATGCCGACGTGCCCGGCGACACGCACATGCCGGCCTTCGACGCGGAAATCTGGCAGGAAAGCGCACGCACCGATCATCCCGCCGATCCCGAGCATCGCGACCGGCCCGCGTTCAGTTTCGTGACCTTGGTGCGGCGGTGATCCGCAAGCTTCTGCTGGGGCTGGTCCTGCTCGTCGTCGCAGGGCTGATCTTCACCGTCACCGTGCTGCCCGGGCTGTTCGAGAAGCAGACGAACGTCGTCACCGACGAACCGCTGCCGACCATCCGCGCCGATGCGAAGGCGCTGCACGCGACGCTGCAGATTGCCGATCTGCACGGCGATACCCTGCTTTGGAAGCGCGACCTGCTCGACAGGGCGAGCCGCGGCCAGATCGACCTGCCCCGGCTTGAAGCCGGCAATGTCGCGCTGCAGGTCTTCTCGTCAGTCTCCAAGACGCCCAAGGGCCAGAACTACGAGAGCAACTCGGCCGATACCGACAATATCACCCTGCTCGCCATGGCGCAGCTGCAGCCGGTGCGGACCTGGTTCTCGGTGCACGAACGCTCGATGTGGCATGGCCAGCGGCTCGAAACGGCGGCCAAGGATTCCGGCGGCAGGCTGATGCTGGTCCGTAAGCCTGCCGATATCGACAAGCTCCTCGCGGCGCGCGCTGCGGGCAAGCAGGTGACCGGCGCGCTCTATTCGGTCGAGGGGTTGCAGAATCTCGAGGGCAAGGCGGAGAATCTCGACCGGCTCTATAGCGTCGGCATGCGCATGGCGGGACTGGTGCATTTCTTCGACAACGAGCTCGCCGGCTCGATGCACGGGGAGCGCAAGAGCGGACTGACCCCGTTCGGCCGCAAGATGGTCCGCGCGATGGAGGCCAGGGGCATCATCGTCGATATCGCGCATTCGAGCCACAAGACAGTCGCCGATATCCTGGCAATGGCGCGTCGCCCCGTCGTCTCCAGCCATGGCGGCGTGCAGGCGGTGTGCGGCGTCAATCGCAACCTGTCCGACACCGAGATCCGCGCCGTCGCCGCGACCGGCGGCATCATCGGCATCGGGTACTGGGACGGCGCGATCTGCTCGACCGATCCGAAGATGATCGCCAGGTCGATCAAGCACGTGCGCGACCTCGTCGGTATCGAGCATGTCGCGCTCGGCAGCGATTTCGACGGCGCGGTGACGACGCGCTTCGATACCAGCCAGATCGTGCAGGTGACGCAGGCGCTGCTCGATATCGGCTTTACCGAGTCGGAAATCCGCGCGGTGATGGGCGGCAATACGCTGCGCATCCTCAAACAGGGCATTGAACCCCTGCCGGGCAAGGGCCTATAGGGCGCACATGTTGAGGGTGGAGGGCAGCGAGCGGCTGCCGGACAGTTTGCGCGGGGGCATCATCGCGCTGGGCAATTTTGACGGCTTTCATGCCGGTCATCAGGCCGTGGCCGGACGCGCCATCCGCTGGGCGAAGGGCGAAGGCCGCCCCGCGATCATCGCTACCTTCGATCCGCACCCGGTGCGCTATTTCAAGCCCGACACCCCGCCCTTCCGCCTCACCAGCCTCGACCAGCGCCAGCGGCTGTTTGGGGAAGCCGGCGCGGACGCGATGCTGGTCTTCGCCTTCGACAAGACATTGGCCGAAACCCGCGCGGAAAGCTTCATCGCCGACCTGCTGATCGAGCGCTTCGGCGCGGTTGGGGTGGTGACCGGCGAGGATTTCACTTTCGGAAAAGGCCGCGGCGGCAATATCCAGGTGCTGCGCGATCTTGGTGCACTGCTGGGCCTCCGCAGCGAGGCGGTGGGGCCGGTGACCACCGATGATGCGGTGATCTCGTCGAGCCGCATCCGCCAGTGCCTGACCGAGGGCCGCCCCGACGAGGCAGAGCGGCTGATGACGCGGCCCTTTGCGGTGCAGGGCGTGGTGCAGCATGGCGACAAGAACGGGCGGCTGCTCGGCTTTCCCACCGCCAATCTCGACATGGGCAGCTATTTGCGCCCGAAATACGGGATCTATGCCGTGACCGGGCATCTGCCCGATGGCCGGGTACTGAAGGGTGCGGCGAACCTCGGCATCCGCCCGCAATTCGATCCGCCCAAGGAATTGCTCGAGCCGCATTTCTTCGATTTTTCCGAAGACCTGTACGGCCAGACGATCGAGGTGGCGCTGCGCCATTTCATCCGGCCCGAAGCGAAGTTCGCCGATTGGGACGAACTCAAGCGCCAGATCGATGCCGACTGTGACCGCGCGCGGGAATTGCTTGCCTGAAACGCCGCCGCGCCGTAAGCGCCAGCCACTATGACCGACCAATCCGCCAGCACCGCCGCCGACTATAAAGACACCGTCTTTTTGCCGCAGACCGACTTTCCGATGAAGGCCGGGCTCGCCCAGAAGGAACCGGCGATTTTGGCGCGCTGGCAGGAACAGGACCTCTACAAGCAGCTGCGCGATGCGCGCCGCGGCCGCGAAAAGTTCATCCTGCACGATGGCCCGCCCTATGCGAATGGCGACATGCATATCGGCCATGCGCTCAACCATATCCTCAAGGACATGGTCTGCCGCACCCAGTCGCTACTTGGCAAGGACGCGCCGTACGTTCCCGGCTGGGACTGCCACGGTCTGCCGATCGAGTGGAAGGTCGAGGAACAATATCGCAAGAAGAAGCTGAACAAGGACGAGGTCGACCCCGTAGCGTTCCGCGCCGAATGCCGCGCCTATGCGCAGCACTGGGTCGATACCCAGCGCGAGCAGCTCAAGCGCCTGGGCATCAACGGCGACTGGGACAATCCGTACCTGACGATGGACTTCGCCGCCGAGGCGACGATCGTGCAGGAGCTGATGAAGTTCGCCGAAAGCGGCCAGCTCTATCGCGGGGCCAAGCCGGTGATGTGGTCGCCGGTCGAGAAGACCGCGCTCGCCGAGGCCGAGGTCGAATATCAGGACGTGACGAGCACGCAGATCGATGTGGCGTTCGAGATCGTCGATGCTCCGAATGCGCCCGAATTGGTCGGTGCCTATGCGGTGATCTGGACGACCACGCCGTGGACGATCCCGGTGAACCAGGCGCTCGCTTATGGGCCTGAGGTTGAGTATGTGTTGCTCAAAGCCACTGGATCGACAACCGCAGCTTGGGCTTCAGACGGCACGCACGAAGTTGAGAGATTGGATGCGCTTGCCAGTAAGACTTACTTGGTTGCTGCTGCATTGCAGTCCGCGTTCGCCGGACGTCTGGCGAGCGGCGCTAGTGAAATCGAATTTGAGGTAGTGAAGACGCTAGGCGGCTCAGACCTCGCTGGTGCCACCGCTCGCCACCCGATGCACGCGCTCGGTGGCTTCTTCGCCAAGCCGCGCCCGTTCCTGCCCGGCGATTTCGTCACCACCGATGCGGGTACGGGTCTTGTCCATATGGCACCCGACCATGGCGAGGACGATTTCGACCTTTGCAAGGCGCATGGGCTGGAGCCGGTGTTCGCGGTCGAGAGCGACGGACGCTATCGCGACGACTGGGCCTGGCTCGGCGGCGCGGACGAGCGGCGGATGTCGGTGATCAATCCCAAGTTCAACGCGCCGGACGGCCCGATCTGCGAGGACCTGCGCGCCGCAGGAGCGCTGCTTTCGGCAGGTGCCTTCCAGCACAGCTATCCGCACAGCTGGCGCTCCAAGGCGCGCGTGATCTTCCGCTGCACCCCGCAATGGTTCATCCCGATGGATGCGCCGCTGGCAACCGGCGACACGCTGCGCGGAACCGCCCTCCAGGCCATCAGCGACACCCGCTGGGTGCCCGCCAAGGGCGAGAACCGCATCCGATCGATGGTCGAGGGGCGCCCCGACTGGGTCATCAGCCGCCAGCGCGCCTGGGGCGTGCCGATCACGCTGTTCGTCAATCGCAAGACCGGCCAGTATTTGAAGGACGCGAGCGTCAACGCGCGCATCGTCACGGCGATCCGCGAACGCGGCGTGGACGGCTGGAACGAGGCGGACGCCCCTGCCCTGCTGGGCCCGGATTACGATCCGGCGGACTATGAGCGCGTCACCGACATTCTCGACGTCTGGTTCGACAGCGGCTGCACCCATGCCTTCGTGCTGGAAAGCGGCAAATGGCCCGATCTGCAGAGCCCCGCCGACCTGTATCTCGAAGGATCGGACCAGCATCGCGGCTGGTTCCAGTCCAGCCTGTTGCAGAGCTGCGGCACGCGCGGCCGCGCACCGTACAAGGCGGTGCTGACCCACGGCTTCACGATGGACGCCAAGGGCATGAAAATGTCCAAGTCGCTGGGCAACACCATCGATCCGCTGACGCTGATCAAGGATTCGGGCGCGGACATCCTGCGCCTATGGGCGCTGTCGGTCGATTTCACCGAGGATCACCGCATCGGCAAGGAGATCCTGGCCGGGGTGTCCGACCAGTATCGCAAGCTTCGCAACACCTTCCGCTATCTTCTCGGCGCGCTCGCCGGGTTCGAGGAGAGCGAGAAGGTCGCGGTCGCAGACATGCCCGAGCTCGAGCGCTATGTGCTGCACCTGCTCGCCGACATGGACGCGAAGCTGGCCCGCGCGGTCGAGGATTTCGACTACAACACCTATGTCCGCACACTGGCAGATTTCGCGAACAACGACCTGTCGGCCTTCTTCTTCGATATCCGCAAGGATTGCCTGTACTGCGACATCGGCCCGGCGGCCCCGCAAGGCACGCTCAAGCGCCGTGCGTACCGCACCGTGCTGCATGTGCTGTTCGAGGCCTTGGTCCGCTATGCCGCGCCGGTGCTGGTGTTCACTGCCGAAGAGGTCTGGGGCACGCGCTATCCCGATGCTGGCAGCGTGCACCTGCTGGAATGGCCTGAACTCCCCGAGCTGGGCGATGGCAGCGAACTGATGGGCCGCTGGAGCCGCTTGCGCGACCTCAAAGACAGCGTGACCGGCGCGATCGAACCGTTCCGCCGCGACAAGGTCATCCGCTCGAGCCTGGAGGCAGAAGTCAGGATCGCAGCCGATGCCGTGCCGGATGGACAGCTTAGCGCCACCGAGCTGGCAGAACTTTTCATCACCGCCGATGTTTCGACGACTGGCGGCGAGACGATCAGCGTCACCCGCACCAGCCACCACAAATGTGGCCGCTGCTGGCGGCATCTGCCCGAGGTGACCGAAGACGGCGCGCTGTGCGGTCGTTGCTCGGAGATGCTGGCGTGATGGTGCGACCTGTCCTCCTCCGTCATGCTGAACTTGTTTCAGCACCCATCGACCGTCCGGGAGCCGACAGGGTGAAGGCGCTTGGTGCCCGATGTGCCCTGAAACAAGTTCAGGGTGACGAGCGTGATGCGAGCCGGGAGTGCGCGGCATGACCCTCACCCGCTTTCGCACCGAGGGCGTTGTCCTGGCACTTGCCATTCTCGTTATCGACCAGCTCGCCAAGTTCATCGTCGCGGGCCCGCTCGCGCTCAGCAGCCGGTTGCAGATCGAGATCACGCCGTTCTTCAACCTCACCTGGGCGGAAAATCGCGGCGTCTCGATGGGCTTTCTCACCGCAGAGACCGAAACCGCGCGCTGGATGCTCGTCGTGCTGACCGGCATCATCGCCACCATCGTGTTGCTGTGGATGTTCAAGGAGCGCGCGCGCGGCGACATCCTGGCGCTGGGCATGATCCTGGGCGGGGCGCTCGGCAATATCATCGATCGCGCGCGGCTGGGCTATGTCGTCGACTATGCGGACCTGCATTTCGGCGCCTTCCGGCCATTCATGATCTTCAACATCGCGGATGCCGCGATCACCATCGGCGTGCTGTTATTGCTTGCCCGCGTTCTGATAATCGGCGACAAAGCCGCGAAATCTGAAGGCCCTAAATCGGGGGTTCAGGCTGGCGGGCCTAGCGGAGAAGCTACGGCTGCCAAGACGGAGAATTATGATGCTTAATTCCGGGCGCAAACTTGCCCTGATCGCCGGTGTTTCCCTCGCAGCCGCGACGCTTTCGGCCTGCGGATCGAGCGGCGGCATCTTCAACCGCGACCGGCCGGACGAGTTCGCCGTCTCGCGCCAGGCGCCGCTTGTGATCCCGCCCGATTTCTCGCTGACCCCGCCGACCCCCGGCGCGGCACGTCCGCAGTCGGTCTCTGCCAGCCAGCAGGCGCTCGATGCGCTGTTCGGCGGTCCGCAGCCGCGCAGCGGTGTCGAGGGCGCCGCCCTGAACCGCGCCGGCACGCCCGATGCCGCCATCCGTTCGCAGGTCGGCGATCCCAAGACGCAGACCACCGACAAGGGTGCCACCACCCGCGACATCGTCGCCGCGCCCGAGGGCGACGGTCAGGACGCCAAGGCTGCCGTTCCGCCGCAATAAGCGCGCAGACAGGTTACAAGAAAGCCCGGCGAATCGTCAGATTCGCCGGGCTTTCTTGTTTCTGGAGCCGAGATGGGATCGGGATCAGGCCCGCGCGCCATCCCCCACCACCGAGACGCCGGCGCTGTTGTGGCGCAGTGCCTTGAGCACGGTCTCCACGATACCGTCGGCATCGAGCCCGGCTTCGGCATATTGCTTTTCGGGCTTGTCCTGGTCCTGGAACACGTCGGGCAGGCGCAGCGTTCGCAGCTTGAGGCCTGCATCGATCAGGCCCTCGTCCGACGCCATGGTCAGTACATGCGCGCCGAGGCCGCCGATCGCGCCCTCTTCCACCGTCACGCACACTTCGTGCGTGGCGAGCAGCTTGCGGATCATCTCCTCGTCGAGAGGCTTGGCAAAGCGCAGGTCCGCGACCGTCGTTGACAGTCCCTTGGCGTCGAGCACATCGGCGGCCTTCTGCGCCTCGGCGAGGCGCGTGCCGAGCGAGAGGATCGCGACCTTCTTGCCTTCGCGCACGATGCGGCCCTTGCCGATCTCGAGCCGCTCGGGAACTTCCGGCAGGGCGACGCCGACGCCATTGCCGCGCGGATAGCGGAAAGCGATCGGACCGCTGTCGTGGCACGCGGCGGTATAGGTCATATGCACCAGTTCCGCCTCGTCGGCCGCGGCCATCACCACCATGTTGGGCAGCGTGGCGAGATAGGTGATGTCGAACGATCCGGCATGGGTCGAACCATCGGCGCCGACCAGGCCGGCGCGGTCGATCGCGAAGCGCACGGGCAGGTTTTGGATCGCGACATCGTGCACCACCTGGTCATAGGCGCGCTGCAGGAAGGTAGAGTAGATCGCGCAGAACGGGCGCATGCCCTGTGCGGCAAGCCCCGCGGCGAAGGTCACCGCATGCTGCTCGGCAATGCCGACATCGAAGCTGCGGTCCGGATGCGCCTGCGCGAACTTGTCGACGCCGGTGCCCGAGGGCATTGCGGCGGTGATCGCGCAGATCGTGGGGTCGGTCTCCGCCAGCTTGGCCAGCGTTTCGCCGAACACGTTCTGATAGGCCGGCGGGCCCGCCGCAGCCTTGTCCTGCTTGCCGGTGACGACATCGAACTTGGCGACGCCATGATATTTGTCCGCCGCCGCTTCGGCCGGGGCATAGCCCTTGCCCTTTTGCGTCACGACATGGACCAGGCACGGCCCTTCGGCGGCGTCGCGGATATTCTCGAGCACTGGCACGAGCTGGTCGAGATTGTGCCCGTCGATCGGGCCGACATAATAGAAGCCCAGTTCCTCGAACAAGGTGCCGCCCATCGCCATGCCGCGGGCATATTCGTCGGTCTTGCGCGCGGCCTGGTGCAGGCTGCGCGGCAGCTTGCGCGCGAGCCGCTTCAGCGCTTCGCGGACGCCCAGGAATTCGCGGCTCGAGACGATGCGTGCAAGATAGCCCGAAAGCCCGCCCACCGGCGGCGCGATCGACATGTCATTGTCGTTGAGGATGACGACCAGCCGGTTGCCCGCGCGTTCGGCATTGTTCATCGCCTCATAGGCCATGCCGGCGCTCATCGCGCCATCGCCGATCACTGCGATCGCCTTGCCGGGCGCGCCGCTCATCTGGTTGGCAGTGGCAAAGCCGAGCGCGGCCGAGATCGAGGTCGAGCTGTGCGCCGCGCCGAAGGGATCATATTCGCTCTCGCTACGCTTGGTGAAGCCCGACAGGCCGCCGCCGGTGCGCAGCGTGCGGATGCGGTCGCGCCTGCCGGTCAGGATCTTGTGCGGATAACACTGGTGGCCAACGTCCCAGATCAGGCGATCGTTCGGGGTGTCGAATACATAATGGATCGCGGTGGTCAGTTCGACCACGCCGAGGCCCGCGCCCAGATGCCCGCCGGTGACCGATACCGCCGAAATCACTTCCTGGCGCAGTTCGTCGGCCAACTGGCGCAATTGGGTCGGTTTCAGCTGACGCAGGTCTGCCGGGGTCCTAACGGTGTCCAGCAATGGCGTTTCGGGCAGATTGGTCATTGAATTCCCTTTCAACCGCGAATCCTAGACCCATTTTTGGGTTCTGTCGAATGATCGACCCGGATGACGGTCTGGAGTGTAAAGTTTTTTGGACAGTTCCGCAAACGCGGATTTCAGTCACAGGCTGCGCAGCGTCCGCGCACCTCTATGACCGGGCGTATATCGACATAGCCCGCCGATTCTGCCGTCCTGCGAACGCTGCGCGACAGCCCATCATCATCGATATGCGTCGCGTTTCCGCAGGAATCGCACACCAGGAATATGCAATCGTGCACGCATCCCGGGTGCGAATTGGCGATATAGGCGTTGATGCTCTCTACCCGGCGCGCAAGATTGGTGCGCACGAACAGGTCGAGAATGCGATAGACGGAGTTGGGCGCCACCCGCTTGCCGCGCTTGCGGCTGACGGAATCGGCAATGTCATAGGCCGATGCCGGCTTTTCGATCTCGGCCAGGGCGGCAAAGATCGACTCGCGCATCTCGGTCCACTGCTCGCCCGCAGCTTCGAGCGAACGCCGCGCGGCGACGGCAAGGTCTTCGCCCTCGTGCTCGTGATGCTTGTGGGCCTGGTCTGTGACGGTCGACATGGCGCTTATCTACGCATCCCGCCCGCAGGTTGCAATGGCCCGACCGGGCTCAGCCGCGCACGGGCTTGGCAATAAAGAGTGCCGGGAAGGTCCGCTTGAGATTGCTCACCTTCACCGCATCCCAACGGACGATATAAGGGTGAGCCGGATTCTTGAACATGAAGTCCTGGTGATAGGTTTCAGCCGGATAGAAGGCCTTGTACGGCTCGACCGCCGTGACGATCTTGCGTTTCCACGCCCCCGACTTGTCGAGCTCTGCAATATAGGCGCGCGCCACCTGCGACTGCGACTTGCTTACCGGCACCAATGCGGTGCGATATTGGGTGCCGCTATCGGGTCCCTGACGGTTCAGCGTCGTGGGATCAGCGACCACCGAAAAGAAGACCTGCAGCAGCTGGCCATAGCTGACCTGCGCAGGATCATAGACCACGCGGACCGCCTCGGCATGGCGCGTGCTGCCGCTCGACACCTCGTCATAGGTCGCATTAGCCTTGCCGCCGCCATGATAACCGGAGACGGCGCTCTTCACGCCCTTGATATGGCTGAACACGCCCTCGACGCCCCAGAAGCAGCCGCCGGCAAAAATCGCGACCGCCTGCTTGCCCGATTCGGCTGCCTTGAGCTTCGGCGCCGGGATGATCTTCGCCTCTTCCGCAGCCAGGGCAGCGGGCTCCAGCACGGTCAGGGCCGCGCCGAACAGGCCGATGCCGGCCAGGATGGGGAGAAGACGCGAAGGCAGGTTCATTTCAGGATCGAACTCTCGATAGCGGGCCGCGCGCTTTCGGCACGGCCGTCTTCGGGCAGCAGCACGAACATCGCGATCGCGCCGATGGCAAAACCGCCCAGGAAATTGCGGAACAGATCCGACTTGAGGATAGTAGTCATGGTTCGTCTCTTGTCATGTGTCCGCAGGCCCGGTTCGGGGGAATGGCCTGCGGGGTTACATCGGAAGGACCATCTGGTGCCCCCGACGGGCGAATCAAGCAGCACTGCGGATAGTTCTGCTTGGGGTGCCCGCAATGTGCCTGAATCGGCTGTACGCGCTGTGAACCACGGCACAGGCGATGGTTCAGCTTTTCGGCGAACGTTGGATGGAGGTCGATCAGGTGACTCAGCGGTCAACCGATCAGCCGCGCCCGCATCAGCCCGCGCAGCGAATTGCCCAGCCAGAAGCCGTCTGTCAGGTCGCCGGGCACCAGCCGCGCCTCCACCGCCCTGCCCTGCTCGATCAGCTCGCGCCTGAGCACGCCGGGCAGCAGGCCCTGGACAAGTGATGGGGTGAGCAGCCGACCGTCGCGCTCGACGAACAGGCTGGTAAAGCTCCCCTCGGTCAGCGCGCCGCCAGCATCGGTGAACAACACTTCGTCCGCGCCCTGCTGCGCTGCAGCCTCGCGACGGGGAGCGTCATAGCAATCCCGGTCGGTCGTCTTGTGCGCCAGCCGCAGATCGTCGGCAGCCAGCGCCATCGGCCGTAGCGCCACCTTCAGCGGCTCGCCCAGCGGTGCGGGCATCGGGCGCATCTCGATCGCGGTATCGCCGGTGGCGGCGAGCAGCAGCCGGATGCGCGTGGGCACCTCCAGAAAGAAGCAGGCATGGTTGAGCGCGTTGCGCACGGCGTGCCGGTCGAACGAGAATCCCAGCGCCGCCGCGCTCGCCTTCATCCGCTCCAGATGCAGTTCCAGCCGGACGATGCCGCTCGCAGGATCAAATCCCATGGTCTCGATGAGATCGAACCGCCCCGCCCTTGCCTGCAATCCTGTCGCCGCCTTCAAGAACGCCCCCTTGACCAGACATTCGCGCCATTCGTCTGCTGCGCCGGAATCCGCGACCACCCCCGATCCCAGCCCAAGGCTGACCTTTTGCGCATCGGCGGCAAGATGCAAGGTGCGAATTGCGACATTGAAAGCGGCGTCACCCGGCTGGCCTTCGCGATGCGGGTCGATCCGGCCGATCGATCCGCAATAGATGCCGCGCGGCCTCGCCTCGATTGCGTGCAGCAATTCCATCGCGCGGATCTTTGGCGCGCCGGTGATCGATCCGCAGGGATAGATCGCGCGGATGATGTCGATCGCATCGCGGCCCGGCGCCAGGCCCGCGCGTACGGTCGAGGTCATCTGGTGGACGCTGGGATAGCTTTCGATGCGGAACAGATCGGTCACGCGCACGCTGCCGGGCACCGCGACGCGCGCCAGATCGTTGCGCAGCAGATCGACGATCATCAGGTTTTCCGCGCGGTCCTTTTCCGAGCTGCGCAGCTGTTCCGCAGCCTCGGCATCGCGCGCGGGATCGGCTTCGCGCGGGCGCGTGCCCTTCATCGGGCGCGCGGTCATCTCGCCCTGGCGCAGCGAGAAGAACATTTCGGGCGAAAGGCTCAATTGCCAGTCGGCACCATCGAACACCACGCCGCCATAGCCCGCCGCCGATCCCGCGCGCAGCGCGCGATAGAGCGCCAGCGGATGGCCCGAAACCGCAGCATGGTTCTGGAAGGTAAGATTGGCCTGGTAGATGTCACCGCGCGCGATCGCTTCGTGCACCAGCGCAAAGCGCGCCGCATAGTCATGCTCGGCCATTTCGGGGCGCGCCGGGGTCAGAGAGGCTTGCGCCTCCCCGCCCTGCAGCGTGAGCCAGCCGGGCACGGCCTCTGGCGGCATGACGTCATGACGTTCAAACAGCCCGAACCAGGCCAGCCGCATCGGCCCCAGCGCATCGAGCAGCGGCCGCAGCCGGGGTTCGAGCGCATGGCCGGCTTCGTAGGTCAGATAGCCCGCTGCATGCAGCCCTGACCGCCCCGCGCTGCGCAACTCGTCGAGCAACTGGTCCAGCTCTTCGGCGGTGTGCGCCGACAGGCAGCGCACCGGATCGCGGTACAGCCGCGCCGGGCTACCCCCCTGCACGCGGGCATCATCGAGCAGAACGAACGGCTGGGAAAGACGGGCGGGCCTGGGGTCCATGGCCCGCGCTTCTAGGGCCTGGCTGCATCACTGCCTAGAGGGGTGTTTGGCAGGCCATCTGGCTGTGCGGTTGCCAAGGGCGCGCGCGCCGCATAGACGGGCAGCAAGACATGAAGGGACGCAGGATGCATCGGCGCAGTTGGACATGGGCGCTGGCCGCGCTGGCGGTCGGTCTGGCTGTCCCTGTGGCCGCCGAGGACGCCGCCCCGGCCGATCCCATAGTTCCGCCCCCGGCTGCGATGGTGGCCGATGGCGTTCCGCCCATCGCGCAATCGCTGGTCGCAGACACGCGCCCCTATCTCGAATATCGCACCGCCGGTTTTGTCGGCTGGCACCCTGTCGACCGGTCGATGCTGATCACCACGCGCTTCGCCAATGTCGCGCAATTGCACCGCGTCGCAGCCCCCGGATCGGCGCGGCGGCAGGTCACCTTCGAGGAAGAGCCGATCTTCAGCGGCAGCTGGTCGCCCGATGGCGAGGTGCTGCTGCTCGAGAAGGACGCCGGCGGCAACGAGGTCTCGCAGATCTATGCGCTGGAATCGGGGCGGCTGACATTGCTGACCGACGGCAAGAGCCGTCATGCGCTGGGACCGTTTTCCGACGACGGCAAGCTCGTCGCCTATGGCAGCAACATGCGCACCGGCGTCTATAATGACATCTATGTCATGGACCCGCGCGATCCGAAAACGGCGCGAATGGTGCTTTCCACCGACAGCGGCGGCTGGGCGGCGATCGATTTTGCCCCCAATGGCCGCGATCTGCTGGTGTTCAACTATATCTCGGTCACCGACAGCCAGCTGCACATCATCAACGTCGAGACCGGCGCGATCCGGCAGGTGACGCGCGATGCCACCCCGGTCGCCTATGGCAATCTGCAATTCGCCCCCGATGGCCGTCTTTGGGTCTCCAGCGACAAGGACTCGGACGTCCAGCGCCTCGGGCTGCTCGACACAGAGACGGGGATGTTCACCCCGATGATCGACGGCGGGCGTTGGGACATCAGCAGTTTCGACATCGCGAAGGATGGCAAGACCATCGCCTATGTCGTTAATGAAGCGGGTTTTTCCAGGCTTTATCTTTACGATATCGCCAGTGGCGCCAAGCGTCAGGTGAAAGGGCTCCCCCCGGGCGAGATCGGATCGGGAATGAAGTTTGCACCCTGGGGCGATCTCGGTTTCACCGTCTATTCCAACCAGTCGCCCGGCGATGCCTATAGCCTCGACCCCGCGACGCTCAAGGTCATCCGCTGGACCGAAAGCGAGACCGGTGGGCTCGACCCGGCGACCAACGTCCTGCCCGAGCTGGTCGAGATCAAGAGCTTCGACGGCGAGCCGATTTCCGGCCTGCTTTACCGGCCCGATCCGAAACGGCACCCAGGCAAGCGACCACTGATCATGTCGATCCATGGTGGCCCCGAGGGTCAGGCAACTGCGGGCTTTCTGGGCCGGACCAACTATCTCATCAACGAGCTCGGTATCGCGCTCTTCTATCCCAATGTCCGGGGCTCGACCGGGTTCGGCAAGCGCTTCGTCGCTCTCGACAACGGCCCGTTCCGCCGCGAGAATTCGGTCAAGGACATCGGCGCCTTTCTCGACCGGCTGGGCAAATATCCGACGCTCGATGCCAAGCGCTTCGGGGTTACCGGGGGCAGCTATGGCGGCTATATGTGCTATGCCAGCGCGATCCGCTATGGCCGCCGTTTCAATGCCGCCAGCTGTATCGTCGCCATCTCCAACTTCGTCACATTCCTCGAAAATACAGAGGAATACAGGCGGGACCTCAGACGGATCGAATATGGCGACGAGCGCGTTCTGGAGCTGCGTGCCAAGCTCGAGGAGATCAGCCCGCTGACCCGGGTCGATCAACTGAAGATTCCGCTGATGGTGGTGACCGGCGCCAACGATCCGCGCGTTCCGGCGAGCGAGGCGGATCAGATCATCGATGCGGTACGCTCGCATGGCGGCACGGCCTGGCACCTGCTCGCGCGTAACGAAGGGCATGGCTTCCGCCGCAAGGAAAATGCCGATTACCTGTTCTGGGCCACGCTCGCCTTCTGGCAGCAGCACCTGCTCGGCGCACAGCCCGGCGCCGCCGACTGAACCTTTCTCGCACAAGGATTGCTCATGGTTGCCTCCGTCTTCGATCTGTTCAAGATCGGCATCGGCCCTTCCAGTTCGCACACCATGGGGCCGATGGTCGCGGCCGGACGCTTCGTCGCCAGGCTCGCCGATGCCGGTCAGCTCGATCGGGTAGCGCGGGTGGAGACGCGGCTCTATGGATCGCTCGCGCTTACCGGCAAGGGCCATGCGAGCGACCGCGCGATCCTGCTCGGCCTGGCCGGAGAGGAGCCGGTGACCTGCGATCCCGATGCCGCAGACCGGCTGATCGACACGATCCGGGCGAACGGCGAGATCCTGCTCGCCCGGCACCACCGCATCGCCTTTGACGAACCGGCCGATCTGATCTTCCTGCAGCGCGAGCGTCTGGAATATCACAGCAATGCGATGACCTTCACTGCCTTCGGGCCCGGGGGGGAAGAGCTCGACCGGCGCGCCTATTATTCTGTCGGCGGCGGGGCGGTGATCGATGAGGGCGAGACCGGCGGCAACGCGCCCGGCGGCGGCGGACTGTGGGATGTTCCGCATGTCTTTCGCTCGGGTGCCGACCTGCTTGCCATCGCGGCGGAGACGGGGCTGTCGATCGCCGAGATCATGCGCGCCAACGAGCTGGCCGCACGCAGCCCGGAGGCGCTGTCGGCCGGGCTTTCCGACATAGCCCAGGCGATGTCGGCCTGTATCGATCGCGGCATCCGCACCGGCGGCATTTTGCCCGGCGGCCTGAAGGTGAAGCGCCGCGCGCCGCTCGTGATGGCGCATCTGATGGAGCGGCAGGAGCGGATGCTGTCCGATCCGCTGACCGTGATCGACTGGGTCAACCTCTGGGCGCTCGCGGTGAACGAGGAAAATGCAGCGGGCGGCAAGGTCGTCACCGCGCCGACCAATGGCGCAGCGGGGATCATCCCCTCGGTGCTGCGTTTCTACGATCGCTTCGCGCCCGGCGCCGACCAGGCAGGCATCGAACGCTTCCTGCTCACCGCCGCCGCGATCGGATCGCTGTTCAAGGAGAATGCCTCGATCTCGGGCGCGGAGGTCGGCTGTCAGGGCGAGGTCGGCGTCGCCTGTTCGATGGCGGCAGCGGGCTTGGTCGCAGCCTGGGGCGGTTCGCCGATGCAGGTCGAGAACGCGGCGGAAATCGGCATGGAGCACAATCTGGGGCTCACCTGCGATCCGGTCGCCGGGCTCGTCCAGGTGCCGTGCATCGAACGCAACGCGGTCGGTGCGGTCAAGGCGATCGAGGCGGCGCGACTGGCGATGATGGGCGACGGCACGCACCGGGTCAGTCTGGACGAGGTGATCGAGACAATGCGCCGCACCGGGCTCGACATGAACGAGCGCTACAAGGAAACCTCGCAGGGCGGGCTCGCGGTCAACGTGGTCGAGTGCTGAGCCGTTCGGCGCGTGCCTTCTCGCGCGCGGCCTGGCGCAGCGCCATCGCTCGGTCCCACCAGGGGTGCCCGGCATGGCTCTCGGCCACCGTCCTGACGCTGCGGTCGCCCAGATAGATCGCTAGTCCCCCCGTCCGGTCGAGCAGCGCCCGGTCCGCCTTGAACCAGCGCGGGCGGCAGCTCTTCGGCAGCCAGCGCGCCGCGATGACAATATCGGCCCTGCGGCACGCAGCGGCCAGGTCGCGCTCTGGTATCCGCTCGCGGCTTCTGCCGATGAGCACCCTTTGATCGCGCAGTATCAGGCTGCAGAAATCGGCATTGCACCGCGCGCCAGGCCAGTCCTCGATCGCGATCGGCTGCCCGCGGAACGCAGCGCTCTCGCTCAGGCTTTGCAGCGCATAATCGCCCGCATTGCGGCGCAGCACCACCAGCGCGCCGTCGGGGGCGCTGAGCGCGAGATGCTGGCCGTCGCCCGTCACCAGCAGGTCGGGCGCGGGCTGAAGCGCGGCGAGCAACGTGGCTAATGCCACCGGGATCAGCCCCAGCCAGCGTCCGCGCGTCCGCCACAGGAACAGCCACAGCCCCCCGAACACGAACAGCGCGAACACCGGCGCGCCGCTTCGCGGAAACAGCGCGACGGCGCCGGGAGTATCGGCGACGCCATGCGCGACATCGATCAGCGCCTGGATCGCGATGCCGCACAGCCACCAGAAGGGCGCGCCGAGCCCGACAAGATCGAGCAGCAACGCCAGCGCCTCGACCGGCATGATGATGAAGGTGGTAAGCGGAATCGCGATCATGTTGGCGAGCGCACCGTACAGCCCCGCCTTGCCGAAATGGTGCAGCGCGATCGGCATCAGCGTGAACTCGATCAGCAGCCCGGTGAGGAAGGTCATCGCGAGGAAGCGCGCCGCTCGCCCAGCCCAGCCCAGGTCCGCCGCTGCCCAGTTCCGCATCGCGGGATGATCGTGCAGCGCGACGATCGCGGTAACGGCGGCGAAGCTCAGCTGGAAGCTCGGCCCAATCAGCGATTCGGGCCAGATCAACAGCACCAGGAATGCCCCTGCCGCTATCAGCCGGGGTGAGACCGGATCGCGCCCGAGCGCCAGCGCGAGCAACACGAGCAACGCCGCCGCGCACGATCGGATCGTTGGCACCTCGGCCCCGGTGAGCAAAGTATAGCCGATCCCGGCCAGCGCCCCTGCTCCGGCTGCGACGAGCGGCAGCCGCCAGGCGCGGGCGAGCGGCGGGAACAATGCAAGGAGCCGCAGCGTCAGCAGCCAGACCGCGCCGATCAGCGCGGTAACGTGCAGCCCGCTGATAGAGAGCAGATGCGCCAGGCCGCTCGACCGCATGGCCTCGGCATCTTCCTCGCTGATCGCGCCACGATCGCCCGTCGCCAGGGTCGCGGCAATGCCCCCCGCCCCGCCGGGCACCGAGGCCTGGATATGGGCCGAGAGCCGCGCGCGCAGCGAATCGAGCGCCCCCGCCGTTTCACCGGGCTTCAACAGCTGCGGCTTGTCGAGCATGCTGCCCGTCGCGCCGAGCCGGTCGAACCACGCGCGCTGGGCAAAGCTGTAACCGCCGGGCAGCGCCGCCTGCGCAGGCGGCATCAGCCGCGCCCGGCCCGTGATCATCGCGCCGGGCTGCAGCGCCGGGCTATCCAGGTCGAGGTCGAGATTGACCCGCACCCGCGCCGGCAGGCCGAGCGAAGGACCGGGCTGGACGATGAGCCGCACCATGTCGCGTGCAGGCAACGTCTCGCGCGCCTCGATCCGCCCGGTCAGCACGCCGAACCAGGGCGCGGGAAGCGGGTCGGCGGCAACGCGCTCGGCACGCCAGGCCATGGTCGCGCAGCCTGCCGCGAGCATCAGCAGACCGACGAACAGGCAGCGCGCGGCCAGTTCCATCGCGCCAAACGACCGGCACCAGGCGAGCAGCGCCAGCGCTCCGGCGAGGCTGAGCGCGATCACTGCTACCGGCCACTCGCCGCCAGGCAGCGCGAACCAGGCAGCAATCCCCGCGCCCAACGCGACGACGATCCATACCGGCAGCTGATCGCGCTCTGCCAGCAGCCATTGGCCCATGGCCGCGACGGAAGGCGGGGCCATTGAAAACCGGCGCAGACTGGCCATTTGTCGCTGCCAGAAAGCCGTGCTAGAGGCGGTCGAAATTGCCATCATCGGCGAGTTTGAAAGGAAAGCGTAAGTGAGTGCAAGCGGCGAAAAATCGGACCTTCCGGCGGGCGCGTCCGGCGGACAGGTCGTAACCCGGTTCGCCCCGTCACCCACCGGATTCCTTCATATCGGCGGCGCGCGCACCGCGATGTTCAACTGGCTGTTTGCCCGCCACCATGGCGGCAAGGCGCTGCTGCGCATCGAGGATACCGACAAGGCGCGCTCGACCCCGGAAGCGATCGACGCGATCTTTGCCGGGCTCGACTGGCTGGGTCTCGATTGGGACGACACACCGGTATTCCAGAGCGAGCGCGCGGCGCGCCATGCCGAGGTTGCGCACCAGCTGCTCGATATGGGCAAGGCTTACAAGTGCTTCGCCACCGCGGAGGAGCTGGAGGCGATGCGCGCCGAGCAGCGCGAGAAGAAGCTGCCGATGCGCTATGACGGCCGCTGGCGCGACCGCGATCCCAGCGAGGCACCGGCGGGCGCGCCTTATGTCGTGCGGCTGAAGGCCCCGCAATCGGGCAAGATGACGATTGCCGACCAGGTCCAGGGTAACGTCACGGTCGATACGCGCGAACTCGACGATTATGTCCTGCTGCGCTCCGATGGCACCCCCACCTATATGCTCGCGGTGGTCGTGGACGACCACGACATGGGCGTGACGCACATCATCCGCGGCGACGACCATCTCAACAACGCCTTCCGCCAGCTCGCGCTGATCCAGGCGATGGGTTGGCCGGAGCCGGTCTATGCGCATATCCCGCTGATCCACGGCAATGATGGGGCCAAGCTCTCCAAGCGCCACGGTGCACTGGGCGTCGAGGCCTATCGCGACGACATGGGCGTGGTCTCGGACGCGATGTTCAATTATCTGCTTCGGCTCGGCTGGGGTTATGGTGACCGCGAGAAGATTTCCCGCGCCGAGGCGGTGGAGCTGTTCTCGCTCGCCAATGTCGGCAAGTCGCCCTCGCGCTTCGATGCCAAGAAGCTGATCAACCTCAATGGCCAGTATCTGCGCGAGATGGACGATACCGCGCTTGCCGCGCTGGTCGCGCCGCGCGTCGCCGCACGGATGCCCGAATTCGATCCTGCCAGTGGCATCGATCTGCTGGGCCGCGCGATGCCGGTGATGAAGCTGCGCGCGCGCGACCTCAACGAACTCGCCGAAGGAGCGCAGTTTCTCTTCAAGAATCGCCCGTTAAGCATGGACGAGAAAGCAAAA
>Ga0233424_10000968_pt1 | contig 29559 bp, 30 predicted proteins | sample Watercolumn_Towu_FD_181011 | JGI IMG/M metagenome (GOLD analysis project Ga0233424, IMG submission 181011) | Freshwater microbial communities from Lake Towuti, South Sulawesi, Indonesia - Watercolumn_Towuti2014_125_MG | ecosystem: Environmental > Aquatic > Freshwater > Lake | place: Indonesia... | reverse complement strand
CCGTGTTCCTCTGGACCATCCGGCTCGTGCTCATCGGCGCGTTCGCGTTGCACATGCACGCGGCGTTCTCGCTGACGGTGCTCAACCGCAAGGCCCGGCCCGTCACCTACCAGTCGCCGCGTGACTACGTCGCCGCGGGCTTCGCCGCCCGAACGATGCGATGGACCGGGATCATCGTGATCCTCTACCTCTTCTTCCACCTCGCCGACCTCACGTGGGGTTCGGCCAACCCCGACTTCGTGCGCGGCGACCCGTACAACAACCTGATCCGCAGTTTCGAGCGGCCGGTGGTCGCGATCGTCTACATCGTGGCCAACCTTGCGCTCGGCGTGCACCTGTTCCACGGTGCCTGGAGCATCTTCCAGAGCCTCGGCATCAACAACCCTCGCTACAACCTGGCCCGGCGGCGGTTCGCGCAGGGCTTCGCCGCGATCGTCGTGGTCGGCAACCTGAGCTTCCCGCTCGCGGTGATGTTCGGTGTCGTCGAGAAGGCGTGCGAAGGCGACGCGATCGAAGAGCCCTGCGCACCATCGGGCGCTTTCGCCGACGCGGACGACGAGTGAGAGGCGGAACCGCGCGATGACGCTCGACTCGAACATCGACGCCAAGATTCCGGGCGGCGCGATGGCCGACAAGTGGACCGCCCGCAAATTCGACGCCAAGCTCGTCAACCCCGCGAACAAGCGTCGCTTCACCGTCGTGGTCGTGGGCACCGGCCTGGCCGGCGCGTCGGCCGCAGCGACGCTCGCCGAACTCGGCTACCGAGTCCAAGTCGTGAGCTTCCACGACACGCCCCGTCGAGCGCACTCGATCGCCGCGCAGGGCGGCATCAACGCCGCGAAGAACTATCCCAACGACGGCGACAGCGTGCACCGCCTGTTCTACGACACCGTGAAGGGCGGCGACTTCAGGGCTCGCGAAGCGAACGTGCACCGCCTCGCCGAGGTGTCGGTCGACATCATCGATCAGTGCGTCGCTCAAGGCGTGCCCTTCGCGCGCGAGTACGGCGGACTGCTCGACAACCGCAGCTTCGGCGGCGCGCAAGTAAGCCGCACGTTCTACGCGCGGGGCCAGACGGGACAGCAGTTGTTGCTCGGTGCGTATCAGGCCCTCGCCCGCCAGATCGGGCTCGGCAACGTCGAGTTGTTCAATCGCACCGAGATGCTCGAACTCGTCGTCAAGGACGGGCGCGCGGTGGGCATCGTCTGCCGGCACCTCATCAGCGGCGAGGTCTTCTCGCTCTCCGGTCACGCGGTCGTGCTCGCGACCGGCGGCTACGGCAACGTCTACTACCTGTCGACGAACGCCAAGATGAGCAACGTCACCGCGGCCTGGCGCGCGCACAAGCAGGGCGCGTACTTCGCGAACCCGTGTTACACGCAGATCCACCCGACGTGCATCCCCGCGAGCGACGAGTTCCAGAGCAAGCTCACGCTGATGTCGGAGTCGTTGCGCAACGACGGACGCATCTTGGTCCCCCAACAGACGGACGACGCCAGGCCGCCCCACCAGATCCCCGAGACCGAGCGCGACTACTACCTCGAACGGCGCTACCCGGCGTTCGGCAATCTCGTGCCGCGCGACATCGCGTCGCGCGCCGCCAAGCGCGAGGTCGACGCGGGCCGTGGTGTCGGGCCACTCAAGAACGGCGTGTACCTCGACTTCGGCGACGCGATCAGCCGTCTCGGCAAGGCCGTGGTCGAGGAACGCTACGGCAACCTGTTCGAGATCTACGAGCGCATCACCGACGACGACCCCTACACCACCCCGATGCGCATCTACCCCGCGGTCCACTACACGATGGGCGGGCTCTGGGTCGACTACAACCTGATGAGCAACCTGCCGGGCCTCTACGTGCTCGGCGAGGCGAACTTCTCCGACCACGGCGCCAACCGGCTCGGTGCGTCGGCGCTCATGCAGGGTCTCGCCGACGGCTACTTCGTGTTGCCGTACACGATCGGCGACTACCTCGCACCGATGCTCGGCCAGCCCGTCGTCGGCGCCGACGACCCCGCCTTCGTCGCGGTCGAGGCCAAGGTCGCCGACACCACCCGCCAGTTGCTCTCGATCAAAGGCACGCGATCGGTCGACGACATCCACCGCGAGCTCGGCAAGGTCATGTGGGACAACGTCGGCATGGGTCGCACCGAGGCGAGCCTCGACAAGGCCCTGACCGAGATCCCGGCGATCCGCGACGAGTTCTGGAAGAACGTGCGGGTGCTCGGCGAGGAGCAGAGCCTCAACCAGTCGCTCGAGAAGGCCGGGCGTGTCGCCGACTTCTTGGAGTTCGCCGAGTTGCTCGCGCTCGACGCCCGCCACCGCAAGGAGAGCTGCGGAGGCCACTTCCGCGAGGAGTACCAGACCGACGAAGGCGAGGCGTTGCGCGACGACGACAACTTCGCGTACGTCGCCGCATGGGAGTTCGCCGGTGTCGGCACCGCGCCCGCGCTGCACAAGGAAGAACTCGTGTTCGAAGAGGTGCACCTCGCGACCAGGAGCTACAAGTGAGCGACGCACGCATGAAGATGAAGATCACGGTGTGGCGCCAGGCCGGGCCCGACACCGCGGGCGCGTTCCGCGATTACGACCTCGACGGCGTGTCGCCCGACATGAGCTTCCTCGAGATGCTCGACACGCTCAACGAGCAGCTGATCGCGAGCGGCGAGGAACCGATCGCGTTCGACCACGACTGCCGCGAGGGCATCTGCGGGTCGTGCGGGATGATGATCAACGGTGTGCCGCACGGCCCCGAACGGGCCACGGCGACGTGCCAGCTGCACATGCGCAAGTTCTCCGACGGTGCGCACATCACGATCGAGCCGTTCCGCGCCGCCGCCTTTCCGATCAACCGCGACCTGTCCGTCGACCGCTCGGCGTTCGACCGCATCGTCGAGTCCGGCGGCTACATCACCGCACCGACCGGCTCGGCACCCGACGCGAACCTCATCCCGATCCCCAAGGCCGTCGCCGACTCGTCGATGGACGCCGCCCAGTGCATCGGCTGCGGTGCCTGTGTCGCCGCATGCCCCAACGGCGCCGCACAACTGTTCACTTCGGCGAAGCTCGCGCACCTCAACCTCATGCCCCAGGGTCAGGCCGAGCGTTGGGACCGCACGATCGACATGGTCGAGACCATGGAGACGTTCTTCGGGAGTTGCACGAACTACCGCGAATGCGAGGCCGCCTGCCCCAAGTCGATCTCGGTCGACTTCATCGCCCTGATGAACAAGGACTACGTGCGCGCCCAGTTGAAACAGCGCCGACTCGCCGGCCAGACCTTCCCCTGAGCCCCGCTCACCGCAAGGGCGAGCGCAGCGACGGCGTCGCGTCGTTCACCGGAACAAGGACACCGTGCTGATCGAGAGCACGACACCGACCATGGCAAAGATCATGGTGCGCGTCTGCGCGTTGAGATCGCCTCGTAGCGTCGCGATGACGCGATGTTCTGACACCGCGATCTCCTGTCGCAGGAGCGCCGCGGTGGCATCAAGCTTCTCGGCGAGATGGTCGAGGTCGCGTCTGGTCGCGACATCGGCCCAACCCACCGGCGGCAGGTGCTCCATCAGCGTCGTGGCCTCCTCGGGCCCGAGCAACTTCTCGAGCCGCAAGAACAGCAAATGGCGGCTGCGTTCATCGATCATCGTAGGTTCCTCCCGAGGGCGCGACAACACGCACCCGTTCGTCAACGGTCGTTGTCGGGGAGGTGAGTGTCGGGGGAGGTGCGCCTCGTGCGGAGGCGATAGGCACCGTAGCCAACGGCTGCGACAAGCGCGCCGCCGATACCGATCGGCACGAGCGGTGAGGTGCCACCGCCATCGCCCGCGACCGTCGATGCGATCGCGCGCGTCGTCTCGCTCACCGCCGTCGACTTCACGGTGGTCGGCGGCAGCGTGGTCGTCTCGGACTCGGGAGTGCGGAACGGTCCGGTGATCTCGTAGGTGATGCCGAGGCCGCCGTTGCCGCGCTGGCTCGACACGTACATGCGCGTGCCCGAGGGATCGAAGGCGACGCCGGCGAGTTCGGATCCGGTCTGGCCGGTGAGCTGCAACACCGGCGCGATGATGCCGTCGGGTGTAATGAGCACGACCTGTTGGTCGGCGCCTTGGTCCTCGCAGACGTACAGGTCACCGGTGTCGGTGAGGGTGATGTTGTCCGGCTCGCCGAGCACGACCTCGCCGTCGATGCCGCGGTAGATCTGCTCGATACGTTGCGCCGCGGCGTCGAGTTTCCACACGCCGGCGTCGCCCTTGGTGACGAACCAGACGATGTCGTCGCGGTACCAGATGCCCTCGCCGCCGTTGAACGCCGTGCTCGCCGCGACCTGGCGTCGGGTCGGCGCGAACGCACCCGACGGGTCAGGCACCTCGATCCAGGTGACGGCGCCTTCGCTCACTGCCGCGACCTCGAGCACCCCGCTCGAGAGCGACGGGTACGCCTCGGGCGTGAAGCGGTAGAGCCGACCGTCGGGCGCGTCCTCGGTGAGGTAGATCTGCTCGCGGTCCGGATCGACGCAGGCCGCCTCGTGGATGAAGCGGCCGAGCGCAGGAAGCTCGACCGCTCCTTCCTGTCCCCTCGGATCGCACTCGAACACCCTGCCGCCCTCGACCTCTTCGCACGACAGCCACCTCCCCCACGGCGTCGGGCCACCGGCACAGTTGCGGGTGGAACCGGTGAGGATCGGGTAGGCGTCGGTCACGGTGCCGTCGGCGTCGAAGGCGAGCCCGCCGACACCACTCGTGCCGACACCGAACTCGCTGTTGCTGACGTAGATCCATCCTCCGCCGTCGGTTGCGAAGCAGGCGCCGCCGTCGGGGAACGGGTGCCATTCGTACTCGCTCCCCGCGACCACCTCGCCCGAGGTCGCGACGACGCGTGCAGTGAAGCCGTCGGGCAGCAAAAGGCCGAGCGCGTCGGGTGCGGTCGCGAGCGCTCCGTAAGGGCCATCGCCCGCGGTGATCGCGGCGCCCGCGGTGATCGCCGCGCCCGCGACGCGCGGGGCGAGGGATGCGAGCGGCGCCGCAGCCGCGGCGGTGAGAAACGTTCGGCGGCGCATGCCGGCGGACGCTACGCCGCGCCGCGAACAGACATGATCGGCCGGGGATCAGCCGCGGGCGGCGGCGTAGCGCGCCCGCAACGCCGCGGCCCGGTCGGCGCTCCCGGTCGGGTCGACGACGGTGCCCGATCCGAGTTCCCACTGCCGCGCGATCTCGCGCGGCGACACTTGGTGCAGCGCGGCCGCGGCCTGGACGCAGGCGCCGAGCGCGACGTGCTCGTCGCCCGCGGGCACGACGACGGGACGCTGCGCGAGATCGGCGAGCACCTGCCGGTACGCCGGCGAGCGCGACCCTCCGCCGACGAGCGTGATCTGGTTGCCGAGCTCGTCGCCGGTGTCGACGCCCGCTGCGCCGAGCGCGTCGAGGCCGTCGAGCAATCCGCACACCACGCCCTCGAACGCGGCGCGGGCGAGGTGCTCACGCTCCAAGTCGTTGCGCAGGCCGGCGATCAACCCGGTCGCATCGGGTCGCTCGGGCGTGCGTTCGCCGTCGAAGTAGGGCACGAGCGTCACGGACTCGTGCGCGGTCGCTGCGTCGGACAACGCGAGGGCTGCGAGGCCGTCGTGGTCGACCCCGAGCAGCCGCGCCATCGTGTCGGTGACCCGCGTCGCGTTCTGCGTGCAGACGAGCGGCAGGTACCGACCGCACGCCGAGGCGAAGCCCGCGACCGCGCCGCTCGGATCGGCTGTCGGCGTGTCGCTCACCGTGTAGACGGTGCCCGAGGTCCCGATCGAGATCGCCACGCGCCCCGGTTCGAGCGCGAGGCCGAGCGCCGCCGCCATGTTGTCGCCCGTGCCGGCCGCGACGATGGCGTCGCCGTCGCGCGCCGGGATCGACTCGAGCGGACCCAACACGCGCGGCAGCGCAGCCGCCCAATCGAGTTCACCGTCGACGATGCGCAACACGTCGGGTCGCCACTCCCCCGATGCCGGTGACCAGTAGCCCGTGCCCGACGCGTCGCCGCGGTCGGTGACGAACTCGTTGGTGAGCCGGAACGTGAGGTAGTCGTGCGGCAGCAGTACCCGCCGGATCCGGGCGAACACGTCGGGTTCGCAGCGGTGCACCCAACTCAGCTTCGTGATCGTGAACGCCGCGACCGGCACCGACCCGACGGCCGCCGCCCACCCCGCGGCACCACCGTCGAGTTGCTCGCGCAGCCACTTGGCGTCCGCTGCCGACTCGGTGTCGTTCCACAGCTTCGCGGGTCGCAGCGGCAGATCACGTTCGCCGAGCAGCACGAGTCCGTGCTGCTGGCCCGCCACCGCGATCGCCGCGGGACGACGCGCCCCGGCGCGGGCGGTCGCGCCGAGCAACGCCTCGTACCAGGTCTTCGGATCCTGCTCGCTACACGGCGGTGCCACCGGCGGATGCGGCGCGCTCCCCGAGCCGATCAGCACGCCCGAGTCGGCGTTGCGCACCTCGACCTTCGTCGACTGGGTCGAACTGTCGACCCCCAGCACCAACGCCACACCCGCACCCTACGCAGTATGCGCGTCAGGCCCGCGTCGATCCGCGGCAAAATGACGGTCGGTCGATGCGGGAGTGATGGGTGTCCGAGGGGACGATCAAGAACCATGCGGCATCCGTCTCGGGGTCGCTGCTCGACGCTCGCGAACTCGCGGCGGCAACACCGAGATCGTTACTCGCGACATTCGAGGCCATCCTCGCCGAACTGCGAGGTCGCCAAGTCGTGCGAACCAACGATGCGCCTGCGGGTCAGTACGCCGAATGGCTGTCGTGTGAGGTGCTCGGCGGTGCGCTCGCCCCGAACAGCGAGAAGTCGTTCGACCTGTTCGACGGTGCGGGTCGCAAGATCCAAGTGAAATCCCGCGTTCTCCGCAACGGCTCCCGCAGCGAGCGGCAACTCTCGCCGTTCCGCTCGTTCGGCTTCGATGTCGCGCTCGTCCTGTTGTTCGACACCCAATACCGAGTAGTCCACGCGGTCGAGTTCACGACCGACCAGGTGCAAGCCTTGTCGACGCACCGAACCCACGTGAACGGCCACGTGTTGATTGCGACCGACAACGCTCTCAGCGAGGGCGTCGATGTGATCGAGCTGTTCGCCGCCCCGCCGGTCGGCTGACGCGTCCGCGGACGCGTCCACGCCACCGAGCCGCGTCGCGGTGTCACTCTCTGTGACTGTCCGAGGCGATCGATACAGTGACGCGCGCGTCACCACCCACGTTCGACCGACGCAAGGTGGGGCTGACCACTCGAATCCGCCCCGATCACTTGGCGCCGGCGTTGCGCCGGTACTTGCGCGCCATTGAACCGCTCCTGCCGGGTCGCCGGACGCGTCCGCGGACGCGTCTGTGCCACCGACCCGCGTCGCGGTGTCACTCTCGGTGACTGTCCGAGCCTGTCGTTAGGGTGACGCGCGAGCGCGTCACTCCCCACGTTCCGAACGAACGGACCGGCGAGCCAGACCGCTCCTGTTTGTTCCCCGCCCACGCGTCCGCGGACGCGCCGGATCGGCGGGCCGCGCGACACGCCGGCGGCACACGGCAGTCCCAATCCCTCGCCCGTTCCTCGCGTCCAGGAGGCGACCATGACCAGCACACTCATCGCCCGCTCACACCGCAGCACCGTCCGCGACCTCGGCCAACAACTCGCCGGCGCGCAACACGCACTCATCGACGCGGTCGTCGCGCTCGACGACTCCGGCGAATGGGCCGCCGACGGCGCCATCACTTGCGCCCACTGGATCGCCGACCAACTCGACATCGACACCAGCACCGCCCGCGAATGGCTCCGCATCGGCCGACACCTGCGCACCCTCCCACTCATCGCCGCGCTCTTCGCCGACCGGACCCTCTCCTACAGCAAGATCCGCGCCCTGACGCGCGTCGCCACAACGGAGAACGAAGCCGCCCTGCTCGGCATCGCCCAACGCACCCCAGCATCACGCTTGAGCGTGGCACTCGCGCTGTGGTTGAACCGCGAGACCCCACCCGAAGACACCGCCCGCCGCCAACACCAAGCCCGCGCCGTGCGCCACCGACTCGAACCCGACGGCATGACCACCATCACCATCAACCTCCCGCCGCTCATGGCTGGGACCCTGCTCGCCGCCATCGACACCACGCTCCTGCGCAACCAAGCCCACGCAGCAGCCGAAGCCCGCCAGCACGGCCAATGGCCCAGCATCGCCCAACAACGCGCCGACGCCCTCATCGCCGCGATCACCAACCCCGCTCGACTCAACTACGAAGTCGTCGTGCACGTGCGCGGTGATGGCTGCACCCTCGACGACGGCACGCCGATCAACAACCACACCGTCGCCGGGCTCCTCGACCACGCCTTCATCCGAGCCCTGATCCACGACGCCGAACAACGACCCGTCAACGCCTCCACGCGAAGGCGCCACCCCACCACCCGCCAACGCCGCGTCGTCCACGAAGCCCACCACGGACGCTGCATCGACTGCGGCAGCACCACCCTCCTCCAATACGACCACCAACCCGACTACCACACCACGCGACGCACGACGACAGACGAACTCGAATGCCGCTGCCCACCCTGCCACCACCAACACCACCGCCGGAACCAGTGAGCAGCCTGACCGTGCGCGAGGCGGAAGCGCCATACGCTGGCCACGTGGCCGCGTCGATTCGCGAGGTAAGAACAGCCAGGTCCAATCGCCGCTTCGCCGAGCCCTTGTACTCCGTCACGGAGGCCGCGCATCTCGTGGGTATGGCACCATCGACCCTCGCCACGTGGGCGGTCGGGTATGAGCGGCGCTTCCCGGCGCGGCGCTCCGTGCGACAAGGCCCGGTTATCACCGCAGTCGCTCCCCGACACGTGCACGGCCCGACGATTCCGTTTATCGGCCTAGTCGAGGCGGCCGTCGTCCAAGCCTTTCGCCGTACCGGCTTGTCGCTGCAGCGGATCCGGAAAGCACTCGAGGTGCTTTCCCAGGGCGACATCGAGCACGCGCTCGCGTCGCGCCGCATCTACACCGACGGTGCCCAACTGCTGTTCGACTACGCGACGACCGAAGACGATCCTCAACTTCGGCTGCTCACCGTGCTGGGCACGGGGCAGCGGGTCTTCCACGAGGTGATCGACCATTACCTCAACCGCATCGAGTTCGACGACGCGTGGGCGACCGGACTCGTCGTCCCGGTGACGGATCGGGAGATTCTCCGTGTCCGGCCAAACGTGGCGTCAGGTGCCCCTCTGTTCATGAATGGCGGTGCACCATTCAGCGCCGTCGAATCGCGCGCTCGCGCCGGTGAATCACCGTCGTCGATCGCCCGTGACTACGACGTCCCGGTCGATGACATCCTGGACGCGCTACATGCCCTCGCGCCGACCACGATCGCAGCTGAGCCGCCCCCGGTCTTCTTCATCGATCGTGGACTTGGTCGGCATGCGGTGCCGAACCGGATTCGCGACGCGGGACACGACGTCGTGCTCATGTCCGACCTGTATCCCGACGGCGCCGATCAGTACATCGACGACGACGACGAGTGGATCGCGACGTCGCCCGGCGAGGTTGGGTTGCGCTGACGAAAGACGCCGCGATTGCTCGCTCACATCGGGAATCGCTCCAACGTTCCTCGCTGCGGATGTTCGCGCTCGACCGAGCGAACCTGACGGGCGATGAGATGGCGGAACGAATCGGCCGACACCTGAACCGGGTCATCGCGAGGTCGCGCCATGAGGGCCCGTTCCTCTACGTCATACATCACGATCTCCTCGCGGGTGAGAGCTAACGAGCCCACCCACCACCCGTCGACGCTCACAAGGACATGTACCTCGGGACCGCCACCGGCTCGACCGGGAATGACACAAATTGCGTCGGGTCGACGCAGCCTCAGCGGACGCCGAGGAGGAGTTCGTTCACCAGCTGGTCGAGGCGTTCGTGGCCGTAGCCGGCTGCGCCGAGGGCATCGACGTCGAACGTCTCGGCGCGCAGCGCGGCGGTCGCGGCCGGGCCGAAGCCGTCGGGCATCGTCGCCAACGCGAGGTCGGCGGCACGCGCAGTCTCGAGCGCAGCCTGGATCTCCGGGTCGTCGTGAAAGCGGCTCGCCTTGTCGCGCAGGATGAGGTAGGTGCGCATGCAACCGCGGGCGAACTCCCACACGCCGTCGGGGCTCTCGGTCCGGTAGGCATGCGCGTCGAAGTGGCGGCAGCCGTCCCAGCCGGCGTCCTCGAGCAGTTTCACGGTGTAGAACGCGTCGCGCTGACCTTCGGAGCCGAAGCGGAAGTCCTGGTCGTACTTGCCGATCCGCTGCGCGTTCAGATCGATGTGGAAGAGTTTGTCCGCCCACAAGGTCTGCGCGACCGCGTGATGGAACGACAGGCCGCTCATCGTTTCGTGCGCGAACTCGGGATTGAGCCCGACCATCTCGGGATGCGCGAGCCGCTCGATGAAGGCGAGCGCGTGCCCGACGGTCGGCAGGAAGATGTCGCCGCGAGGTTCGTTCGGTTTTGGTTCGAGCGCGAAGCGCATCTCGTAGCCGCGGTCACGCACGTACGCGCAGCAGGCGTTGACGGCTTCGGCGTAGCGGTCGAGCGCGAGCCGTACGTCCTTGGCCGCGTCGACCTCGCACCCCTCGCGCCCACCCCACATCACATACACAGTCGCGCCGAGTTCGGCACCGAGATCGATCGCGTCGAGCGTCTTGCGCAGTGCGAACCGGCGAACGAGCGGGTCGTTGGCGGTGAAGGCACCTTCCTTGAACACCGGCTGGGAGAACAGGTTCGTGGTCGCCATCGGGACCCGCATCCCGGTGTCGTCGAGCGCGCGACGGAAACGCTTCAGGATCACCTCGCGCTCCGATGCGCTCGACCCGAACGGCACGAGGTCATCGTCGTGGAAGTTCACGCCGAAGGCGCCGAGGTCGGCAAGCGCGTACACCGCGTCGACCGGGTCGAGCGGCGGGCGGGTCTCGAACCCGAACGGGTCGCGACCGCGATTGCCGACGGTCCAGAGCCCGAACGTGAAGCGATCCTCGGGCGTGGGCGTGAACTCGTCGGCTCCGGCGGGTCGAGTCATGGCGTCATCTTCGTACACTCGCCCCATGCAGGTCCACGAGTACTCGATCGAGGTCGACGGGACCGTCGCCGAGGTGTGGGGCGTGTTCTGGAACCGCAACCGGCCCGCGCCGACGCCGCCGCGGCGGCGTTGTCTCCCGTGGCGGGCACCGCAGTTTCACGCGCAGATCGAGATCCTGCATCCGGGCGACGAGAACGGCGAAGGGCTCGTGCGGCACTGCTGGTTCCCGGTGCCGTGGTGGCTCGGCAGCGGCGGGGTGGGCGAGTCGTGGGAGTGGCTCACCCAGGTCCGCCCGCACGAGTCGTGGCGCTACGACGCGGTCGGCAAGCCGCTGTGGAGCCGCGCCGAGGGAAGCACCCGGCTCGAGGCGGTCGGGCCCGACCGAACCCGCATCCACTTCCGCGAGACGTACCACGCGTTCAACCCGGTGTTGCGGGCCATGCTCGAACGCAGGGTTCACGCCGCGATCAGTCGCGACAACGACGAGATGATCTCGCTCATCAGCCGCGCCGTGCAGATCTCGCGCCCGCGCGCATGAGCCACGACCAGGCCGATCTCGCTCGCCTGTTCGTCTACGGCACGTTGCGACCCGGTGGCCGCTGGTGGCACGTCGTCGAACCGTGGGTCAGCGCCGGCTGCGAAGCCAGCACACCCGGCTCGCTCTACGTCAGGATCGACGGCTACCCCGCGGCGGTCCTCGACGAGGCGTCGACGTCGTGCGTGCACGGCGCGGTGTTGGATCTGCTCGTGACGCAACTCGACGAAGTCTGGGCCGAGCTCGACGAGTTCGAGGGCGACGAGTACGTCCGCGTCGTCGTCACCACGAGCGCCGGGACGGCATGGGCGTACCACTACCTCGGCGCGGTCGAACCCCACGACCACGTCGCCGACGGGCGTTACCGCGAGCCGTCAACGCTGGAGTGACCGGCGCGACTCAGGAACCCGGCGCGACTGCTCCGATCCGCGACCGGCCTGCCGATCAGATCCCGTGAGCTTCGAGTCGATCGCGGCCGTCCAGGCGCGCATCGCCGCCATCCGCCGCCAGGCCCCCACGTCGAGTCCGACGACTTTGCCGGTCGCGACCGGCGACCGCTTCGACGCGGTGCTGGCCCGTCTCGGCGATCAAGCCGGTGCGACGGCCCTGGCGAGCGGCGCGTCGACGTTGCCAATCGGTCTCGGTGATCTCGGCGCTCAGGTCGGGCTCAACCCGGCGTTCGGCCGGAAGGCCGGCCCTACACCGCTGGCGGCGACCGAGCGGCTGCGGCGCTTCGTCGACCTCGCACTCGAACAGAACGGCAAGCCGTACCAGATGGGCTACGAGGTCGCCCTCGACGACCCGGACCCCGACGTCCTCGACTGCAGCGAGTTGGTCGAATGGGCCGCGCACCAGGTCGGGGTCAAGGTCACCGACGGATCGTGGCTCCAGTACCTCGACCTGAAGCAGCGGGGCGCGCTGATGAGCGTCGAGGAAGCGTTGCGCACGCCCGGCGCGCTGCTCTTCTCGTTCTCCGAGGAACCGACGCCCGGCGGCGGCCGACCGAACCAGGCCCACGTCGCGATCAGCCTCGGTGACGGCCGCACGATCGAGGCGCGCGGCCGCGAGTACGGGGTCGGCATCTTCGAGGCGCGCAATCGCTTCGAATACGGGGGCATGATCCCCGAGATGTCCGGCTGACCGACCGCCGCGACACCGATCTCGGGACATCGCGCCCAGGGTCCATTGGATTCGCGAGGTGAGCGGCGAGACTGGTCGCCATGAGCGGACTCGGTGTTGCGCTCGTCATCTGGCTCGTCGGCTCCATCCCGGTCGCCCTCGTCGTCGGTTTCGCGATCCGCCGATCGGACCGCGGGCGACGCCGCCACCCCTCAACGAGCGCGACGCGCCACGCTGGTCGCGGCGCCGGTCGTGACGACCCCACGGAACTCGACCTTGCCGCGATCGAACGGCGTGAGGCAGCGCGCGCGCAGGCTGGTCGTCGCGACGACGTGCGTTCGCCGCGCCCGGCGCCGACGAGCGACTCGGGCGACGGCGGATCCGCACGGCTCCGTCGCTGAGTTCCGCTCGCGACGCCGTCGCTCGTAGCCTGGCCCACTTCATGTCCGACCACTCCTTCGCGCGCTCGTGGCGGACCGCGGCTCAACTCGCTCCCGATCGCGTCGCGATCGTCTGTGGCACGCGTCGCGTGACGTTCGCGGAGTTGCACGACGAGGCCCGGCGGCTCGCCGGCTTCCTCGCCGAGCGAGGCGTGGGCGCGGGCGACAAGGTCGCGATCGAACTCGTCAACTCACCCGAGTACATGATCACGTTCTTCGCGGCGCAGTTGCTCGGCGCGGTTCCCGTCAACGTCAACTACCGCTATACCGGCGACGAGGTCGCGTACCTGATCGACAACTCCGACGCCGCCGCGCTCGTGTTCCACGACACCTTCGCCGACGCGGCCGCGATCGCCGCTCGCGCGACGCCGAGCCTGGTGCTCGTCGAGGTCATGCGCGAGGGCCACCTACCCCTTGCCGGCTCGACCACATGGGGCGACGCCCTGGCTGCCGACCTCGGGCCTCCCGATCGCGAGCCGAGCGGTGACGACCTGATCTTCATCTACACGGGCGGCACCACCGGCTACCCCAAGGCCGTCATGTGGCGCTCCGACGATCTCGCCGTCGCGCTCTGGCAGATGGCACGCCCGGGCTCCGAACCGCCCGATGTCGCCCGCACGATCGAGCGGGGCCGCGCTGCGGCCACGCTGCTGCCCGCCTGCCCGTTGATGCACGGGACCGGCTTGTTCATGGCGCTGTCGACGTTGTCGGGTGCGGGGGCCGTCGTGCTGCTCGACGACCTGCGCCTCGACCCGGCACGGGTCTGGGACGCGGTCGAGACCGAGCGGGTGCAGGCACTCACCATCGTCGGCGACGCGTTCGCGCGGCCGCTGCTGAGCGAACTCGAGCAAGCCGCGCGGCCGCGTGATTTCAGTTCGCTCGTCGCGATCACGTCGTCGGGTGTCACGTTCAGCCCCGAGTGCAAACAGGGACTGCTCGCGCACATCCCCGGCATCACGATCGTCGACTCGCTCGGCGCGTCCGAGGGCATCATGAGCCGGAGCGAGGTACGCGACCCGGCCGACATCAAGCCGGCGTCGTTCCGCCGCTCGGAGCGGATGGTGGTGATCGCCGACGACGACACGCTCGTCGAACCCGGCGACGACCGCGTCGGACTGCTCGGCGTCGGTGGTCCGATCCCGATCGGCTACTACAAGGACCCTGACAAGAGCGCGGCGACGTTCCGCACCATCGCGGGCCGGCGCTACTCGGTGCCCGGCGACTTCGCGTGCGTCGGTGACGACGGCACGATCACGTTGCTCGGCCGCGGTTCGGCGTGCATCAACTCCGGCGGCGAGAAGATCTATCCCGAAGAGGTCGAGTTGCGTCTGCGCGCCCACGACGACGTGCACGACTGCGTCGTCGTCGGAGTCCCCGACGCGCGCTGGGGCGAGATGGTCGTCGCGCTGGTCGAACTCGCGCCCGGCGCTGACGCCGACGAGGCGCGACTCCAGGCGTTCGCGCGCGAGACACTTGCTGGGTACAAGGTGCCGAAGCGCGTCGTCGCTCTCGCCTCGCTCGAGCGCGCACCCAACGGCAAGGCCGACTACAAGCATCTGCGCGGCGTCGCCGCCTCGAGCATCGCGGAGGACACACGATGAGCATCGTCGAGATCGATCCGGCGGCGGGCCACGACCTCGTCGGCCGCGGGGCGGTGTTGCTCGACGTCCGCGAACTCGACGAGTGGACCGCGGGGCACGCGCCGGAGGCCACATGGATCGCGCTCGGCGAACTCCAGGCGCGGGCAGCACAGGTGCCCGCCGACCGCACCGTCGTGTGCATCTGTCGTTCGGGGGCGCGTTCGTTGCGGGCGGCCGAGTTCCTGGTCGCGCGGGGCCACGACGCCCGCAACCTCGAGGGCGGGATGCGGGCGTGGGCGGCGGCGGGACTAAGCGTGGTCACCGAGGCCGGCGAGGCCGGCACCGTGATCTGACACAGATCAGACTCCGTGTTGGCTCAGATACCACGAACTCGCTCGGCGTGACGGTGATCGGACGCCACGGATGCCCCCGAGGGTAGATAGCCAGATACCCCTAGGGGTATGATCCGAGCCATGCGGATCCCCGATGACACCGTCGCGGACCTCCACAAGCGGCTGCGCCGCGTCGAGGGCCAGGTCCGAGGGATCCAGGCGATGCTCCACGACGGGCGCGAATGCCGCGACGTCGTGACCCAGATCGCTGCGGCCACCAAGGCACTCGAACAGGTCGGCTTCAAGCTCATGGCGGCCGGATTGGTGCAGTGCCTCCAGGACCCCGATGCGGCCGAAGCCAATGGCTACCCCCTCGCCGAGGTCGAGCGCCTCTTCCTGAAGCTCACGTGAAGGGAGCCGACATGTTGTTCTTCCGTCAGTACTACCTCGGGTGCCTCTCGCACGCGTCCTATCTCGTCGGCGACCGCACGACCGGGCGCGCCGTCGTCGTCGACCCGCAACGCGATGTCGCGCAGTATCTGCGCGACGCCGAGATCGAAGGTCTCGACATCGAGTGGGTGATCGAGAGCCACTTCCACGCGGACTTCGTGAGCGGGCACCTCGAACTCGCGGCGTCGACGGGGGCAACGATCGCGTACGGCCCGGGCGCCAAGGCCGAGTACCCGATCGAAAACCTCGAACACGGTCGCCGGATCTCGCTCGGAGAGGTCGACCTCGAAGTGCGTCACACGCCGGGCCACACTCCCGAATCGATCAGCGTGATCGTGCGCGAACACGCCGGTGACGACGCCCCCTACGGCGTGCTCACCGGCGACACGCTCTTCATCGGCGATGTGGGTCGGCCCGATCTGCTTTCGTCAATCGGCGTCACCGCCGACGAACTCGGGCGATCGCTCTACCACTCGCTCCACGAGCAACTCCTGACGCTGCCCGACGCGACCCGCGTCTTCCCCGCGCACGGCGCCGGCTCGGCGTGCGGCAAGAACCTGTCGACCGAGACCGAGTCGACCATCGGCGAACAGCGACGCACCAACTACGCGCTCGCCGACATGAGCGAGGACGAGTTCGTCGCGCGCGTGACCGCCGACCAGCCCGCCGCCCCGCCCTACTTCGGCTTCGACGCATCGCTCAACCGCCAGGAGCGCTCGGCGCTCGACGAGTCCACGGTCCCACCCGAGTTCGAACTCTCGGCCGTCGACGCCGCGGTCGAGGACGGTGCGGTCGTCGTCGACAGCCGCGACCACACCGAGTTCGCGCGTGGGCACCTGCGCGGGTCGCTCAACGTCGGGCTCGGCGGTCGCTTCGCTGAGTACTGCGGTGACGTCGTGCCGCCCGACGTCCCGATTCTGCTCGTCAGCGACGTCGGGACAGAGCTCGAGGCCCGGGTTCGCCTCGCGCGAATCGGCTTCGACAAGGTGATCGGTCACATCGCACGCTGGCCCGAGGTCTTCGCCGCGCACCCCGACCGGGTCGCGCAGGCGTCGCGCGTCTCGGCGACGGAACTCGCCGCGCGGGCTCCGGACACGCTGCAGGTCATCGACATCCGCAACCCTGGCGAACGCGCCGCGGGTGTCATCGCCGGCGCGGTCGCGATCCCGCTCGCGCAGCTCGGCGCGCGCTCGGGCGAACTCGACCCGGACCGGCCGACCGTCGTCTACTGCGCCGGCGGGTACCGGAGCAGTATCGCCGCCAGCCTGCTGCGCTCCCGCGACTTCGCCGACGTCTCCGACCTGCTCGGTGGCTACGAGGCGTGGGTCGACGCGGGCGGACGGGTCGTCGAACCCGCCTGACGTGCGCGCGCTACTCGCGGCCCCGCTCGCGATCCTCATCGGTTGGTCGCTCGGCGCCCTCGGCGGCGGCGGTTCGATCCTGGCACTGCCCGTGCTCGTCTACGCGGCCGGTCAGGAGCCGCGCGCCGCCTCGGCGACGTCGTTGATCCTCGTCGCGACGTCTGCGGCGATCGCGCTCGTGCCGCACGCGCGCGCCGGGCGGATCCGGCGCGGTGCCGGCCTCGTGTTCGCGGCCGCGGGCGCACCGCTCGCGCTCGTCGGCGGCCGCCTGACCCACGACCTCGACCCCGACCTGCTGCTGTTGCTGTTCGCTCCCGTGATGGGCACCGCGGCCGCGGCCATGTTGGGGGCGCGCGGTGCGGCGCGCGAACGCGGCGGCGAACGGCGCATCCCCGGTTGCCTCGCGGTCGCGATCGTCGGCGCGTTCGTGGGTCTGCTCACCGGGATGTTCGGTGTCGGCGGCGGCTTCATCATCGTGCCTGCGCTCGCGCTCGCGCTCGAGGTCACCGTGCCGTTCGCGATCGGCACGTCGCTGCTCGTCATCCTGGTCAACGCGCTCGTCGCGCTGACGACTCGGCTGCAGGCGAACACGGTCGAGTGGCATGTGGTCGTCCCGTTCGTGCTCGCCGCGCTGGTGGGCGTCGCGATCGGGACCCGCACGAGTGCCCGGCTCGCACCCGACCGGCTCCGCCGCGGCTTCGCCTGGCTGCTCGCTGCGGTTGCGGTGTTCACTGCAGTCCGCTCGGGCGCCGAACTGCTCGCCCAGTGAAGTGGCCCAGTAGCGTCGCGTCGTGATCGTGCGTGCCTTGGACCCGGCTTCCCGTGACGAGGCTGAGATCGGCCGGACGCTCGTCGTCGAGTACCTCGAGGCCACGATCGCCGAGAGCGAGACGTACGGCGAGCCCGTTCCCCGCGCCCTCACCCGCTCGCTCTTCCCCGAGGCCTACGACTTCGCGGAGGTCTACGCCAACCACGGTTTCGCGTACCACGTCGCCGAGTCAGAGGGTCGCGTCGCAGGCGGTGTCGGGCTCAAGCCGCTCCACCTCACCGGCGACCTCGACGCCACCTGTGAGATGAAGCGCATGTGGGTCCGGCCCGAGTTCCGCCGGCGCGGGGCGGCGCGTGCGCTCGCCGAGGCGCTGGTCGACCACGCGCGACGCCTCGGCTACCGCGAGATGGTCCTCGACGTCGTGGCGCACCGGACCGCTGCGATCGCGCTGTATCGCGATCTCGGCTTCCGCGAATGCGCGCCGACCCGGGAGTACCCGTTCCCGATGGTCTTTCTCTCCCGTCCGCTCGCGGGTCCGTGACGAACGGCCGGCACACCGGCCCGTTCAGCGAAGTTCACGAGTTACCTGGCAGTAGCCTGACACGATGGGCCTGTTCCGCCGTGCCGACATGGTGACGCGCCTTGAACAGGATTCGTTCGACGTCCTGGTCATCGGTGGCGGCATCGTCGGCGCCGGCTGCGCGCTCGATGCCGCGAGCCGCGGGCTTCGCACCGCGCTCGTCGAGCGCGACGACTTCGCCTCGGGGACGAGCTCCAAGAGTTCGAAGCTGGTGCATGGCGGGCTGCGCTACCTACAGCAAAAAGAAGTCGGGCTCGTCTACGAAGCACTCGCGGAGCGTCAGATCCTGCGCCACACCGCACCCCACCTCGTGCGGACACTGCCCTTCCTGCTCCCGGTGTTCAAGGGGCGCGACGGTCTGTTCGACCGGCGCATCGCCCGGCTCGTCGGGACCTCGATGTGGATGTACGACTTCACGGGCGGGCTGCGCATCGGAAAACTGCACAAGAAGATCAACACTGCGACCGCGCAGCAGCACGTCCCGACGTTGCGCGCCGATCGCATCGCCTACGGCTACATCTACTACGACGCGCGCGCCGACGACGCCCGCCTCACGCTCGCGATCGCGCAGACGGCCGCGGCGCAGGGCGCGGCCGTGGCCAACCGCGCCACCGTGCGCGCGCTGCGCAAGGACCCGAGCGGCATGTGCTGTGGCGCGATCGTCGAGATCGACGGGCGCGAGATCGAGGTCACGGCGAAGTCCGTGATCAACGCGACCGGCGTGTGGGCCGACGAGATCCGCGCGCTCGACGAGGGCACGCACCCGAGTTCGATCCGTCCGGCCAAGGGCGTGCACATCACCGTGCCGTGGTCGCGTGTCCGCAACGACATCGCTGCGGTCGTGCCGGTGCCCAAGGACCGTCGCTCCGTCTTCGTCGTCCCGTGGGGCGATCTCACCTACGTCGGGACGACCGACACCGACTATGACGGCAACGTCGACGACCCGCAGTGCACCTCGGTCGACGTGCACTACTTGCTGTCGGCCATCAACTTCTCGACCGACGCCCGCCTCACCGAGTCTGACGTGCTCGGAACCTGGGCCGGGCTCCGACCGCTCGTGAAGAGCGCCGCGTCCACACGGACCGCGGACCTGTCGCGGAAGGCTGCGATCAACCGGTCCGCGGGCGGCGTCGTCACGGTGACGGGCGGCAAGCTCACGACCTATCGCCGCATGGCGGCCGACACTGTCGACGTCGTTGCCGACGCGTTGGACCATCGCGGCCGGTCGCGCACGCGTTCGCTGGTGTTGCACGGCGGTGACGATTGGTCGGGGACCGATCCCGACGATCACCTCGCGTCGCGCTACGGATCCGACGCCGACGCGGTGCGCAGCCTCGTCGCCGCGGACCCGACCCTGGGCGAAGCGCTCGTCACCGGGCTCCCCTACCTGCGGGCCGAGGCGGTCTTCGCAGTGCGCGAGGAGATGGCGACGACGCTTGACGACGTGCTCGCCCGTCGCACGCGCGCCCGGTTGCTCGCACGCGAAGCCACCAACGACGCCGCGCCTGCGGTCGCCGCGCTCATCGCTCCCGAACTGGGGTGGGACGAGACCGCCTGCACCGCTGCGATCGATTCGTTCCAGGCGTCGATCGCGCACGAACGTGACGCCACGACGGCCGACACTGCGTTGGGTGAGGCACTCGATTCCGCTCTCGGCGTCTGACGGGACCGGGCAGCTCCAGCGCTTCAGACAGGGGTCCCCGCGGCGGCGTCGGTCTCGCGCGCGGCGGCGAAGTCGCGACTCAGCTTCATCAGATAGGCGCCCGACGCGCCCGCGACCAGTCCGATCAGCCGGGCGCGCTTGGGCAGCCGCGGCGACAGCGCAAATACGAGGGCGTCGAAACCGTCACACGCCGCGCCCATCGACATCCACTCGGCGTCGTGTTGATGTTCCTTGATCGCAGTGAGCGCACCGACGCCGAGGGCGAGATCGCGGATCCCGGTGACGCGGGTCGCGGCCTTGGTCGCGGGGGTCGAGGCGCCGAGCACGAGCCTCGCGACGAGCGACGGCGCAGCGATGCACGCGATCCCGACGACGCAGCGCGCCCGGGACATGATGAGCGCGACCTGACGGTCATCGATCCCGGAGGGGTCCACGTTGTCGACCGTACCGGTCAGCGACGATGCACGGCCAACCGCCCAGGCTGGTCGACGGCGAACGTCGCGTGCGCGACCATCACGTCGCCCCGAGCAATTCCGGCCGGTAGAGACGGAACCGCCGGATCGTCCACGTCAATCTCCCACTCGAGGTCGTAGCCGATGGCGATCCGCTCACCGAATCCGCCGCGGCGTGCCTCGTCGAAGGTGTCGTAGCGCAACCCGAACGCCTCGAGTCCGAAGGTCCAGTGTTCGTCCGGCGTCTCGCAGATGCACGCGAACCAGAGACCTTCGGCGCGGCACTCGAGCGTCGCGCCCCGCGGCCTCGGCACGTCGCGGTCCTCCACCACGACGACGCCATCGAACCCCTCAGTCGTCGAGGGCAGTGCGTACTCGAAGCGGTAGCCGACCCGAGCACCGACATCGATTGCGATCACCGCCCCGGCGAACTCGAGTCGCAGCGCCGCGATCGTCAAGGGATTTGCGGGTAGTACGTGTCGGCGTCGACTTCGGGCCCTTCGGGTGTGCCTTCGATGAGCGAGACGAACGGGTACAGATCGAGGCTGTCACGCGGCACGGTCCAGTCGAGTTGGTCGTCGATGCCCGCAATCGCCGCGAACGGCCGCAGGAAGGAGAAGTAGACGTACGCGCCGGCATGGAGTTTCTCGTCGCGACTCAAGCCGGCGATGTGGCGGTATTGCAATTTCTGGGCCTGCTTCGCGGCGAGCGCGAGTTCGGCTTGGGCGTCGGCGTCGATGGGCCGCAGAGTCCCGGCCGTCGTGTCGAACCAGGCCGCGGCGGCAACGTGCGGCACGTAGTCCTCGGGCTTGGTGACCGCAGTCCCGAAGTCGGTGACCGCGAACTCGACGCCGTCGAGCACGAACGCGCCGAGCACCGACTGGTACGGCATCGCCGTGGCAGTGAGATGACTCCACCTGAAGTCCGACGGACCCAGCTTCACGAACTCGCGCAGCAGCAACCTTCGACCGTCGGGCAACGGGTACGGCCCCGAGTCCTGATAGCCCGCGCGGGTGTCGAACCAGAGCAGGAACTCATAGCTCGTGAGCAAGGCGTTGAGTCGCATGCCGCGCGCGCGTGCGTCGTCGTCGAGCGGTTGGCACTCTGCCGCGATGGCCGCGACGTGATCGGCGAAGGGTGTCGACCGCCCGTCGGAATCGGCGCAGAGCAGCGTGCCGTCGTCGCGATACGCGCCTGCCGCGCGGCGCCAGAAGTCGAACACGGTCGCGAGCCGCGCGACGTCGGCGCCCCAGTCGAGCATCCCGACTCCTGCGAGCACGTTGCGGCCGACGAGCGGGAAGTTGGCAATCGACCAGAGGCGCACGGTGTCGATCTCGTTGCCCGGCACGCGTCCGGCCCGGCCGATCTCCTCGGGCGGCATGGCCGCGGCGATGTCGCGCATGAGTTCGGGATAGCGCCGATAACACTCGATGCACGCGATCAGGATGTAGGCGGTGATCGGGATCAGCGCCGACTCGAGGGCGGTGCGCTGCTCGGTGAGCGCGTGACTGATGCGGCTGTGGTAGCTGATCAAGCGGTTGACATCGGCCTTGTCCCAACCCGCGGGTAACCCGAGCGTCGCTGCGGCGGGCGTGGCGTCGGTCATCGTTCGACCGCCCGCACCACGCCGACCACTCCGCTGCAGTCGACCTCGATTGCGTCGCCGTCGACCGGCGTGGCGGTCAGCACCGTGCCCATCACGCAGGGAACCTGGTACTCGCGGCTGACGATGCCGATGTGACTGAGCGGGGTGCCCGACAAGCACACGACCGCGGTGAGGTCGTCGAAGATCGGAGCGAGGAACGTGGCACCGGCGTCGACGACGCACGCGACGACCCCCGACGCATCGCTGTCCATCAGGTCGAGCACGTCGTCGGGCGCGTGCAGCATCCGCCAGGTCCCGCGGACGGGGTCCGCGTCGAACACCTTGGTACCGCTGCCGATGTCGCTCATGGAGCGAGAAGGCTAGGCCGGACGAGATCCTTCAACGCTCGAACATCACGCCTTCGCGCGCCAGCAACTTCCGCTTGATGGCGACATTCGCGCTGGCGGTTGATGCCGTGCCGCCATAGCCGCCGATCCGTCCGCCCGCGGCAACGACGCGGTGGCACGGGATCACGAACGGCACCGGGTTGCTCGCCATCGCGGTGCCGACCGCTCGGGCCGCGCCCGACCGTCCGGCCATCTCGGCAAGTTCGCCGTAGCTAACCGTCTCGCCCCAGGCGACCTCTTTGCGCAACGTGTCGAGCACCTCGCGCCGGAACCCGTCGACGCCGCGCAGATCGACATCGACGTCGAGGTGGCGGTCATCGCCGCGGAACCATGCATCGAGGCGCTGCGCGATGTGGTGGTCGCGCTCGGGGACTGCTCCGACCGCGTCGTCGGGCCGCTGGTCGGCCCAACTGATGGCGACGATGCCGTCGTCGCTCACGACCACGACGATCTCACCGACGAGCGTGTCCTGGGTCCAGGTCCGCAGCACGGCGATCACACTAACGAGCGCGGCAAGGTCCGCCACGTCGAGAATCGCCAGCTTCGCGAGGCACATGCGCCGCCTGATCAACATGTTCGCGCCTGCCAGCAACTCCTCCCCTTCGACCACATCGCGATTGTTGCTCACAACCGCCGCTCGACGCGATCGGTTCGGGGCGACAGCGACGGTGGTGCCCAAACCCGGCGTCTCGACCAGTCGGCGTCGAGGGTGCGTGGTGCGTCGTGGAGGTCGAGGCGACAACAGCGACGGGGATGTCCGGTCGCAGCGATGTGGTGGCGGGGGCGGGACTTGAACTCGTGAGCTTCCGGTTATGAGCGCGAACTTGCGGACCCAGCCCGGATCTCGACGCGGGCGTCGTTGAAGCAGGCGCCGTCGCCGACGTCGGAGAGCGTGTCGGGACACAGCGCGTTCGGTGTCAGCCCCTCGGAAAAGGTACGGCGCCAGAGGCCCTTGGGCATCGAGACCACGCCGGGGCGCAGGTCAGCGTCGATCGTGAGCGTGGTGGTGAGCGAGGCCCGGTCGTTGGCGACGACGACCTCGGCACCGTGGGTGAGACCACGGGCGGTGGCATCGTCGGGGTGGACGTGAATCGATGCGTCGGGCGGCTGGAACTCGCCGAACATCGAATTGATCGTCTTGGGCGTCGACGGCGTGAGCAGCGTGAGCGGGTAGGGATCGTCGAGCGGCGCATAGCGCGGCAGACCGATCCCGATGACTCCGGCGAGTTGCAGCTTGCGGCTAGGGAACACGTCACGGAACTGCACGGTCGTGCCAACGGGTCGGAGTTCGCGCGCGCCACGGGCGCCGCCTCCGTCGGTCACGCCGGCTTCGAGGGTTGCAGCGGCGCTCGCGTCGTACCGTTCGACGGGAAACCCGAGGCGTTGCGCCAGGGCGGCGGCGACCTCGTTGTTGGTGCGGCTCTCGCCGACACGCGCGATGATCGGCACGATTTCCTGGAAGGTGTAACTGCCGTAGCTGCCGGCGACGTCGCGCGCCTCGAAGTGCGTCGTCGCCGGCAGGACGACGTCGGCGAAGCGTGCCGTGTCGGTGAGCACCTGATCGTGCACGACAGTGAACAAGTCCTCGCGCGCCAGGCCCGCGAGGACCGTCGCCTGCGCGGGGTTGGTCGCCGCGAGGTTGTTGCCCTCGACGTAGAGGAAGTGGACGGGCTGCTCATCGCCGGGGTCGGTGAGCAGCCGCCCGAACGTATTCATGTTGACGTGGCGGGCCCGGCGGAGCCCCGGAGGGGTATCGGGGTCGCGCGGATCGAGGTGGTACGGCGTCGCCTCGGACAGCGAGAACATCACACCGCTGCCCGGCTCGCCGAAGCTGCCGACGAGGACGGGGAGTGAGAACACCGCGGCACAGCCGCTGCCACCGTTGCGGTTGCGTTCGAGACCCCAGCCGACCCTCCAGAAGGTCGGGCGGATCGTGGCCACGTCGCGCGCGAACTCGGCGATCTCGGCGGCCGTGAGTCCGCACACCTCGGCCGCGCGGTCAAGTGTCCACTCGCCGGCCGCGCCGAGGAACGCGTCGACGCCCTCGGCGTGCTGACGCAGGAACTCGGCCGCGAGGCCGCCGTGCTGGTCGAGTTCACGGGCGACGGCGTAGGCGAGCACGACATCGGTTCCCGGGCGCGGCGCGAGGTGCCGGTCGGCGCGCTTCGCCATCGCCGTGCGGCGCGGGTCGACAACGGTGAGCCGCGCCCCCGCCTTGGTCGCGCTGGTGACGAGTGGCGGGAAGTGCACGTTGGACACCGTGGGGTTGGCGCCCCACACGATGACGTGCCGCGCGTGCACCACGTCGCGCGGGTCGGCCGAGAGCAGATCGCCGAACACCGAGGAGCGGGCCAGGTAGTTGGTGAGCGCGCAGATCGTGTGGTCGAGCTTGCTGGCGCCGAGCCGGCGGAACAGCCGGTCGGTGAGCGCGCCCTGCGACGCCCCGGTCGAGGAGTTGTAGAGGTACGGGACAACGGCCTCGGCGCCGTGTCGGGTGATCGTGTCGCGCAGACGCGCGACCAGGAGGTCGAGGGCCTCGTCCCACGACGCGGGCCGGAACTCGGCGTCGCCCTTGGCACCCGTGCGGATGAGCGGCGTCATCACCCGCTCGGGCGCATAGACCCGCTGGGGGTGGTGCTTCACCTTCTGGCAGATGAACCCGTCCGTGAGCGGGTTACCCGGACCGGCGTCGACGCCCACCAGGCGCCCGTCGTCGACCGTGACGGTGAGCGAACACGTGTCGGGACAGTCGAGCGGGCACGCCGTCGCGTGCGTCGTCAACATCGCCTCAGGCTACGCCCCGCCTGGACATCTCAATCGGGCTTTGGAGTGGGTCAGATCAGGCCGAGGTCTGCGACTGCGTTGCGTTCGTCGCGGAGTTCGGCGACGGTGGCGTCGAGGCGGGCCTGCGCGAACTCGCCGTGCTCGAGTCCTGCCACGATCGACCACGCACCGCCCTGACAGGTGCAGGGGAACGACGAGATGAGCCCTTCGTCGACGCCGTAGCTGCCGTCGGAGCAGACACCCATGCTCACCCAGTCGTCGGCTGACGTGCCCAGCGCCCACGAACGCATGTGATCGACCGCAGCATTGGCGGCCGAGGCGGCGGACGACAGGCCGCGTGCCTTGATGATCGCCGCGCCGCGCTGCTGCACGGTCGGGATGTAGCTGCCTTCGTACCAGTCGTGGTCGCCGACGAGGTCGTAGGCGTTCTTGCCGCCGACCTCGGTGTGAAACAAGTCCGGGAACTGCGTCGCCGAGTGATTACCCCAGATCGTCATCTTGGTGATGTCGTTGACGGTGGTCCCGGTGCGCTGCGCGAGTTGTGCGATCGCCCGATTGTGGTCGAGGCGGGTCATCGCGGTGAATCGTTCGCTTGGCACGCCTGCCGCGTTGTTCATCGCGATGAGGCAGTTGGTGTTGGCGGGATTGCCGACGACGAGCACCTTGATGTCGTCGGCCGCGCCTGCAGCGATCGCCTGACCCTGCGTCGTGAAGATGCCGCCGTTGATCTTGAGCAGGTCGGACCGTTCCATCCCTTCCTTGCGGGGCACCGAACCGACGAGCAGCGCGAAGTTCGCTCCCGCGAACGCGGCGCCGGCATCGTCGGTCCCTTCGACGCCGGCGAGCAACGGGAAGGCGCAGTCGTCGAGTTCCATCATCACGCCGTCGAGCGCGCCGAGTGCGGGCGTGATCTCGAGCAGCGAGAGCACGACGGGTTGGTCGGGGCCGAGCATCGATCCGCTCGCGATGCGGAACAACAGGCTGTATCCGATCTGACCGGCGGCGCCGGTGACCGCGACGCGAACGGGAGACTTCATGGCACGAACTCCTGAGTCAGGGCGACGAGTTGACTCTAGGTGCGCCCGTCAGGCCGGTCGCGATTCGGCGCCCGAGTAGCGAGTCGTGCTGTCGTCGAGGTCGTCGACGACCGTCCCGACGATCGCGATGAGGAGATCGCGCGCCGTCGCGAGCGCTTCGATGCGTTCGGCGACGCCTGCCTTCATCGTGCCGGTGTCGGGGTGCGCGTCGCGGAGCAAGCGCCGGAACCGCCGGTTGATGTCGTCGCGCCGCAGAACGAGCCCGGCGCGCATGCCGAGCACCTCCATCGCCCAGCGTTGCTCGGAGTCGACGCCGACCCACTCGTACTCCTCGCGTGGGGCGCCCGGTTGCCACGTCGCGCCCGGCGCCCAGGGGATTTCAATCGGCAGGCCTTCGGTGAGCCGCCGGACGAGAATGCCCGAGCGTTGATAGGGCGATTGTCCGTCGATCGCGCGCCGCAGCGCCAGCAGCCCGGTGTGGCGCGCGGTCGGAGGCAGCGCCGCGACCGCGAGCACGACGCCGAGCAACTGCGGCAGCGGCGAACCGTGGACGTCGAGTTCGACGATGAGGCGGCCGTCGTCGTCTTCGACCCGGTGGCGCGAGCGGTCGAGTCCGTGGGTGTCGCGCTGCAGTCGATGACGGACCGCGATGCTCGGGACGACGAGTCCAGCCGCGACGGAGCGCAGGAGCACCTCGAGCGCATCGCGGTCCTCGTCGTCGAGCGCGTCGACGAACTCGCGGATGATCGCACCGACGAGCAGGGCACCCGGCGCGCCGAGGCCCGTCATCGGCAGATAAGCGGATCCGAGCGCGACGCGTCGCGTCGGCATGTGCTTTCGGCTGTGGCGGACCAGGATCTCGGCGAGCAACATCGCGGCGGTCCGGCTCAGTTCGTCGCCGCGACGATGCCGAGCACGACGAGGTAGATGGCGGCGAGCGACCCCAGGATCAAAGCGACACCGGGCCGGCCGAGCGAGTCGGGATCGCCGCCGGAAAGGCCAGGGTGCAGGCCGCACTCCTGGCAGCGCTCGCCGGGGCCAGATCGCGCCACGCCACACAAGACACACGCCGTGAACAACACGGGCGGCGCCGGCATCGGAACCGGCGGCGGCGGAGGCGGTGGGATGGACGGCAGGTCGTGGTCGCTCATCGATCTCCCACACCGCGTTCACCCAGACGCCGCTCGGCCATGTCGGTCGCGTTGCGGAAGAGCATCGCGATCGTCGTCGGGCCGACCCCGCCGACGCGCGGCGTGATCCAACCCGCGACCGACTCGCACGCCTCGTCGACATCGGGCAGGACCTTGCGACCCTCGTAGCGCACCCCGGCCCCGACGACGACCGCGCCCGGGCGCAGGTGTTCGGGTTGGACGATGCCGGGCACACCGACGGCCGCCACGACGATGTCGGCGACCCGCGTGTAGTCGGACCAGTTGGGTACCCCGGTGTGCACGACCGTCACCGCAGCGTTGGCGGTCGGGCGCTTCTGCGACAACAGCAATGACAACGGCCGGCCGAGCGTCATCCCGCGGCCGAGGATCACGACGTGGCGGCCGGCGACGGGGATCTCGTAGTGAGCCAGCAACGTTTCGATCCCGGCTGGCGTGCACGGCACCGGACCCGGTACACCGAGTGCCAGTCGCCCCATGTTCACCGGGTGCAACCCGTCGACGTCCTTGTCGGGATCGAGCGTCAACAGGGCGGCCTCGAAGTCGATGTGCGGCGGCGGCGGGTACTGGAACAGCACCGCGTCGATCGCGTCGTCGTTGTTGTAGTCGGCGATGGCGTCGAGCACGTCGGCTTGGGTGGCGTCGTCGGCGAGCGCGACGTGACGGCTGTGCACGCCGATCTCCGCGGCCTTGTCGCGCTTCATCCGGATGTAACCGGCGCTGGCGTCGTCGGAACCGACGAGCAGCGTGCCGAGACCAGGAGGACGCGAACGCTCGCGCAGCGCCTTGATGCGCGGTTCGAGGTCCGCGAACACCGCCTCGGCGACCGGTCCCCCCGGCATCATCACGGCCATCGGCGCGCCTCCTCGCGAGTCCTAGTGGACGAAGTGGCGCTCGCCGGTGAACACCATGGCAAGCCCGAGTTCGTCGGCGCGGGCGATGACATCAGCGTCGCGCATCGCCCCACCCGGTTGGATCACCGCGCCAACGCCAGCGGCCGCGGCGGCTTCGACACCGTCGGGGAACGGATAGAACGCATCGCTCGCGCAGGCGCCGCCGCGGGCGCGGCCCGCAGCCTTCTTCGCGGCGATCTCGCCCGACTCGACTCGGTTCTGCTGACCCGCGCCGATGCCGACCGCGACGCCGTCCTTGACGAGCACGATGGCATTGCTCTTGACGTGGCCGACGAGCCGCCAGGCCAACTCGAGATCGCGCCACTGCGCCTCGGTCGGTGTTGCCTTGGTGACGACGCGCCACTCGGCGCGGCTCGCCGCGAAGTGATGCGGGTCTTGGACCAGGAACCCACCCGAGACCTGACGGAAGTCCAAGGTCGGCACGCTCGGCGGCGTGGCACTGAGCAAGCGTGTGTTCTTGCGCTTGGCCACGAGCGCGTCGAGGACACCGGGTTCGTAGCCGGGCGCGATCACGACGTCGGCCTGAGGACCCGCGACCATGCGTTCGACTGTCGCCAGGTCGATCGGCCGGTTGAGCGCCACGATGCCGCCGAACGCCGACCGCTCATCGCATTCGAGGGCACGCTGGTACGCCTCGGCGGGCGAATCGGCGACCGCAGCACCGCACGGATTGGCGTGCTTGATGATGGCGCAGGCCGGGCGCTCGCCGAGATCGAAGGCGAGTCGCCACGCAGCATCGGCGTCGTAGAGGTTGAGGTAGCTGAGCGCGAGCCCGGCGTGTTGGTCGATCGAGTCGAACCAACTCGAGGTGCCGCGCCGCCGATAGCGGGCGCCGCGCTGGTGCGGGTTCTCGCCGTAGCGCAAGGTCTCGTCGCTGCGCTCGAGCGCGACGACGAGGTGGCGCGGCAACGGCTCGACGCGCTGCATCCACTCGACGATCGCGGCGTCGTATGCGGCGGTGCGCGCGAACGCTTCGAGCGCGAGCGCGCGGCGGGTCGCGGCCGACACCACCCCCGTGGTCCGGAGCTCGGCGACGAGAGCCGCGTACTGGTCGATGCTCGTGATGATCGTCACGAACGCGTGGTTCTTCGCCGACGCCCGGACCATCGCCGGGCCGCCGATGTCGATCAGATCGACCGACGGGTCGTCGAGGAACGGGTAGAGGTTGGACACGACCAGTTGGAAGGGGCTGATGCCGTACTCGGCCATGTCGTCCTGATGCGACGGCTTCGACGGCTCGGCGAGCAAGCCGCCGTGGATCTTTGGGTGCAGCGTCACGACGCGGTGGTCGAGGATCGGCGGGACACCGGTGATATCGGCGACG